>Ga0209156_10001785_pt1 | contig 17288 bp, 20 predicted proteins | sample GraSoiAngelo_124_FD_185881 | JGI IMG/M metagenome (GOLD analysis project Ga0209156, IMG submission 185881) | Grasslands soil microbial communities from the Angelo Coastal Reserve, California, USA - 14_0927_05_20cm (SPAdes) (version 2) | ecosystem: Environmental > Terrestrial > Soil > Grasslands...
CTCGCCGTGGAATGCCCAGGCAAACTCGTGTACGCCACTGACGAGCGGTACGTTAACGCGCTCGAACAGGATGACGTCCTGAAGGCGCTCGCAGACGGAGGTCATCAGGTCGGCGAGTTAGCGAAGCGCATGTTTCCCCAAGGCAGCGAGGTCTGCGCCCCAGGGATTGAGGAACAGGTGAAGCAGACGGAGGAGATGCTTCAGCAACCGAGCGTTACGGTGTTTGAGGCAACAATCAGAAGTGAGAACCTGATTGTGCGGGCCGACATACTCGTCAAACGCGGGCAGAGCGTAGATCTCATCGAGGTCAAGTCTAAGAGCTACGATCTGGGTCGTCCCGACAAGCGATTCCGCGACGCTAAGGATCGTATCCGCCCGGAGTGGCGTCCCTACCTGGAGGACGTGGCGTTTCAGACGTACGTGCTCCGGCAGGCGAAGCCCCACTGGAAAGTCACGCCCTACCTCATGCTGGTGAATCCTGGCGCACGGTGCTCCGCGGCTTTGGGGACCCAGATGCGGGTGTCGAAGTGCAGAGGTCACGCAGCAGTCAGCGTCGATCCGAATCTGCGGGCGGACAACCTGGTCGAGGCGGTTCTTATTCGGCACGACGTGACGGGCGAAGTGGATGAGATTCTCCGCGGCCGCCTGGGCGGTGACACAGACTTCCCCAACTTCGTGCATCATCTCGCGACGATGCTGGACAGGGGCGAGGAACCCCTGCCTAAACTAGGTCGGCACTGCCGCAGCTGTGAGTTCTACTGTGGGCCGGAGGAGCGAACGGAACTGAAGCGCAGCGGGTGGGCGGAGTGCCTGGAGCGCCAGTTCGGACGGCCTGTCGATGTACCGCGGTCCCAGACCGTGTTTGGACTGTACCGTGACACGAGAAAGGCGCTCAACACGCAACTTGCAGGCAGGCGCTTCCGACTGAGTGAACTCAGTGACGACGACGTAAACGCCAGAGTCGAGCCCGAAATAATCTCGACGACTCACCGTCATCTCCTTCAAGTCGAGGAAGCCCGCGGCGGCGCGCCCCCATACTTTCTGCGGGCCAACGGCCTGCGCAGGGCTTTCGCGACCTGGAAATTTCCTCTCCACTTTGTTGATTTCGAGACCGCTCGTCCGGTACTGCCGCTGCACCCCGATCGCAAGCCCAATGAGCAGCTCCTGTTCCAGTTCTCCCACCACATGCTGGATAACGAGGATCGGCTCAGTCATCGCACCGACTGTTTGGTGGCGACTCCGGGCCTCGTCCCTAACGCCCCCGTCGTTCGGGCACTCCGGGCCGCGTTGAGCGGGGACTCGGGCACAATCATCCATTGGTGGAGTCACGAGCGTATCGTCCTCGGCGACGTGAGACGGCAGCTGAACGAGTCGAGCGAGCGTGACAAGCAGGAACTCGTCGCGTTCATTGATTCGCTACTTAAGCCAAACGACGGTGCCAAGGCGCGCCTGGTCGATTTCGGGCGCTTGGTCGAGCGGCACGCCTTCTTCGCCGACACGGGCGGAAGCAGTTCCATTAAGCGAGTGCTTCCTGCCGTGCTGCAACAGTCGGAGTTTCTCCAACAACGTTATAGCAAACCGATCTATGGGACTCAGACGATGCCGAGTCTAAATTTTGAACCTGGATGGATTTGGGTCCGACGTCAAGAGAACCAAATTGTGAATCCATACCGGCTGCTGAACGGCGAGTCCGGCGACCGCTGCCGGAACGGGCTCCGTGAGGCCGAATCGGGTGCTGACAGCTCAGACGTCGTGGCTAACGGTAGTGCTGCGATGGTCGCGTATGCAGAATTGCAACGCGTCGATCTAACGTCGATCGATCGCTCAAGCTACGAGAAGCGGCTTCGGCGATACTGCGAGCTCGACACGCTGGCGATGGTCATGGTGTTTCAGGCCGTCCGTGAATGGGTGAAGACGTCCCGACCGAATAGGGACCACTTGTCAAGTGGCACTCCAATGGCTACGTCCGCTGACGGCATCGGTGCTAAGCGGCCTATGGAATGAAGTCATGAGGAAAGAACGGCGCAATGGGAACCTAACAGCTGCAGCTGGAGAGTACTTCGTAGCCGCGGAACTGAGTCGGCGCGGGTTCGTGGCTGAGCGCACTGGCCTATCCAAAGACGTTGACATTGTTGCCCGGCACGAGCAGACCGGCGCCATGTTATCCGTACAAGTAAAGTCTCTCTACACAAACAACAGCTTCCCCATTTCACACGCTAAAGTTCGCCCGGACGTGGTGTACGTGTTCGTCTTGTTGCAGGAGCTTGGCACGGTTCAGTACTACATCGTCCCAGGATGCATACTCCGGGACAGGCCGGGGGAGTTTGGCCCCTATTTCACGGCGCCGAGCGAGAAGATTCCGTGCATCTTTCCTGCGCAGCTAGAAAAATACGAGGGGAATTGGGCGGCGTTTAACGCGGTGTCGGCCTCGGGGTCTTAGTCACGCTGCCGACTGCCTCTGGGGTGGCCCCGTTTCCACGGACGGTCTTGAGTTAGCGATCTCGATCTGTGAGATGTTTTCCTCCTCTTTACTCTTGATTCGCACTCCCGGGGGTTTCAGCGCAGCGCGGTCTGCCGCCCAAGCGGCAGAAGGCAGCGAGTGAGTTCTAGGTGAAGCGCCTCTCGAACTCCTGCGGTGAAAGGTACCCGAGGGACGAGTGTCTGCGATGCCTATTATACCAACCCTCGATCCACGCGAAGATCGCCCGGCGTGCTTGGGCTCGAGTCTGGAAGTGATTTCGATCCAACACTTCGCATTCAAGAGTCGCGACCATCTCTTCGACAAAGGCTTCATCTCGTTCGAGGGTGACGGCGAGCTCATCTTTTCGCCTGTAGCTGATCGAACATCCCTTCACCGGATGGGCGTCCTTGTCGATCAGCGGGTCACGGTAGGAGCCTTCTCGGAAGGCCAGCGGAGGTTTCTCGACTATCACCGGGACAACATTCTGCAACTTTGGCGACGCCCACGGGGATAGCGAGACCATCGCGAGGGGTGGTCGGTCGCGACCACGCCCAGGTCTGCTACGCGATCAGCACGAGCCTCCTGGAGAGTGACTTCCACCGCGCCACCGACGATACGCCTCGATCCATTCCGCGCCGTCGGGCAGCGGCGTCGGCAACGGCAGATCGATGATAGGAAGCGACTGCCGTGCTCGCCCGCGCCTGCAAATCGCGACGATCTGCTCGCTTCGATCAAGATCCACTCGCTCGACAGTGACCGGCATGCCCAGCACCACGGTCTCGAAGGGCACCGTTAGGTTTTCTTCGATCACTGTGAGCCAGCCTGTGGTCTGCTCGGACTCACCGTAGGCGTCGACGGTCGCTTGCTCAATCATTTCCGAGAGCCTTACCTTCGTGAGGCGCGCAGCGTGTCGCTTCTTGCGCTTGCGGGCGCTCATATAAGAGTGTCCTGCTCTTTGAGCGAGCGCAGAATGTCCTCGTCGTACTCGGTGACGAGCTCGTGTCCAGGCTCCGCGAGTCCGAGGGGTGCCTCGCCCCTCGCATACCCGAGACTACGATAGCCGCGCAGGCGCTTCTGGAACATCCGAAACAGCACCGGAACGTCACGATCGACGTAGTCGAAGATCCGTACTTCGCGCTTGCCTGGATGGAGACGATGGAGGCGACCTGCATACTGGGTCAACGTGCCCCTCCACGAAACTGGCAGCGCAAGGAAGAGCGTATCAAGCCGGGCATCGTCGAAGCCCTCGCCAATGTAGCGGCCTGTTGCGAGAACGATTCGTTCCTCGGTGTCCGGGATGGTTGCGAGCTGGCGCATGGCCTCCCGCCGCTCCTTGGCGCTCATCCCACCTTGAAGCACGACAACGTGTCGTGCAAGTTTCGACAGCTGGACTGCGAAGTACTCGAGGTGGTTTCTGCGCTCCGTGAGTAGGATTGGCGAACGCCCTTGTTCGAGCGCACCGATTACATCGTCAAGAATCGACTGGTTTCGTCTCGCGTCGGCCACGAGTGTTGCGTACAGTCCCTGGATGCTCGGCGAATCTGTGCCCGATATCTGGAAGCCGGTCTCACGTACGACGAGTGTGTGCGCGAAGGGACGTTGTGCCGCCTGACTTTTCGGATTCACCGCGAAGCGGACCGGCCCAAGCTGCATCGCTGCAATCGGGTGATGGCCGTCGCGTCGTTGTGGCGTTGCAGTGAGCCCAACGACGTAGCGCGCCTTCACCTCAGAGAGGACGCGCTCAAAGGAGACAGCTGGCACGTGATGGCATTCGTCGACGATGATTTGACCATATCCGGCGACGATATCCGAAACACTGTCCTTGCGAACCAGGCTTTGGACCATTGCGACATCGAGCTGGCCCTTGCCAGTCTTCTTGCCCGCGCCGATCTGACCAATCTCTTTCGGCTCGATTCCTAAGAACAAAGACAATTGAGCGACCCATTGGTCTAGCAGCGGCTGCCGGTGAACCAAGATCAGTGTACTGCAGGCCCGTGCCGCGACGAGGAAGGTGCCGACGACGGTCTTCCCGACACCCGGCGGCGCAACGAATACCCCGATATCATGAGCGCACAACGCATCGGCGGCCGCCCGTTGCACGTCCGTCAATTTTCCGTGGAACTGAAATCGCACGCGCTCCCCGCCGGCGCGCTGATCTTCAATCTCGACCGAAATCCCATGATCGTGCAGGAGCGCCTCCAGCTCGCTTTGGCAACCCCGAGGCAACGCGACGAACTGAGGCAACTCTTGGGCGCATGTGATCACTCTAGGGTTCATGGCCGTTGAGAGGCGCATGCTCTGCTTCTTGTAAAACTCAGGATTCTGAAATGCGGCCAGGCGCTTGATCTCGTTGATCAAGGGTGACGGCAGACCGGCCTTGTCGACAAAGAGCTTCTGCGCAAGCACCGCGCGGATCACTCGCGGAAGCGGCTCGGTGATCACGAAGGGACGGCGTTTCCGCGATGGCAACTGCGCCCAGGGTGCGGCGTCCGCGTCTTCATCGGTCGTTGCTATGCGTACGCCGATGACCGAGCCGCGGTCCGTGGCTTCGCGGGCGATCATCTCGACGGTCGCCACATCGATGCGTGACAGCGAGGCAAGAAAAGACCACTGTTTGTCATCGGGGTAGGGATGAAGCTGATCGTCGAGGAAGACGGAATTTCCCAGCGCCCGTGGCCCGTGCTGCAGCGGCAACGCGATCAGGTTGCCGAATCCACCACGCGGCAGTGTGTCCTGGCTCGGGAAAAGCCTGTCGTAGGACCCCATGCTGAGTTCGTGTCGTCGGGACATGGTCTCAGTTATGAGGTAGCAGCCCATCTTGCGTGCGGCGGCGGCCGATACCGGGGATGAGAAGAAGAACCAAACGTGAGCGCCGTTACCTGAGCGCGATCGCTCGACGGCGCCTGGAATCCCGACTCGCCGGCAGGTCTCGACGAAGGCAGTGACGTCGTCGATCCACGTGCCCTCATCGAAGTCCACCGCTAGAAACCAGCACGTCTCATCAGCGAGAAGAGGATAGACGCCCATGACGTGCCGGCCGGTGAGGTGGCCGACCACCGCCGCATCGTCGAACGGGATGAATGCCTGATTCGGGCAGTCGCCGCACTTGACCTTGGGCAAATCGCATACGCCTCGGACGAACTTGTTGTGGCACGCCGGGGCGTATCCGCTCTTCCCAGTCTTTGCACTCACGAATCTCGTCGGGAAGATTTCCTCGCGCCCGCGGAACAGTGAACGAAAAAGCCGAACCTTCTCCGCCGGTGTCCGGGGTGTCGGTACGTCAGAGGCTCTTGCCAGACGGACGTGGATTTCCGGCTCTGCGTCGAGCGCTGCGAGCTCGGCTCGGAGGGTGGTAAGTCGACGGCTGGACTCAGTTTGCTCAGCTGTGAGTATCGCAAGACGAGATTCCTCCTCTGAGATGGCGTGGCGTAACGCGTCACGGTCAAGCGCCCGAGCGGATGCTGGGCGTCCGGGAGGTTGCTTCGGTTCCGCATCGTTAGTCACAAGGAGTTGGGGCGGTCTCGCAGGATCGATACGCTGACCGCCAGGCCGTGGCGCTCATAGTTCGCGATTATCTGCTCTGCGGAGTACGGCGGATGCACAGGCGAATCCTCCTGAGCGCTTCGCATACGGCTTCCGGATTCAAAATCGAGAAGGGTTCGACAAGAGAATCCACTGTGGATGGGCCCCAAGCTCGAACTTGAAATAGTTAATAAGGTCGTAGTCGAGCTACGATTTAACGTAAAAATCAAATATTGACATCCACCTAGAATCGGCCTATAAATCGTAGTATGGCTACGACTAAAAGAAATAAACTAAATTCGCTCTATGCTCACTGGGTACCAGGAACCCCCCTGACCTCAGGGGAACTGGTTGCCCAGGGCATCTCCGCCGACCTTGCGGTCCACTACGTCCGGTCTGGCTGGCTCACGCGCTTGATGCGCGGCGTCTATTGCCGTCCCAACGACACCCTGGCCTTGTACCCCAGTCTCATCTTGCTGCAGCGCAAGTTCGACGGGCTACACGTAGGCGGCAAATCCGCACTCGACTGGTATGGCGTGCGCCACTATGTCTCGCAAAAACCGGTGTTGCATCTGTACGGGTGGGTCGCTGCGCGCCTACCCGACTGGTTCACCCAGCGCTTCCCTGCGGAGTATCACCGCAAGCGCCTGTTCGACGAGCGGCCCGAGGCATTACTGCACGCCAGTTCTTTCGAGAAGCGTACCGGCGCACCGCAGGCGTCGGCACCGGAGCGCGCCCTGCTGGAGCTGTTGAGCGAAGTTGGCGTACGCCAGCCACTGCAGGAGGCCCGTGAACTCACTGAGAGTACGTACAACCTGCGCGCCGACGTGTTACGTGAACTCTTGCAGCGCTGTACCAGCGTCAAGACTGTGCGGCTGTGCCTCCAGCTTGGTCGCGAGCTTTCTCTACCGTGGGTCGTCAAGCTCGATCCTGCCACGCTGCCGACTGGCAGCAAGCGGGCTTGGGTGTCGAAGTCGGCAGACGGTCTGCTGGTGCTCAAGCCATGACCCCGATCTATCTCGAGACCGCACGTCTGTTGACCCAGATCGCACCGCTGGTGCTGGTGGACGACTACACCTTTGCATTGAAGGGCGGCACGGCGATCAATCTCTTCGCGCGCGACATGCCACGCCTTTCGGTCGACCTAGACCTGGTTTTCCCCGACTACACGCTCCCGCGCGAGGCCGCGCTCGAGCGCATCAATGAGGCCATTCGGCAGTCCGCCGGGCGGTTGAAAGCGCGCGGCTTTGAGAGCCGAACCGTCTCCGCGAGCGATGCCGGCGAGAGCAGGCTGCTGGTGCGCCGGGATAGTATCGAGGTAAGGATCGAGGCTAATTTCGTGATGCGGGGAACGGTGCATCCGGTGCGCCGCGCATCGCTTACCCGCACCGCGCGCGATGCGCTGCAGAGCGACCTCGAAATCCCTGTGGTGTCGCTCGAGGATATGTACGGTGGCAAGCTCGTAGCGGCGATGGACCGCCAGCACCCACGCGACTTGTTTGACGTCATGCAGCTCTTTGCGCACGAAGGAATTACTCCCGCCATTCGGCGCGCCTTTGTCGTCTATCTAGCGAGCCACAACCGCCCCGTTCACGAAGTGCTGTTTCCCACGCTGCGCGATGTCGAGTACGAGTATGTGAATAACTTTCAGGGTATGACTGCAGATCCGATACCGCTGCCGGCACTTCTCGCTGCACGCGAGCGCATGATTCGCGAACTCCAGCACGGGATCGATGCAAACGAGCGGCGGTTCCTACTGTCGCTCGTCGCCGGCGCACCCGAATGGCCGTTGCTCGGCATCGCGCATCTTGAGAAGCTGCCAGGCATCCGCTGGAAGCTGCGCAACCTGCTTCAGCTACAGAAGAGCAATGCCAGGAGGTTCGCCCAGCAGACCGAGGCTCTGAGGACTCGACTTGCATCGGTCCCGCCTTCATCTGCACGATCGTGAGCTGAACATGATGCGCGTGCAGCAGGTATATATAGGCATGAAGCCGAAGGCGCGAACCAAGTCGACGGACTCGCAGCGGTTCGTCGCGGGACTCGATCGCGCGCATGTACGACACGTCGATCTACGTCTGGGAGAATGGCAAGGTAGTGGCGAAGAAACCATGAGCCGTCGGTCGCGGAGTTCAGTGGGCCAAGCATGGCCTGCAGAGGTGCGGCGACGCAGCGCGACAGGTGCTGCGAGAGCGATTTCCGCCGATACCATCTTGGCGAGAGCACGGGCCGAAGTGAGACAGCAACGAGCGCATCGCGCGGGCCCTGTGCCAGGAATGTGACGAACTCAGATTGGGTGTGCCGGGATTGTGCCTGGGTGAGGCTGGGGTCGGGGCTGGCAAGCGTCGCAAGTGATTGAGTTTTAAGCCCCTAGCTAGAACCACCGAGAACGGACTGAAAATCCGCGTGTCGGTGGTTCGAGTCCGCCCCTGGCCACCATTATTCACCCGAAAGCGCACAGCCTTGGCGCCTATACGCAATCTGCGTATAATATCCCGATGAAAGCGGTCTTCATCGAGTTGCCGGCCTTCGAGCGGCATCGCAACGACTATCTCGATGACGACGCCTTCAGCCGGTTGCAGGAGGCCCTGATGGGCAATCCCGAAGCTGGCGACTTGATTGAAGGAACCGGTGGCCTGCGCAAGGTGCGCTTTGGCGATGCCCGTCGAGCCAAGGGCAAGCGCGGAGGGCTTCGCGTGATCTATTACTACTGGAGCGGCGGGCCCGAGTTCTGGCTGTTTACGCTGTACGACAAGGACGAGATGGCTGATTTGTCACCCAGGCAGCGAGCGGAACTTAAGGAGCGCGTGAAGAGTGAGCTCAAGACTAGGAGAAAGACGTGAGGAAAAAGCGTGACCTGTTTGATGAACTGGTGGAAGGGTTTGACGCCCTAGCTGATCAGCGTGCCGGCAAGCGGACGCTGCGTACGCACGTGTTGAAGGCTAAACCCGCGCCAAAGATCACCGCTCGCGAGCTTGCCAAGGTACGCCAGGACATGAATCTCTCGCGCGGGCTCTTTGCACGATACTTGCGCACGAATGTGCGGACGCTTGAGAACTGGGAACAAGGGCGCGCGAGGCCAAATGCCCAAGCGGCTTTGCTGATTCGCATGGTTCAGCGTTACCCCGACACTGTCCGCCGACTAGCGGAGATCTGAGGATCGCTAGGGCCTCGATTTGTGGGAACTTCGTAGGAATCAGAGTCGGCACTACGCCCAATGCAGTCGACAGGCTGTTTAACGGGGAGGGGGAAGCGGCATGCGCTACGGCGGGATCTTTCTATCCGGTCCGTTGCAGCGAGCCATCGCGAACGGAGATATCGTTTGAGGTTCATACCATGACAGGAGATCGATCGAAGAATCCTCCAAAGAGTGCTGCTGAGCTGATGACGGAGCTTCGGAGGGATCTCAAGTACACGGTTCGGATGCAGCAGCGAGAGGAGCAGCAACGGGTCAACGCAGAGACTACTCTCGAGCAGCAGAGCCGGTGCTGAAGGAATTGGGCGCCAGGGGCTTTCGAGTCAACACAATTGGCGAACTGAGGCAGAGTAATGCGGAGTATCGAGCTGCCGTTCCCATTCTGCTTCATTGGTTGTCGCGGATATCGGACCCGCAAGTCAAGGAGGATATCGTTCGCACACTGTCGGTCCCTTGGGCAAAGCCGGCTGCTGCGCCGGCGCTGATCGAAGAGTTTCGGAAAGCAGAGAGCGGCGAAATCCGCTGGGCGATCGCAAACGGCCTCGCAGTGATAGCCGATGACGCGGTGTTCGAGGAATTGGCAGAACTTGTCTATGACAAGGGGTACGGGAAGGCGCGAGAGATGTTGGCCCTTGCGTTGGGCAACATGCAGGACTCGCGGGCGGTTATCGTTCTGATGGACTTGCTCAACGACGAGCAGGTGATGGGTGTGGTCCGCAAAAACTCAGTCACGCACAGGAAGGCGCAAGGGAGTATTCGTGATGCAATCCGCCGAGGATCGGACTGGCACGGACTGCATAGGATTCCCCGTGACGATGGCGCGAACTGGCCTTTTGGTAGTCGCACCACGCGGGCGGCGGATCGGGAACACCCGGACCGAGTGCCATGTGCGGGCGCCCGGCGTTGTAATGGGGGATCCACGATTTCAGAACGGATCGCAGATGCGATGCGGATAGCGGGATCAACCAATCCAGACACTCGCGGCGAATCGTACCAATGACGCGTTCGCAGATCGCATTGGCCATCGGGCTTCGCGGCGGCGACTTCAGTACCTTGATTCCTAGTTTTTTCACCGATTCGTCGAGGTGCTGGGCAAAGATGCTGTCGCGATCGTGTAACAAGTAATCGTATCGCCTTTCGAACCCGGTGGTCTCGCGCAGCTGTTGCAGCGTCCATGCGGCGCTTGGATGGGTGGTGACGTTGCAATGGATCAGACGTCGGCTGCGATGCTCGATAACCACGAACACGTAGAGCAGTCGGAACGTGGCCGTCACGACGAGCAAGAAATCGCAGGCAATGATGCCCTGGGCATGCAGGCGCAGGAACGTCGACCACCGCAAGGTGCCCCTCGGTCGGTGTGGCGGGCGACGAGGCAGATACTTCCGTACGGTTCGTGGAGAAACCTGAATTCCCAGCTTCAGCCAAAGCTCATTGGCGATGCGTTCCTCGCCCCACGAAGGGTTCTCGTTCGCCATGCGGCGGATCAGAGCCTGTAATGGTTGAGGAATCGGCGGTCGGCCAGGTCGGGACTTCAGGCGCCAAAACAGTTTCCGACCGGCGCGGTGCCAGCGGATCATCGTCTCGGGGCGCACGAGCACCAAGGCGTCGCGCCAGTTGAAGAATCTTGAGAGTATCGCCAGTGAGATTCGCGTGACGGCATCGATTCGCCGCGGCTTGATACCGCGTTCGACATACAGGGCGAGTTGCCGGCGCAGGAACAGCACCTCTGCGTGCAGCGACTGGCGTGACCGAAACGCCAGAATAACCCACCCGACCAGGTCGGTTACCACTCGCACGATAAGAGAGGGCGCTGAGCACTCGCGGATGATGCCATACTCGTAGCACCGAACCCCTTCAGACGGGCCGGACCGAATTTCTGCGGACCACAGCGTCCGCCGTGCAAACAATTCGTCCTTGGCCGCAGGTTCAGTTACCGCGTCATGATGCCGAGAGCCCACCTTCCCGATCGGACGTCGATAGGTAATTTTCCGTTTTACTAATAGCCTATTTTCCTTAATATAATAGCCGTTTTTATTTAGTCTTTTTTGTAAGATGCACTCTGTGACCCTCATCCCCCGGCACCTGACCGAAAAGCTCGCCAGCACTCTGCGGACGACACGGGTGATCAATATCGTCGGTCCGCGCCAGACGGGCAAGACAACGCTGGTTCGGGATATGGTCGAAGCGGCCCGTTTCCTCGACCTCGACGATGAAAGCCTGTTCGCGTCGCTGGCCCTCGATCCGTATGGCCAGCTCAGTACGTTGTCGAGCGAGATAAGCCAGACCGGACTGCCGATCGTCATCGACGAGGTTCAGCGCCTACCTCAGATCACGCTGGCACTCAAGCGTATTGTGGATCGAGACCGACGTGTTGGCCAATTTGTCCTTACCGGCTCTTCCAACATCTTCACCCTGCCGAGGGCACTTGATTCCTTGGCAGGCCGAGTCTCGACGCTGACGCTGCGTCCCTTGAGCGCCGCAGAGATCCGGCGCGCAGGACCCTGTCGCCTGCTCGATGTCGTCGCAGGTGAGTCATCCCTCTCTGCAAAGCATCTCCCAGCTCCTGCGCCCTTCCAGCGATCGGATGCCATCGATCTGCTGGTGCGTGGCGGGTTCCCGGAGATCCGACCGCTCGAGGATCGGGAGCGGATGGCTCGCTACGATTCCTATGTCAACAGCATCGTCGAACGAGACATCGCTCCGGTGGCTGAAATACGGCGGCCGGATACCTTGCGGCGGATGATCAATCAGCTCGCTCACCGCACGGCTGAGGAGCTCAATGTCACCAGCCTTTGCAGTGCTCTGGGTGCACGCAAGGAAACCGTCAACAACTATCTAGACGTGCTCTCTCGTCTTGGAATCGTTCACCGTCTCGGGGCGTGGACGGCCTCGGGCGCCCGCAAGGAGGTCAGATCCCCGAAATTGCACTTCATGGACACTGGCTGCGCCACGGCATTGCGCGGCGAAGACGCCGCGAGTTTCGGCCTCCGTGCCGATCCCGTCGCGCTAGGTCATATCCTCGAGAGCTTTGTGTTCTGTGAGCTGGAGAAATCGCTGCCGTTCCTGAAGAGGCGCTGGGATTTGTACCACTGGCGCTACGCTCCCCGAGAGATCGATATCGTGGCGCAAGCGCCGGGTCGCATGCTCGTCCTCTTCGAGATGAAGGCATCCACGTCTGTCGACGCGGACGATTTTCGTCACCTCGACTGGTTCCTCAAGGAGGGGCCTGGCAAGTCCTATAAGGGAGCGGCCTCCGTCATCTATCTGGGGGACCAGGTCCTTTCTTTCGGGCCGGGCCGGTTGGCCTTGCCACTCTCTATCCTTTGGTCGTTTTCGAGTTCGGGAGCGACGAACGCGCGATCGAAGCCGCACGCCGACAGCGGCTACGGACTGAGTCGCCGACGCCGGCAGCGGAATCCGCACGGAGGATCTGCCCCGGGTGTTCGACCGTGCGTTTCGCGGATCAGACGCCTCGCGCGAAGACCGAGCAGGCGCCGGACTTGGCCTCGCGACCGTCAAGCGCATCATCGAGCTCCACGGTGGCCGGATTTCGGCCGACAGCGCGCCGGGTGCCGGTGCGCGATTCTCTTTCGAGCTGCCGCTCGACAACGAACGCAAGGGGAGCTGAGATACCGCAGGCACGAACGCGCTTCTGCGTGGCGACCTGTGCACCGTGCATAACGTCGCGTGGTCGGCGCGCACGCGGCGCCGCCCGTGCTCTGAGTTAGGCCCCTGCGACTTCCGGGAAGGGCTGCAATGTCGGGCGCGCCCGTGACTCGGTTGACGGAGAAGCGGCAAAATGCAAACTGCGCGCCCAACGCCAGCACGCCCACGGGCGATGCGGGGTTGCTGGCGCGAGACGGCGAAAGAGGAGAGCTTCATGAAAGCCACGTGGCATGGTCAGGTCATAGCGGAAAGCGATCGGACGATCGAGCTCGACGGCTATCACTACTTCCCGCCGACGTCGGTGCGCATGGAATTTCTGCAGTCGGCCCCCAAGACGGAGGGCGACTATCGCTGTCCCCATAGTGTGCGGTTTTTCAATCTCTCGGACGGAACCCACTGCAGCGAGCGCGCCGCTTGGGCGTACGCGGCGCCGCGGGCTTCCTACGCCCACGTGGCTCACTGGGTCGGGTTTTGGAACGACGTCGAGCTGCAACGCTGACGGAGCAGCGAAGGGCGGTCGCGTACCTCGCCTCGGCTGCGCGCCGGATCTGAAGCTCGCGCAGCCTGAGGTCTACGATCCCTAACCGATTTGTAATCAGCGGCCACACTACGAAGCCAAAGCCTTCAGCTTTCCTTTGTCGCTCTCAGAGGGCATGTGGTTCAGTTTGAGAATGATCCCCGCGAGCGTCTTTACCGAGCTGGACGCCTTGTTGCTCTTTACCATAGCTTCAAGCTTCGGCTTGTCGGCGGCAGCCACCGTATGCTGCACGTCCATTAGAGCCTGAGCCACGGTACGTTCATCCTTGGTCGCTGACTTGTCCTCTATGATCTGCTTAAGGGACTGCTTGTCTGCATCGGTGGGGTAGTGCTGAAGATGCAGCAGTATTCCGGCCATTGTTTGTACGGCCTTGCTCTCCGCGGCGTTTACCATGCTCGCAACAGAGCCAAGCAAGAGAATGACCAACGCGACAGCTATCCGATACTTCATAGGTATCTCCCGGCAATTGATCATCCACGGCAAGATGTAGAGGTCCAGGCAACGCCCGGACCGCTCTAGGCGGCTTACCGGCACGGATGAGATTTTCATTTTACCTCATCCACCCGCGCAGTCGGGCACTGTCGAGCCGCCGGAAAGCGGCGTCAACGCATGAGAGCCATGTGTTGGTGTTGCTGCGCCGCTCAGAGCTGCAATCGGCGCGACCGCCGTCCACAGCCCGCAGGCGACGAGCGCCGCGCCGAGGAGCCGCGCCAGGGTTCTATCGCGCCTCGGCAGACGGGTGCCGACGTAGCGGCCCATCGAGAATTCAGCGCAGCGCTTCGCGCGCCTTGCCGCCAGGTTTGAGGCAGCCCGGAAGGATTCGCCCAAAGCCTGAAGGGCCGGCCCTGGTCCTTCGGCAGCCAGGCATGCCACAGGCCCCGAGCGCATGGATGCATGCCTGGGGTAAGCGCTCGAGGAAGCGCGTGATTGCGAACGAGCTGGAAATGTGCCAGCCCGCAGTTGCCGGAGGCGGCAGGCTAAGATTACTAATTGTTCGAAATGGGAGGGTGCACGGTGATCAACAAAGCCGTTCAATTCGCACTGACTTCGTGCGCGCTGGTGGCGTTCGCTCTCAGTTTGAGCGCGAGCCATGCGAATGCACAGGCAAAGGATAAGAAGAACAAGGCATATACCTATGCGACAAAGGGTCTCTTGGAATTTCAGTCGACGGTTGAACCTGGGAAAGTTGAACGTTGGAAACTGCTTCTCGATCAGTCAAATCTCGGTGGAAAAGAATTGGAGATGGTCGAACTTACGCTTCCCGCTGGCGAGGTAGTCGGCGCCCACCGCCACGGATCTGTCGAGATTTTCTATGTTCTATCAGGAACATTGGGTCATGAAGTAAACGGAGAGATGCACATGCTGACACCGGGCATGGTCGGTGTGGTCAGGCCAGAAGATTCCGTTCGCCACGTTGTTCCGAAAGAGGCCGACGTCAGGCTGCTGGTGATCTGGGCACCAGCGGGGGAAGCAAGGAAATTCTTTGGTCACGCAAAGACCACGCCGATAGAGCAGAAGTAGGCGGCCATGGCGCCGCGCCACGGAGCTTCGCTGGTTCGGCATGAGCGCGGAAGAACGTCGTTACTCGAGGGCTTACGCCTGGGGCACGGTTATTGGCGGCGTGAGGTCGGCAAATACCACGCCCACATGCGGGTGGGCTTCTCTGCCGCCAGAATCGTGCTCAGGAAAGTACACAACCTCGCGTAATGAGGCGCCAGGGGCGGAGGAAAGGCGCTGAGGCCGCCGTTCGCTGATTGCCACTCTTGATAAAGCTAGGGCTTGTCCAGATGCGTCAGGGTCCAGTCACGGCCGGCTCTGGTCAGTCGATACCGGCCATTGCGCTCGGGCGCGATGAGATAGGCCCGGCACAGTTCCTCGAGCACCAGTTCGGCCTGAGCCCGCGTCACATGCTGGCCGGGTATGCGGCGCATTATCGAGAACGCTGCCTCATCGGCACTGATGCTGTGCGGATACTTCTCGAGCAGGAGGCCGATCACAGCCCGCTGCAAGGCTGTTGGACTGAAGTCGTGCGGCACAACCAGTGCCAGCTCTCGCTCACTTTGCCTGGCATGCCACCACGAGATAGATCTCGTGATCATTGCAGGCAATGCGACGCAGGCTCCGAGCAGCGCGAGCAACAGCCATCGACGAACTTGCACGCTGCCGGCCAGGTAGCACGCGAGGGCTGAACGGGCGGCTGTGATGAGCGCCCACACGGTCGCCAGGTACGGTTTGAGGTCCGGCCAGTGCCATGCGGCGACAGCTGAAACGATCAGGCCAGCCGTTACCTGAATCCAAACCTCGCGCCAAAATGGTTGCTTCGCGGCCTGCATAAGCTGCACCAACGGTTAGGCAACGTGCGGCCGTCGTTGTTCTGCATTATGGAATTATGTTAACGGCGAGCGCCGCTTCTGAGAGCGGAATATCGCTGTAGGTACTCGGAGAGGTGACTTGCACCTTCTCCTGGTACGCGGTTGGCATGAACTTCCGCTTCGCCTCGACGCCTCGGCGCGTTCAGCGGACCGCTGCATAAGCCCAATCCGCAGGGCACTGACGTAGTATTTTTATGTTCCCGCGCTGCTTGCGGCCGTACGGATGGCCATGACGGCGGCTTCCGAACTCCGGCTGTCGCGGGACCGGCCTGTCCAGCTGGCCTGACAGTCGCCTCCGGCTGCGATTTCGCAGCAGCCGGAGCAGGGTTGACGCGGATGATCGCCATCATGCCGTGGTCCCCGTGCTCGGCGATGTGGCAGTGGTAGACGAAGTCGCCGACATCGAGTCCTCGGCAGTCCATCCGCAGCACCAGGAAGTGATTCTGATGAGTGTGAAACTCATGGTGCTTCAACGTCCGGTTCTCGATAGTCCAGTCCTCGACTGCACGCAGCGTGGTCACGATGCTGGGAGGATTGTTGGGGTCGAAGAGCGTGGGCGTGGCCCTCGACCGTAATGAAGAACTGCTCGAGCGGGTTGTTTTCCGAGAAATAGAGGGTGCGCTGCGCCGTGACCGCCGCAGTCGTGCGTATTCCACGCGATCGTGAATAGGGTTTCCGCGGGATGGTGAACACGGATTCCACGGCAACGTGAACAGCGTTTCACGGGATCGTGAACACTTGGGCGCCATGCGTGGCGCGGTGTTCACGATGGTGGAAAAGTGTTCACGGTCGTGGCGAGGGAGGCGGGCGGCTGGAGATTGATCGGATGGCCGACCGCGTAGCCTTGGGACCTTTTTGTCCTGGGGAGCGAGGTCGATGCCGAACGAGAGTATCTCCATGTCGAAGCTGAAGCAGCTGGTCGGGCTGCAGGCGAGCAATTTACGCGTCCGGGCGCTCGCGCGGGCGCTCGGGCTGTCGGTCGGCGCGGTCTCAGGCATCTCTTCGTCACGCGATCACGCAGTATATGAGCCACTACCACGGCGAGCGAAATCATCAAGGACTCGGAAACCGGTTGCTGCTGCCCCGCGCTGACGTTGACAAACGTCACGGTCAGATTAAACGGCGCCAGCGACTGGGCGGAATGCTGAACTACTATCATCGCGCAGCAGCTTGACCAGCTGCGACCGAGCTTCTGGACAATACGGCGTCGAACGTCGTCAGCGCGGCACGACGGCGTTCTTGAGGGTAATTGAGACTCTATTTACACTTTGGATTCCAATCCACGGGTATCCAGCGCCGTCCAACAGCATTTACCGGGAATAAATGAGATTGGATGGGACCTCAGAACAGAAAGGAGGGCTCTCCTTGGAAGGCGCCCGTCAGTCATGATGGCCGAGCACACGCCCCAGGAAAGTTCGCGCTCGATCCGCGAGATCTATCCGCGCACCTACCGGGTCTACCGCAAGATTCATCTCTTCTTCGGTGTATTGGACATCGTTCGCTTCAGTCTCCTAATACCTGCCGCACTGGGGCTCG
>Ga0209156_10001787_pt1 | contig 17274 bp, 18 predicted proteins | sample GraSoiAngelo_124_FD_185881 | JGI IMG/M metagenome (GOLD analysis project Ga0209156, IMG submission 185881) | Grasslands soil microbial communities from the Angelo Coastal Reserve, California, USA - 14_0927_05_20cm (SPAdes) (version 2) | ecosystem: Environmental > Terrestrial > Soil > Grasslands...
CAATGAAATCGCCGAGCGTACCGTACCGCGAATCGACATTGTAATAGTCGGCGACATCATAACCATCGTCTCGGCAAGGCGAAGTCTGAAACGGCATCAGCCAAATCGCGGTCACGCCCAGTCCATGCAGATAATCGAGGCGGCGCATCAGTCCCTGGAAATCGCCGGTCCCATCGCCGTTAGCGTCCATGTAAGTACCGACCGACAGGCAGTAGATCACCGCGTTCTTGTACCAAAGATCGTTGATCATATGCGGCTGTAAGGCGACTCAGGCACGAGCCCCTCGCCGGTGACCGTCTGATCAGACCTGAGCGCGGTCAAGGCCAGCGATCATGTTTCCTCAGCACTGATGTTTATTCTTAATCGAAAGTCGAAAACGAAGGTTAGAAAATCCTTACAAACGTAGCACTGAGTTGCGTAGGATTCTCGGCAGATGAACGGACGGGTGCAGAGTTGCGGATTGTATCTCCGCTGCTCCCGCAGCGCTCGACCGCTACCTCGCGGCGGTACCGGCCATGTCGCTCAACCCACTCGCTCCATTGACTCGCGATCTCCAGATCGCTCGGTCGCATCACCATGCGACCATTCGCCAGTCCGGCTCGGACCAGTCTACCCGGCGGCGTCCCCGCACGCCGTGTTGCGGAATTGGTTTTCTGGGCGATAGTGGGACGTCTTCGAAGCCAGAAGTACGAAGGAGGAAAGTCAACCCTCCGGTGCGCGCCAAAGCCGGTGCGACGTTGGTGCAGTGTAGAAGTAAGAATCACAATTATGAAAGCCGATCTCGTTAAAGCCGCCTCCGAAGTAATCACTAATCAGCAAATTCTGGTGAACATGGTCTCACGCCGCGTGCGACAGCTTGCGCTCGGTCATCGTCCCCTCGTGGAATATGCTCCGGGGCTTCGTGAAGCCGATATCGCGTTAACCGAGATCGCCAATAAGAAACTGACGTTCGAGTCGACCTTCGGTCAGAATGGAACCGCTGAGGCTCCTGCCCGGGTCGTGCAGTTCCCCGGTTTCACGTCGAGCAAGAAAGCTAAAAAAGCTGCCTAAAACGAAGATTTGCCCCGATGAGGCGGGCAAAGCGCCAGAGGCGCTGGGGAATAGTGATTGGGGATCAATTGGAAGAAGCCGCCTTTGCGATTTTCGCCGCGGCGTGCCAAGGAAAAAAACGCGCTAAGGGCGCGGTTAAGAAGGGAGAATTATAAAGACGGACGCCGATTCTCCACCGGTTCCGCCTTTGCTACCCTTGAGCCATCGCGCCCACGATCAACACGACGAAGCCCGTCGCCACGGCAATAGCGACTTTCGTTTCGACGGATAAGTTCATAATTTTTCCCTTCAATTATGGCGGAGACCGCGTCGCCCCCGTTTTTTATCTTTCCCCCTTTTAGATCGCTTCGAATTCCCGCGCGCTTATGGATGCCACGCGCAGAGGGAGGGCCTTCGCGCGGGCGTGACAAGAGGCTCCGATGTGACGAGTCGGCACAATAGGAGGAGGAAGGCTTTATCGGTGTAATCGGGAATTCACAAGTTGGTGGCGGATTGTCATGATGAAAGAAATGAATCCGCGTCATGGTGACATCGCGTCGGCGCTGCCCGCTGACCTGGATTCGTTGCCCCGGTTACGCGGATTTCGCTTGCGCGGGATGGAGATGACGCGGCTGGAAACTTTTATCGACGCAGCGTTCGCGTTCGCGATCTCGATGCTGGTAATCGCCGCTAATCAGGTCCCGGACAACATTGAAGAATTATTGGGCGCCTTCAGGCATGTGCCCGCGTTCGTGGCGAGCATTGTCGTGCTTGGAATTTTTTGGCGCGGGCATTGGACATGGAGCCGGCGTTACGGGCTCGAAGATGGCGTCTCGATTTTCATCAGCTGGGCGATGCTGGCCACGATCCTGATCTACATCTACCCATTGAGAGCGGTTTTCGGGTCGATGTGGTTTCTTCTCAGCGACGGTCGAGTAGGCCAGGCACTCGGCGCCCGGAGCGATGCGCAAGCGCGCGCCCTTTTCGCGACCTTTGCTATCGGGTTTACGGCCATCGCACTTGAGATCCTGCTCCTGAATTTGCGTGCCTGGCAATTGCGGGACCCGTTACGATTGAATGAACGAGAGAAATTGGCGACCCGCGGTGACATCTCGGGATGGAGCATCCCGGTTGGCGTGGGAATTATTTCGCTTGTCCTGGCGCTGATCCTGCCGCGAGAGCAGCTCGCCTGGAGCGGCTGGGTTTATTTTTCAATGGCAATCCTGGTGCCGCTGCATTCGGCCTACCGGAAACGAAGGATGAAGTAGGAAGTAACTGAGGAACAATCCGAAACGGACGAGCGGGACGTTGAATCGTAAAATCGTGAATCGTTAACTCGGAAAATAATTTTCCAAGCTCAAGAGTCGGCGGCGCGAGAGATTGACTCATCGGCGGGGTCCAAAAGTTTGGGAGATGCGAATTATAGGGAAAGGAGGGAATAATGAGGATATTGATAATGACAGCGATAATGGCGTTACCGCTCATGGCGTTAGGCCAGACAGCGGAGCCGCAACAGACACAGGCGCAGGGGCAGACGAAAGAAACGCAGGCGACAGCGCCGGCGAAAGCGAAGAAGACGCACCCCGCGCAGGAGCAGAGCAAACCGCAGGCAAAACCTGAGACGGGCACTGAGACACGTGGACAGACGAACGTTGAGGGTCGCACTCAGGACGTAAACAGGAATGAACCTGGCGCACGTTCGAGCACGAGCCAGACGAACGTGAATCAATCGACGAAGGTGAACGTGCAAGAGTTCAAGTCGCGTCACAGCGAAGTGTTCAGTCTTGGGCGGCATCCGAAAGAGTTCTTCGTCCAACGATTCGGGGCGAACCATTTCCGGTTGATCGGCAACGCGTACTTCGTCTTCGTGGACGGGTGCTGGGTCGCGGTTGACGTGGACGGCTTCGTGTATACGGAGCGGGTGATCTGCGCGGGCGATCCGGACTTTATCGAAGTTGATTAGCGCATCCTCTGCGCGACACAAAAAGCGCTCCGCTGGAAATGCGGTGCGCTTTTTTTTGGCGTCAACCGGCTCCTGCACGAGCGGTTTCCAAGAGTACCGATTTGGTGAGAACGCAATGCGTCAATCGTCTGGTGTCAGTGTTCACTGGTTGCTTGACGGCTGCATCCAATCCTCTATCACCCATCTTCTAACTAGGGGCCCCGTTGCTCCACGCTCCATGCTATCTGCTGTAATCTTCGATCTCGACGGCGTGCTCGCCGACTCCGAGCCGTGGTGGAGCCAGATCGACGCGAAATTACTCGCCAATTACGGCGTGACGTATCGCGGCGAATACCACCAGAACGTGGTCGGGGTGAGCTACCGGCTCGCGGTCGAGTTTTACAAGAAAGCATTTGGCCTCTCCGTGCCCACTGAGGAAATGATGCGGCGTCGCGGCGAGATCGCGACGGAGTTCTTTGCTAATCGGATCGGCCTGTTTCCTAATGTCAAAGAGGTGTTGGAAGACCTGCGGCAAATGAAACTGCATCTCGCCGTCGCCACAAGCTCGGTCAGCGCGTCTGCACGACCCTTTTTAGATCGACATGAACTGACCGGATGTTTCGAGGTCATTGTTACTGGCGAAGAAGTCGAACGCGGCAAACCCGCTCCCGACATCTACCTGTGCGCGGCAGACAAACTCGGTCTCACCGCTGACGCATGCCTTGTGGTTGAGGACGCGCTTCCCGGTGTCGCCGCGGCCAAAGCGGCGAAGATGCGCGTCGTCGCCATCCCCGACCGGCGGTTTGTCGACCCACGCGAGTACGATAAAAAAGCGGACTACGTCCTCGGCAGCTTGAAGGAATTGCCAACTCTGATCCGTACTCATGCTTCCAGTTTGCATGGCACGCCGTAGCGTGGTTAGCGAAGGCGGGTATTCGGCGCAGCTCCCTCGCACATTTCATTGAAACTCGCTCGCTTCCTGGCTCGCCTCGCTGCTTCCCTCGTAGCTTTACCTTGATCACTCGCACTGCCCTGTGCTTGCGCCATCTACCCTAGCTGCGCTGCCGTCTACCCGCGCGATTCCAGATCCCGACGTGTTCTATGTCGCTGATCCCGTCAGCTCCATTCACCAAAGGCTACAGCGAGTCGAGAGGATACGGCGTGACGCAAAGCAGATCAGAGGTTCGGAGTGGGGACATTTTTGACATTCGAATCTCATTGAGAGACGAAGAAGACCTTATGTTTTCTACTAAAGGTTATGCCACGCATGGCGCGCACGAGCCGCTAAAGCCGTTTTCATTCGAACGTCGTGATCCGACGCCGGGTGATGTGCAGATCGAAATTCTTTTTTGCGGGGTCTGCCACTCGGATCTGCATATTGCCCGAAATGAGTGGGGCTCCACCACGTACCCGTGCGTGCCCGGACATGAGATCGTCGGTCGCGTGGTGAAAACCGGCCGCGAGGTGAAGAAATTCAAAGAAGGCGATCTGGTCGCGGTCGGCTGCATGGTCGACTCGTGCCGGACGTGTCCGGATTGCGAAGAAGGACTGGAGCAGTTCTGTGACGGAATGGTTCTGACTTATGGCAGCGAGGATAAACACACCGGTGGCGTCACTTACGGTGGATACTCGACGAGCATCGTGGTCGATCAGGATTTCGTGCTGCGGATTTCGGACAAACTGGATCCGGCGGCAGCGGCTCCGCTGTTATGCGCCGGCATTACAACTTACTCGCCAATGCGGCATTGGAACGTCGGCAAAGGCCAGAAGGTGGGTGTCGTGGGACTCGGCGGGCTCGGACATATGGCAGTGAAATTCGCGAAAGCTTTCGGAGCGGAGGTGGTGCTCTTTACGACCTCGCCTGGCAAAGCGGGTGACGCGAAGCGATTCGGCGCGCACGAGGTGGTGCTGTCGCGCGATGAGGAAGCGATGAAGCGGCAGCTGAACAGCTTCGATTTTATTCTCGATACCGCATCTGGAAAACATGATTTGAACGCATATCTCGAGCTATTGAAGCATGATGGGATGTTGACTTTAGTAGGCATCCCGGCGGAACCCGAGGCGATTAGTGTGATGCCTCTCGTCCGGCGACGCCGGGGCCTTACCGGCTCGTTGATCGGGGGAATCGCGGAGACGCAAGAGATGCTCGATTTCTGCGCCGACCGCGGAATCACGTGCGAGATCGAGATGATTCCAATGGAGCAGATCAACGAAGCCTATGAGCGGATGCTGAAGAGTGACGTCAAATATCGGTTTGTGATCGACGTGGCGAGGTTGAGATAGGAAGAGGGCAGAGGTCGGATGTTAGTCAGCTGAGATCGGGCGACTTAGGACTGGTGAAACCCGATTCTGCGCCGGAGCGGCTCGGGTGGCGGCGGCGGATTGAGGATCTGCATCACCTCCTGCAGGACCTCAACGAACACGTTGACTCGCGCTTTCCCGATCGCTCGCCCGTTTCCCAAACGGACATGCAGTCCATCCGACGGCGTCCCCGCACGTCGTATTCATCTGAACGGCGCGCGGGCTGCGAAGAACATTTGCAGCCTGTAAGGCGCCATGCTCAGTAAAAGCATAAGGGCGCGTCCGACGCCCGCCGCGGCGTGCTTGCCGGAGCTCATCGCAATTTGCGATGAGTTAGCAGACTGCGCCTTGAGGGTTCCTCCAATGAAAAGCGGGAAGAAAATTAGAAAGTAAGAATCAGGAAGGAGGCAAGAATCAGACGTCAGCGGTCAGAAGTCAGGGCAGAAGGCAAAGCCAGAGCGATAGTTAACAATGTTGAATAATTGGCTGCCCAATTTTGTCTAACTTTTCAACGGAAAATTAAGGGAAAACCATGAAACGAATTCTATATTCAATATGCATTGGAAGCCTCGCACTGGCGCTCACAGCGTGGGGTCAAGAAATTAACGACACCAGGCCTGATAGAGCGAAGGCGCATCGAACATCGACTGTTCGGGCGGCAAGGCCCGCGAATACCGGGGCGATGGCGGGCGCGCATGGTTACAGCGGACGCGGTTACAGTTCGAACGCGCCGTTTCGGCAGCGGACCTATGTGACGCCGCGCACCAGTTCAAACGCGGTAGTCAGTCAAGACGCCCGGATGCGCACGTTTCGCGATCAAAACTGGTCGAGCAACCGATACAGTGGCCCACGAAGCAACACGGTCGTTAATCGCGACCGAGACTTGGCGGTCAATCGGACAAGAAACTTTGATGTCAATCGTCGAGGCTATGTGACAACTAATAATAACTTCCGCGCTGGTGCTTTTGGTGGCCAACGGTATACGGGGATCCGCAATTACCAGCGACAATGGCACGATCGCGATTGGTGGAGAAGCCATTACGATCGAATCGTCTTTGTGAATGGCGGCTGGTATTACTGGAATGCGGGTTACTGGTACCCGGCATGGGGTTATGACACGGAGGCTTATTATCCATACGACGGCCCAATCTACGCTTACAATGGATTGGCTCCCGACCAGGTAATCGCCGATGTTCAGGCGCAGCTGCAGCGCGACGGTTATTACGATGGACCGATCAATGGTATCCTTGGACCGATGACCCAAGAGGCCATCGCAGATTTCCAGGCCGACAACGGATTGGCGGTCACATCGACAATCGATGAGCCGACGCTTGCAACGCTCGGCATATCGTAACTTATCAGAGCCATTTGGAGAGCCGCGTGATGGGTTGCATCATGCGGCTCTTTTTTCTGAGGAGCGAAATCCGGAATGACAAATATAAAGCAATTTATCGTCGTTCTCCTGACGATTTTTACAGCCTTGAGCTCGGTCTGCGCCAGCCTGGGCGATAGCGACGACAGAATTGACGATTCATATGGCAACCTGGTCGAGCGACATTTACTCGATGATGGAACGGTCAGCGTCGTTTACCATAAGGATCGATATCTTTACTTCGTGATCTTTGCTGAGGGCCGAAGCGTTTTGGAAAGATTTTCACACGTCAAGGGTACCGATCTTTCCGAAAAAGAGATCACAAGATTTCTCAAGGCCAATGCCGGCGGCGCGACCTGGATGCCGGATAACAAATCGAAAGAACGTCGATTCGAGCGGAGCGATCACAAGGCCCAGGCAACGTACGCAAACATAACTGGTCGCCCGACGCTGACGGTGCGGGAACTTCACACCAAAGGCGCAAGTAAAAATTAAGAAGGAAGAATTAGAAGGCCGCGGATGCGCGAGATGTTCGATGTCAGAGTTTGATGTTTGATGTGACGGGATTGGCATGTCGATCTCCTTTGCGCGCAGGGCGAACTTACTCAATTACTGCCCCTTCCCCGCTCGACACCGCGGTTCGCGATCAACTCAAATGAATGTTATCTAATCGGCGACCCATGATACTGCACATTTACACAATCATTCACGTACTGATTAGCTTGGTCGGAATTTTTACCGGCTTGATCGTTCTGTTTGGAATGCTCGCCGGCAACAGGCTCGATGGGTGGACCAAGTGGTTTCTGATCACGACGGTTGCGACGAGCGTGACCGGGTTTTTCTTTCCATTCCATGGTTTCACCCCGGCGATTGCACTGGGAATCATGTCGCTGATCCTACTCGCGGTTGCGATCTTCGCGCGCTACTCGCGGCAGCTCGCCGGCCACTGGCGTTGGATCTACGTAGTCGGCGCTGTGATTGCGCTCTATTTCAACGTTTTCGTGGGCGTCGTGCAGGCGTTCGAAAAAGTGCCGGCCTTGAAAGTGCTCGCTCCGACGCAGACAGAGCAACCATTTAAGCTTACTCAGCTCGTCGTCCTGGCGCTTTTCGCTTTACTCGGGATGATCGCGGCAATTCGATTTCGCCCCGAGCCAGTTCGTGTGCTTAATTAATCTGCTCGCGCTGAGGATTCCTGGAAACAAGCCAACCCGGGTGTTTGCCATCGGTGATTTCAGAGCGGGCAATCTCAAACGAGTCGCTTCGGCAGTCGGCGAGAGATTGAATGCGGTCTCGTTCGTTCATCAGTGTTACAGGAGTAAAGAGGACCATGTCAGACCAAACCTGCGCTCATCTAAAGGCAATTGCGGCTGTCAAACACGCAGCACACCGTGAATGCGAAGAATGCGTGAAGATCGGCGCACACTGGGTTCATCTGCGGACCTGTCAGACATGCGGCGTCACCCTGTGTTGCGACAGTTCACCGAACCGGCATGCCAGCAAACACGCGAACCAGAGCGGACATCCCGTGATTGCCTCAGCGCAACTGGGCGAGCGCTGGCTATACTGTTACCCTGACGACGCGTTTGCAGAATATTAGATTCAAAGCAGTGCAACTGTGAAGATCGCTCGGCGATGACATCCTTCCTGTTGCCGGCGTGGCAGCGTTGACATACGGACTCATCTTCGTCGTCCGTCCGCGGTCGGAGACGCGAACAACCCACCCGCTGTGGTCGCACTGACCGGACTTTAGGCGCCATCACTGATGTCGAGAAAAGCGGTTCTCACCCTAAAGAGGGAGTGGGGATCGACTCTAAGGTGGTATTACAAAATCCCACACACGCGCAATAGCTGCGATTGGATCGTCACCGATAGCTTGGGGGATGAAAACGATCAACGTTCTAGATGTCGCCACCGAAACCCCGAAAGCTTTCGGGCCTGGCCGCGCAACACTTTTTCCCGTCGCAAACGCACGTCCACGCATACGAAGGCGGGATTTGCTCCCATTGAGTGAGGCGATTTCGCTCGGGTTCGCCGTTTCCAGCCCGTTGATCGGTTTAATCATCGGAGTTCTAGGAGCGTGGTTTGTCACCTGGCTGACAAGCTAGACATGTGCGCAGCAAGAACACGTCATCGAGAAAAACATGAACAGGATAATCGAAGCAGACTTTTTTCCTCGGGAATCCAACCTTGAATTCTCCTGGCGAGACTCAACCGCCAGCTCCACGGCCAAAGAAAAGCGGCGCATCCTGATTGTTGATAACGACCGCGAGAGCACACACCTGGTTAAAATCCTTCTCGAAAAGACTGGCCGGTATTCCGTGCTCGAAGAGAACGACGCTACCAAGGCCCATCTAAGCGCCCGGAATTTCAGGCCGGATCTGATCTTGCTGGACGTAGTAATGCCAGAGACAGACGGAGGCGAAGTAGCGGCACAAATCGAGGCCGATCCGGATTTGCAGAGGACGCCGATAATTTTTCTCACCGCACTAGTCACGAAAGCCGAGGCCAGCGCTGGCCTCCGCATCCAAGGTCACCGATTTCTCGCCAAGCCGGTCAATATTCCCGAGTTGATTACCGGAATTGAAGAAAACCTGGCCGCGGGTGCACCCGTTTTAAGCTAGGAGCGCGAATTGCCCATCCTTCTATCTCGAAGGAGGGAGCGAGCATCGACTCTTAGGTGTCACCGCAAAATCCCACGGACGCGCAGTGGCTGCGAAGCAGGCGCGACCGAGCTTAAGACATGAAAATTAAACAAATAATCAGTTTAATAGTTGGCATCACATCCGTGGCGCTCAGTCCCATAACATGGGCCGCTCCGCACGGTGGTGGTGGAGGATTCGGCGGTAGTGGTTTTAGTGGTGGGCACGCCGGAGGCGGAGGTGGAGGTGCAAGATCTGGCGGAGGGCACTTTGTTGGTGGAGGAGGATTCCGTTCTGCTGGACCAGGATTCAGTGTTCGTCCCGGGTACTACTATAGCGGAGGCATGCGTTTCACTAATTCGCGCGCTGGGCAGTTTCGTTCTCCGGTTAGTCGATCGCCCTCGTTTGCCAGACCGAATCGCGGGATAACCAATTCGGCGACGCGTCAATCCCTAACATCCGTGCGGTCCGCGTTGACTGGCAGAATGGGCCACGTCGCCGAACGTCACGACGCAAATTGGCACCGGGACTGGGACCGGCGGCATGCCCACTTCTTCCACAATCGGTTCTTTGTCTTTGACGACGGCTTCTGGTTTGGACTAGATGCCGGATTCTACCCGTGGGATTACCTGCCGTATTACGCCGACGACTACTACCCGTACGATTACTACGCAGACGATCAGCCGTACGATAACACGGAGTCTGTTGATAACGGTGTCCCAGCGGCTGATGCGACGGTCCAAGCGGTCCAGACGCAGCTCACTCAGCTGGGCTATTACAACGGTCCAATCGATGGCATTTTCGGACCTACGACGCGTGACGCGGTGGCGAAGTACCAAATCGCCAACCAGCTAAACGTAACGGGAAGTCTGTCGCCCGACATGCTGCGGTCCCTCGGATTGCCACAACCAGCAGCTAGTTGAACAGCCAATATCGGATCAGGCTGAAACGAAAAATCCCAAAGTATCTAGGAAAGCGAAATTAAACGGGAGGATTGAAATGAAGACGAAGCAACTCGGTAACTCCGACTTGTCGATTACGCCTGTTGGCTTTGGGGCTTGGGCCATTGGCGGCTCGGGTTGGGAATTTGGCTGGGGCGACCAGGACGACAAGGCATCTGTCGCCGCGATCCATCGCGCACTGGAACTCGGCATTAACTGGATCGATACGGCGGCTGTTTACGGAATGGGCCACTCAGAGGAGGTAGCCGCCTTCGCCTTGAAGACTTGGCGTGGCCCGCGTCCCTACGTTTTCACCAAATGTGGGCTTCGCTGGGACGAACAGGGTCGCGTTCATGGAAACTTAAATGCGGACTGCATCCGTCGCGAATGCGAGGATAGTCTGCGCCGCTTGAATACCGATGTGATCGATCTTTACCAAATTCACTGGCCGACCGAAGAGCTGGAAGAAGCCTGGAGCGCGATGGCGCAACTGCAAAAGGAAGGAAAGGTCCGATGGATCGGCGTATCAAATTTTAACGTCGAAGAGATGCGTCGCGCACAGGCGATTGCTCCGATCACTTCGCTGCAGCCTCCGTATTCGTTAGTCCGTCGCGAAGTGGAACGAAAACTCCTGCCTTATTGTCGAGTCCACGAAATAGGTGCGATCGTCTATTCGCCGATGGCCTCCGGATTGTTGACTGGCGCGATGAAGCGCGAACGTGCAGCCAAACTTCCCGAGAGCGATTGGCGGAGTCGCGACCCGGAGTTTCGGGAGCCGAAACTTTCGCAGAACCTCGCGCTTGTCGAGCGCTTGCGTGAAGTCGGCGAACGCCATGGGCGTCCGCCCGGCCAGGTCGCGATCGCGTGGGCGCTTCGAAATCCTGCGGTAACTGGCGCAATCGTCGGCGCTCGCAACGCGAAGCAAGTCGAAGGAAACGTTGGTGCAGCCGAGCTTCATCTTAGCGAAGAAGAAGTCGCGAAGATTGAAGGCAAAAACGACAAGGAACGAGAGCCCGTGATCGCTGTCGCGAATTCGTAGATCGCCGAATAAGAAACGAATGATGAGAGCTACAACTGCATTTACGAGGTGGAAGCTATGAAGGCCGTAGGATTAACGCGCTATCTGCCTATCAGTGATCCCCAATCGCTGGTGGACATCGAACTACCCAAACCCCTGACCTTATGAATTTGCAATTGAGTGAAAAGAAAACGCTCGTCACAGGATCGACCGCCGGGATTGGGTTCGCAATTGCCCGCGCATTAGCGCGCGAAGGAGCGTCAGTCGTGATCACTGGTCGCACCCAGGAGCGAGTTGATGACGCGATTGAAAATGTCCGGAAGGAAATCCGCGACGCAAAAATCAGCGGCATCGCCGCCAATCTTGCGACGCTGAACGGGATCTCAAAATGCATCGAAGCTGTGCCGACAGTCGATGTTCTCGTCAATAATCTTGGCGTCTACGAGGTGAAGCCATTCGAGCAAATCGCCGACGACGACTGGCACGCGATTATCGAGACAAACTTTATGAGCGGCGTCCGTCTGTCACGGCATTATCTGCCGCGGATGAAAGCCGCCAACTGGGGCCGCATCATTTTCATTTCCAGCGAGTCTGCCGTGAACATCCCGGTCGAGATGATTCATTACGGCGTTACAAAGACGATGCAGGTCGCACTCGCGCGCGGTTTGGCCGAGACGACGGCAGGTACTGATGTCACGGTGAATTCGGTGCTTGCCGGCCCGACCCGCTCGGAAGGCGTCGAGCAATTCATCTCCGACATGGCAAGAACGAAAAATGTCGCGCCCGGCGAAATAGAGACAGAATTCTTTCGCACGACACGGCCGAGCTCGCTTTTGCAGCGCTTCGCCACGACAGATGAAGTTGGGGCCCTCGTGACATTCGTGGCCAGTCCTCTCTCATCGGCAACCAACGGCGCAGCGCTACGCGTCGAGGGCGGCGTCTTGCGCTCGATCTTTTAAGCAATCGCAACAAACGTCAGCGGAAGGCGGATAAGGATGAACCGAAGAGACCACGGCGAGAGCTCGATTTGGTCGGTGCGCGCTCGGCGCTCGGAGCTGCAGTCACTCTTTTTGCGAGTCCCCGGCTTCCAGCATGCGTACGCGTTTGTCGATGTAAGGCAATCGAATCGTCAGAGTAAGGCCTTTGCCTTCGCTGCTTTCGATGGAGAGTTCGCCGCCGTGCTCGCGCACAATGCGGCGCACGATCAACAGACCAAGGCCGGTCCCCGATGGTTTCGTCGTGAAATAAGGCTCAAAGACGCGGCTTAAATCTTCGGCTGACATGCCGCCGCCGGTATCGATGAAACTGATGAGAACCTGCGTGTCGTTCATGTCCGTGTGAATGCGCAAGACGCCTCGGCGTTTCATGGCTTCGAGGCTGTTTTTGATCACGTTGTAAAAAGCCTGTTTCATCTGACCACGGTCGATCTGGAGCGGAGGCAGGTCGGAACGCAGCTCCTGTTCGACGACGACGTCGCGCTCCTGAATTTCGGGCGCGAAAAAGCGCACTGTTTCCTCGACAATCGCATTTATGTTTTCGGGATGCAGTTGCGGCCGCGATGGTCGGATTGCGCGCAGGAATTGTGTGACGATCGAGTCAAGCCGTCCGATTTCCGATCGCGCGATGTTAATCGAATCTTGAAGCTCGGCCCTGGCATTGTCGTCAAGCTCGCGCACTTTGCGCTCCATCAATTGCAAATGGATGTGCAGGGAGTTGAGTGGATTGCCGATTTCGTGCGCCACTCCGGCGGCGAGCAGTGTAAGCGCGTTCAATCGCTCGGATTCGATCGTTTCCTGTGCTGACCGCCGGCTCTCAGTAATGTCGCGCAGGATGATGGCGTGGCCAACCTGCTCGCTGGCGCCGTCCCAAAAACTTTCGTGGCCGACCGCGTCCTTGTCGATCTTATCGTCGGCCAGCCGGTGTCCGATGAGCAACGGCACAATGTAGAAGTTAATGAAGCGATTCGCGGGATAAAAAATTTCCATGTCGCGAGTGACTGGCCCTTCGCTTTGGGCCAATGACTCCCAATCGAGGCCGCGCACGCGCTCGTCGAGCCGTTTGCCGATGGCATCGCTCCCAGTTAACCCAAATAATTCGGAGGCAGCATCGTTGAGATAAGTCATGCGGCCCTTCGCATCCGTTACGATGATTCCTTCCTGGATGGCGTTGAAAACCGTTTCGAGAAAGCCTTTCTCCTGCGCCAGGCGCAAAAAATAATTCTGCACCTCCTCCGGGCCGATCCGACCGAGCCGCTCGATCAGCTTCTCGAGGAAGCCCGCTTTCATGACGTGAGCACACTCATTTTGAAATGAGAGATTCCTCGACTCTGCTCGGAATGACAAACGCGCAATCGTCTCTCACGTTTCGCTTGATTCACCCACGGTCAGCAGCCCCGGCTACACGAGTTGGCTCCGGCGCAGTTCCCACTTCGACCTTCAACATGTCAACTCGCACGTAATTCAATACGACTGGCGCAAGGATGAGGCCGGGAATGCCCATGAGTCTTTCGCCAATGATGAGCGCGATCAACGTCAGCCAAACCGGATTCCGAATCCGCTCGCCGATGATTTTGCTGTTTAAGAAATATTCAAGCTTATGAATTGCGACGAGAAACACGAGAGCGCCGATCGCCAGCTTCAAAGAAACCGTCAAGGCAAGGAAAACAATGACGGCATTACTGACCAGGTTACCGACGATGGGCACGAGCCCGCAGAGAAATGTGATCGGAATAACAAGCAGCCCATACGGCAGCCGCACAGCGAGAACGAAGATCGCGGTTAATGTGGTATTGATTAGCGAGATTGTGATCTGCGCACCCATGACGGTGGCGAAGCTGCGATAGAAATCGCGGAAGCGAGTGGACACCTCATCGCAGCAGATAGAGTAGAGATTGTTCTTCACCGGGTGCGTACTCCGGTACGGATCCAAGCCAGTTTTAAAGAACAGGCTCACAGCCGCGACAATTCCGATAATAGTAAAAACCAAGGCGGCCGTAGTGCTCCCGGCAAAATGGGCGACGTTGCGCAAATAATGGGCTTCTTCCTTGAGGGTATCGATCACAACAGTTCGCAGACTCTCAAAATCGGTGAAGGGCAATTCAATCTGGCGCTTCTGTGCCCAGGCGCTGGCGGAAGGGATTGAAGTGTCGGCCACATCAGGCAATGCGAGGAAAGCGGCACGCGTAAAATAGACGGCGGCGGCGGCGATCCCTGCGACAACAACAATGAACAAAATCAACGCCAGCCACTTTCTTTTCGCGAGATAGAGCAGTTGACGCAAGGCGAAGTAGGCGAACAAGACAACCAGCAGCGGCGTTCCAAGATGCAATAATCCCGCCAGAATAATTGTGAGAGCGAGCACGCAGTAGGAAAGTCGAGTGGGCGTAATCATAACTCATTCATCAGCCGTTGAAGCCCAGCTTTCGCGACGAAGTGAAATTCTTCACTTCGCTGCGAATCACAAACAGAAGAATCAGTGTGTCTCGGCCGGCTCCGGTGTCGGCTGACCAGTCTCGGCCTCGGCGCGTTCTTTCAGCGCCGCTTTACGCGAAAGCTTTACGCGACCCTTGTCATCGATCCCGATGCACTTGACCCAAATCATGTCGCCAACTTTGGCGACGTCCTCCGTTCGTTTCACCCGGAAATCCGCGAGTTCCGAAATGTGCACGAGCCCGTCTCTGCCCGGGAAAACTTCCACAAACGCGCCAAATTCCTTCACGGAAACGACGCGGCCCTGGTAAGTCTGGCCAATCTCGATCTCGCGGGTCATGCCGCCAATGATTTCTTTGGCGCGCGCCATGCTCTCGCCGCTGGTCGCATAAATGTGGACCGAGCCATCGTCCTCGATATTAATCTCGGCGCCGGTCTCGGCGACGATGCCCTTAATGGTTTTGCCGCCCGGTCCGATGAGCGCGCCAATTTTCTCCGGATTGATTTTGATCGTTTCAATACGCGGCGCGTACTTCGATAATTCCGGCCGCGGCTTGTCGAGCTTGGCACGCATGATCTCGAGAATTTTCATGCGCGCTTCTCTGGCGCGGAAAATGGCTTCGGCCATAATTTTGTGAGTGATGCCCGGAAGTTTCAGATCGAGCTGATAACCGGTGATTCCGGTATCGGTCCCGCAAAGTTTGAAGTCCATGTCGCCGAAATGATCTTCGGAACCGATAATGTCAGTGAGTAACTCGTAACGTTTCAGTTGTCGATCTTCGCCGTGTTCCGTCACGAGGCCGACGGATATTCCCGCGACTGGACTTTTCACCGGCACACCGGCATCCATCAGCGCGAGCATGCCGCCGCAAACGCTGGCCATTGAGGTCGATCCGTTTGATTCCATGATCTCGCTGGAAATGCGAATGGCATAACGAAAATCGTTTTCGCCCGGCACGACTGGCTCGAGCGAGCGCTCCGCCAGCGCGCCATGGCCAATCTCTCGCCGGCTCGCCCCGCCGGTACGGCCCGTTTCGCCGACACTAAACGGCGGAAAATTGTAATGTAAAATAAACCGCTTCGATTGTTCGCCACCGCCATAAGCATCGATCATCTGCGCCTCTTCAATCGGCGCGAGCGTAGCCAGGGCGAGTGCCTGGGTTTCGCCACGCTGGAAAATTGCCGAACCGTGCGCGCGCGGCAGGACGCCAACATCGCACGAAATTGGACGCAGATCTTGATAGCTGCGGCCATCAACGCGTTTTTGCTTATCCAGAACGCTGATGCGGAACGCTTTCTTTTGCACGTAATCGAATGCTTGTGAGATCGAAAATTTGTCAGCCTCAGGATACTTTTCGAGGATCGATATCTTCACTTCTTCGCGCAGCGCATCGATTGCCTTTGTACGCGCGACCTTGCCCTCGGTGTAGAGGGCACCTTCAATCCGATCGCCTGCGACTCGATAAGCAATCTCCAGGAGGTCCTGATTTACCAGGAGCAGGGGCATCTCCCGCTTCGGCTTGCCCGCTTGCGACGCAAGCTCTTTTTGAATCTGGATCATCTCGCGCGCATGCCCATGCGCAAACTCAAGCGCCTTCACAAAATCACCTTCGGGGAGTTCCTTGGCCGCGCCTTCGATCATAAGGACGTCGTTTTCCGTGCCGACATAAACCAGGTCGAGGTCGCTTTGTTCGCGTTCGGTGTGCGTTGGATTAGCGACGAACTGACCGTTCACCCGACCGACCCGAACCGCGCCGATTGGTCCGATAAATGGAATGTCGGAAACGCAAAGCGCCGCCGAGGCGCCGTTAATCGCGAGAATGTCGGGATCGTTTTCGCCATCTGCACTCAGCAGGATCGAGATGATCTGGGTATCGTAAAAATATCCCTGAGGAAAGAGCGGCCGGAGCGGCCGATCGATCATGCGCGAAGTGAGCGTCTCCTTTTCCGTCGGCCGTCCTTCGCGCTTGAAATAGCCCCCCGGGAACTTCCCGACCGCGGCCGCTTTTTCGCGATAATCGACCGTAAGCGGAAAATAATCCTGACCTTCCTTGACAATTGTGGCTGAGACCGCACTGGCCAGCACCATGGTGTCGCCGCATGAGACGACGACCGCGCCGTCGGCGAGCCTGGCGATTTTGCCGGTTTCGATAGAGATATGAGTAGCCCCAATTTGGGCCGTGACCTTCTGTTGCATTTTACTTTCCTGGATGTGCGAGTTCCAGGCCGGTCACCCTGACTGTAGGTTTTAGCTCCGAATGTTTTCGGGGCTAAAACCTAAAATCCAAGGTGATTCGTTCGGCCTGGACTGCTGATTCTGTTGTGTTTCTAGTTATCTTCGACTTTGAGCAGGCAAACAGTTGGATGCGAGCTTTCTCAAAGATCGACGCGGTTATTTGCGCAGGTTCAACTTGTCGATCACCTTTTTATAGCGATCAGCTTGCGATCTGTTCAAATAATCGAGCAAACTCCGCCGTTGCGCGACCATCTTGAGGAGGCCGCGACGCGAGGAGTGATCTTTGGCGTTGCTCTTCAGGTGTTCGGTCAAATGCTCGATCCGGCGCGTGAGAAGTGCGACCTGCATATCCGCGCTACCAGTATCTT
>Ga0209156_10001788_pt1 | contig 17269 bp, 9 predicted proteins | sample GraSoiAngelo_124_FD_185881 | JGI IMG/M metagenome (GOLD analysis project Ga0209156, IMG submission 185881) | Grasslands soil microbial communities from the Angelo Coastal Reserve, California, USA - 14_0927_05_20cm (SPAdes) (version 2) | ecosystem: Environmental > Terrestrial > Soil > Grasslands ...
GGCGCCGATCCGCCCGTAGCCGTCGAAGTCGTTCGACACGCCCGACAGCGTCATCCCGGCGCCGATCGTCGGGCTGCCGGACTGCACGTGGAAGTCGAGCCCGGAAACGCTCACGAACCGGGGATCGACGTTCACGAGGTTGCTCGCCGACGCGACACCGGAAAGACCGGTAGAGACCGCCGCGCCGAACGAGAGGTTGTTGGACACGGTGACGTTGCTCAGGCCGCCGGTGTCGAACCAGATGCCGGCGGTGGTCGGCTGGTAGAAGATGTTGTTGGAGATCACCACGTTGCTCGCGCCGGTCGCGATGATGATCTGGCCGTCGCGCCACGGGTTGGCGCCGACGAACGTGTTGTTCACGATCGTCAGCCCGTTCACGCTCGTGCCACTGCCGTCATAGCGCTGGATCGCCCAGCCGTGCGTGAAGTGGTAGAAGATGTTGTTCCGCACCACGAGGTTGTCGCTCTGACCGGAATACTCGCTGCCCTGGTAGATACCGTGATCGTGGTTCTGCCAGTTGCCTGTGCTCGGGGAGCACCCCTGCTCACCCGGCCCGAAGCGACCGACGTCGTGCACCACGTTCCGCTCGATGGTGAGGTTCCGTGCATAGGCGTCGATGCCGACCCGCCCGCCCACGTCGTCGGTGCACACGTGCCCCACGTCGTGGACGTTGTTCGCCACGACATCCACGTCGTGGCCGTTGTATGCGTCGATGCCGTACCGGCTGGTGCCGCGCACTTCGAACCCTTCGACGCGGACATAGCTGCCGTTGATTTCGAAACCCACGGCCGAGGCGTTGTTACGGCCGTCGAGCACGGCCCCCCAGCGGTGCGCGGCGCGGAACACCAGCCACGCGCTCGCCGTACCGCTGCGGCCGACCGTCACGACGTTGGAGCCCCCGGTATAGACGCCGTCGTTCACGATCACCGTGTCTCCGGGGTTCGCCGCGTCGGCCGCGTGCTGGATCGTGCGCCAGGGAGCCGTGCTGGTCCCCGCGTTCGCATCATTGCCTGCCGCTCCATCGACGTACCGGCATGCGCCGCTGCAGCTCCCCGATGGCGGAGGGGGCGGCGGCTGCTGCGCCGTGACGGTGACCGTCGCGGTGCCGCTCTTTCCGCCACTCGTGGCGGTGATCGTCGCCGTTCCCGCGCCGACGCCCGTGACGAGCCCGGTTGCGCTCACGCTCGCCACCCCTGCGTTGCTCCTGGTCCACGTGACCGCGAGGCCGGTGAGGGCGCGTCCCAACGAGTCTTTCGGCGTCGCGCTCAGCTGCACGGTGCCGCCCACCGGCACGCTCGCCGTCGCCGGACTCACGCTCACGGTGGCCACGGGACGCGCGGCGGCAGCCGCGGTCGTCCCGGTGACGACATCGGAGAGCGCGCCGAATACCGCATTCACCTTCAGCGTGCCGCGGAAAGCCACGAGCTGGAAGCTGTACGCGGTGCTCCCCGCCAGGCCCAGCACCGTGCAGGTGCGCTGCGCGCCCACGGTCGTGCCCGCCACCGGCGTCGCGCACGTGCCCCGGCTGACGCTCGGCGCCCCAGCGCCCCAGGTCAATGTATTCCCCGGCACGCTTCGGATATCGTAGCTCGCCGCGCCGCCACTGCCGTTCGTGACCTCGGTGAACGCCAGCGTCACGCCCGTGTCCGTCACACTCGCCACCCGCAAATCGGTCACGGTCCCGGGCTTCGTCACCGTCGTGGGCGGGGCCGTGACGGTCACCGTCGCCGTCCCGCTCTTGCCCTCGCTCGTCGCCGTGATCGTCGCCGCACCCGCCGCTACGCCCGTCACCAGTCCCGCCCCACTCACGGTGGCGACGCTCCCGTTGCTCGACGCCCAGCTCACCGGCCGGCCGCTCAGCACGTTGCCGGCCGAGTCCTTCGCGGTGGCGGTCAACGGCAGCGTCTGCCCCACGGCCACGCTCGGCGCCGCGGGGCTGACGCCCACCGTGGCCACGGCGGCGGGCGTGCTACCCGCGGCCGCCGTCGCGCCGCTCGCGACATTCGACAGCGCGCCGAATACCGCGTTCACGTTCAGAGTTCCGCGATAGGCGACCAGCTCGACGCTGTACGTCGTGCCCGGCGTCAGCCCCAGCACCGTGCACGTCCGCTTCGCGCCGATGCTCGTCCCCGCCACCGGAGTCGCGCATGTCCCGCGGCTCACGCTCGGCACAGAGGCGCCCCACGTGATGGCACTTCCCGCGGCGTACCGGACGTCGTAGCTGGCCGGCCGGCCCGCCCCGTCGCCCACCTCGGTGAAGCCCAACGTGAGGCCGCTATCGGTCCGCGCGGCGACGGCCAGGTCGGTGACCGCACCCGGGACTCCGGTCGGCGCCGGTTGACCCGATGTCGTCGTGCCCTGGGCGACGTTCGAGAGAGACCCGAACACCGCGTCCACCCGCAGCGTTCCGCGGTATGACACGAGCTGGAAGCTGTACGCCGTGCTCGGCGTAAGCCCCAGCACCGTGCAGGTGCGCTTCGCACCAATGGAAGTGCCGGCAACCGGCGTCGCGCACGTGCCCCGGCTCACGCTCGGCGTCGACGCGCCCCACGAGATCGACCGTCCGGGGACGTCGCGGATGTCGTAACTCGCCGGCGCGCCCGTGCCATCGTCCACTTCGGTGAACGTCAGGGTGGCGGAGCTGTCGGTCATGGCGGCCGCAAGGTCGGTGACTGCGGCGGGAGCGCCTGTACTGGTCACAAAGCTCGGATGGGTGGGGGCACTAAGGGAGGAGGGATCGCCGGCCTCGCAGGCGGCCAGCGTGGCCGCCACGGCGAGGAGGAGGGCGCTGCTTCGCATGCGCGCCACGCGATTAGACAGCTTGAAGAGAAAGGGCATAGTGTTGCACTCCTGATACAGGTTGTTTACAGGCGACAAAAAGGGCCGCCCGTCCCGAACCGGACGCAGGCGGCCCCGTTTACATCACTTGAACTCGTATGCTCCGATGGTATAACCCCCGGTGGCGGGACGCGCGGCCCCGCTGATGTCGTTCGTCACGATCGTCAGCGGCAGACCCGCCCCGATCGCGGGGCTCCCCGCCTGCACACGGAAATCGAGCCCGCCGACGTTCATGAACTGCGGATCGGTGTTGTCGAGGTTGCCCGAGAGCGTCGCGCCCGAGCCGGTGCTCGCCACCGCGCCGAATGAAATGTTGTTGGACACCGTCGCATTGCCGGCGCCGCCGGTATCGAGCCACACGCCGGCCGTGGTCGGCTGGTAAAAGATGTTGTTCGCGATCACCAGGTCGTTCACGCCCGTCGCGATGATGATGTGCCCGTCGCGCCACGGATTCGGGAAGGCGAACGTGTTGTTCACGATGGTCAGACCGGTCGTCACCGCGCCGTTGCCGTTGTACCGCTGGATCGCCCAGCCGTGCGTGAAATTGTAGAACACGTTGTTGCGGATCACGACGTTGTCGCCGATGCCGTGATAGACGCCGTGATCATGGTTCTGCCAGTTGCCGTTCGGCTCCACGCAGCCCTGCTCGCCCGGTCCCAGCCGTCCCACGTCGTGAATGACGTTCCGCTCGATGACGAGGTTGTCGGAGTAGGCGTCCACGCCCACGATCCCACCCACGTCGCCGGTGCAGATGTGGCCGATGTCGTGGATGTGGTTCCGCACGACGTCGACATCGTGGTTCCCCCCGACGCTCTCCGACCCACCGTAGGAGTCGATGCCGTAGCGGCTGGTGTTGCGGACCTCGAACCCCTCGACGCGGACGTAGTTGCCGTTGATCTCGATGCCGACGGTGGAGCTGTTGTTCCGGCCGTCGATCACGGCGCCCCACTGGTGCGCCGCACGGAATACCAGCCAGCCCGCGGCGGTTCCGCTGCGGCTGATGGTCACCACGTTGCCGCCGCCCGTGTACACACCGTCGTTCACGATCACGGTGTCTCCGGGGCTCGTCACGTCCGCGGCATGCTGTAACGTGCGCCAGGGAGCCGCGCTGGTCCCCGCATTGGCGTCGTTGCCGGCCGCATCGACGTAGTGGCACACGTTGGCGCAGCTTCCGGGCGGTGGCGCAGCGGTCACCGTGATGGCCGCCGTGCCGCTTTTGCCTTCGCTGGTCGCGGTGATCGTCGCGGAACCCGCGGCAACGCCCGTCACCACGCCACTCGAGCTCACCGCGGCCACCGCGGCGTTACTCGTCGCCCAGCTCACCGCCCGGCCGCTGAGCGCCTTGCCCGCCGAATCCCGCGGTGTCGCGGTCAGCGGCACGGACCCGCCCACGGCCACGCTCGCCGAGCCGGGGCTCACGCTCACCGACGCCACGGGCACGGCCACGACCGTCACCGCCGCGCTGCCGCTCTTCCCGCCGCTCGTCGCCGTGATCGTCGCCGTGCCGGCGGAAACACCCGTGACGAGCCCACTGCTATTCACGCCCGCCACACCGCCGTTGCTGCTCGTCCACGTGATGGTTCGGCCGCTGAGCGGATTGCCCGTCGAATCCTGGGGCGTCGCACCGAGCTGCACCGTTGCTCCCACGAACACGCGGGCCGTCGCAGGGCTCACGACGACCGTGTCGACCGGGACCGCTCCCGGGCAGACCACGCTGACGCTCGCCGCCGCGTGCATCGCTCCCGGGATGCTCGTCGCGGTCACCGTGTAGTCGCCGCAGCTCGTCGCCCGGTAATGACCGTAGTGCCGCCCGCCCTGGCTGCTCGTGTCGAGCACGCCGCCGGTCGCGCTCCACGCGACGGCGATCGTCGCCGTGTCGCCCGTGGCCGTGAGGCCGACGGCCGTGAAGTCCTGTGTCTGGTTTTGTTGCAGCGTGACGACTTGAGGTGCAATGAGAAACTGGGCGAGTGGCGAGCCCGTGTCCGTGCTCCCGACGGGGCGCTCGCAGCCGAGCACGACCGCGGCGGCGAGCGCCGCGGCGGACACGCAAGCGACCCGGTCTTTCAGGCGTGCCAGCCGGCACGACAGCTTGTGCATGAAGGTCATGGCTTCTGCGGAGTATGGATTACGCGGCGGGACGGACAATCCGCCGTGCGGCGAGCGCGCACGGCGGCGGTACCGAGCGCCGCTTTAGTCAACGAAAGACGATGCGACAGCTTGAACCCGAACGGCATGGACGATGGCGTTCCTTTCACGGCTCGTCGCGGTCTCGCGGGCGGGCAAGACAAAGGGCCGCCGGAGAAGACCATGTGGTCGTCTCGCTGGCGGCCCGGCGGACCTAGCGACGTCGCGTCGCCGTAGTCCCGTGACTCTGCGTCACCGTCTTTCGACGGGTTTGCTCTGAGCAGCGATGTCAGCGGCAGCGAAAGCACCGTGTGTCGCGGCCGCTACAGTCATGGCGCTGGGGCAAACCGTGTAACCCCAAAACCACAGGGGCCCATACTAAGAATAGACGGAAGGCCGCGCAAGCCTACGGGGAATATTTGGGCCGCGTCGCCCTCACACATGTTGCAGGATGGCGCACGCGTCTTGCAGCCGTGCGCGATACCCGGCTTCCGAGGAGTGCCGCATGCCGCGCCTCTCGATCCTCGTCATCGCGGTCGTCGTGTGCTGCGCCTGCCGCGACGCCATCACACCATCACCCGCATCCATCGCCGCTGCTGTCGCTGGCGGGCCAGCCGGCTACGACGTCGTGGACCTGGGCTCGTTCGGTGGTATTTCCACGGTCGGCGCCGGATTGAACGACCGCGGGCAGGTCGCCGGACGCGCGTCGGTCCCGAGTGGAGCCGATCACCCGTTCGTGTGGCAAGACGGCGTCATGCAGGACCTCGGCTTCCTGGACGGCACCATCGCCGCCCAAGCGGAGGCGATCAACGCACGCGGCCAGATCGCCGGCAGCGCGATCGAGAGCTGCGGAGAGTTCGCCTGCAACCAGGTGGTTCGCCTGTTTCTCTGGGACTCGGGGTCGCTACGGCAGCTCGACCCCCCCGACGGGCCCGGACACGGCGGCACGCAAGTCGTCCGCTTGACCGACACCGGTGACCTGGTCGCCGAGGTGGACTACTCACCGTCAGCGACCCGCGGCGTCGTGTGGCGCGCGGGCGTGCCCCAGGACTTGGGCGGATTCAGCCCAACGCAGATCCGAACCTTTCCGAACGCGATGAACGCGCGTGGCCCGAGGGAGGCGTTCACCTGCATCCCTTTCTCTGGGAGAACGGGCGCCTACAGGATCTCGGCGTCCCGTTCGAGCGACCGTGCCGGGGGGACGTCACCGTGAATTGCGCCTCGGGGCGGGCGCTCGGGATCAACGCCCGCGGCGAGGTGCTCGGCGTGGCGGTGAACAGCGCCGGGCTCAGTCGCGCCCTCGTGTGGCAGGATGCCGCGGTACGGGAGTTGGAGGTCTATCCGGACCGGACGATCCTTCCGGTCGCCATCAACGATCGCGGCCAAGTAGCGGGCACAGCAGTGTTTCCTGCGGTCGCGTTCCTGTGGGACCACGGGGTCGTTCAGGAGCTGGGCTCGCTCGGGGGGGACACGCAGATATCGGCGTTGGGTGACGCTGGAGAAGTGGTCGGATGGAGTCTGACCGCCTCTGGGGAGCGTCACGCGTTCGTGTGGCAGGATGGTCAGATGACGGATCTGGGGCCCGGAGTCGCGGACGGACGGGGCAGCCAGGCGCAGCTGATCAACCATCGGGGCGATGTGCTCGGATTCGCGCTAGACTCGCAGTTCCACACCCACGCCATCCTCTGGCGCAAGGTGGGTGGGTAGACGGCGACATCACGGCGCGCAGATCTCATCGAGGTCATCGAGCCCCACCAGCACATCGCGCGGCTTGGACCCGTTGGCGGGGCCGAGAATGCCGGCCAGCTCGAGCTGATCGATGATGCGTGCGGCGCGTCCATACCCAATGCTCATGCGCCGCTGCAGCAACGACGTCGAGCCGAGCTGATTCTGGATGCACACCTCCGCCGCCTGGCGGAACAGGGAGTCCCGCTCGCCCGGCGTGCCCTCCTCCCCCGTCCCTCGACCCTCTTCCCCCGCTTTTTCCGCCTCCTCGAGCGCCGCGACCTGCTCGTCGATGCTCGCGCCCGCGGCGGTCACCGCAGTGCGGGCGTGGGCTTTGTACCAGTCCATGAGGCGCTCGGTCTCCTCCGTCGAAATGAACGCCCCCTGCACGCGCTGCGGCTCGCTCTTGCCGGGCGGGAGGAACAGCATGTCGCCGTTACCGAGCAGCGTTTCCGCCCCGTTCTGGTCGAGGATCGTGCGGCTGTCCACCTTGGCCGACACGCGGAACGCAACCCGGCAGGGGAAGTTCGCCTTGATGAGACCGGTGATCACGTTCACCGACGGACGTTGCGTCGCCAGTACGAGGTGGATCCCGATGGCGCGGGCCTTTTGCGCCAGCGTGGCGAGGGGCGTCTCGATTTCCCCTTGCACCGTGAGCATCAGGTCCGCGAGCTCGTCCACGATCAAAACGATGTACGGCACGACCCCGCCCGTGTACTCGCCGTCCAGCGGCAGCTCTTTCTGGATTCCGGCCTGCGTCGCCAGGGTCTCGCGCGGACCCTTGAGCGGTTTCTTGTCATCGACCTTCTTGTTGAAGTCGACGATGTTGCGCGCGTGGTTCGCGTGCAGCAGCCGGTAGCGCCGCTCCATCTCCCACACCGCCCATTTGAGCACGCTCGCGGCCTTGTGGTGGTTGGTCACCACCGGCAGACCGAGGTGCGGCAGTTTCTCGTACATCGAAAGCTCGACCATCTTCGGGTCGATCATCAGCAGCTTCAGCCGCTCGGGTGGGTGCGTGTAGATGAGGCTCGTAATGATCGTGTTGATGCACACCGACTTCCCGGAGCCCGTGACGCCGGCGATCAGGAGATGCGGCATCTTGGCGAGGTCCGCGATCACCGGCTCGCCTTCGAGATTCTTGCCCAACCCCAGCGGCAGGGCGCGGTTCGCCCGCTGGTAATCGGCGCCCTCGATCAGCTCTCGCACGTGCACCATGCGGGGGATCGGATTGGGCACTTCGATCCCGACCGCGGCCTTGCCCGGAATGGGGGCCACGATCCGCAGCGACGGCGCCCGCATCGCGAGGGCCAGATCGTCGGCCAGGGCCGCGATGCGCCCCACCTTCACGCCCGGGCCCGGCGCCACCTCGTACTGGGTCACGACCGGCCCGACCGTGCGACCGGCGATCGAGCCTTCCACGCGGAACGTCTGCAGCGTCTCGATCAGCTTCCGGCCCATCTGCTCGATCTGTACCAGCCCGGCCTCGCCGTCCTCCGGAGGGGCGGGGTTTAACAGCTCGATCGGCGGTATCAAAACGCCGGCGGGGACGAGATGCGGGATGCGGGATGCGGGAGGCGTGGGCTTGGGCTTCGTCGGGATGCGGGATGCGGGAAGCGGGATGCGTGGCTCGGTCTCGGGCATCGACCCCTTCTGCGCTTGACGCTTTTGGCTGGTGGCCTTGCCCGCATCCCGCATCCCGCTTCCCGCATCCCGTTTTTCGATTCCCGTTTCCCGCGTCCGTAGCGCGACGAGCGGATGCCAGCCGACCGTCAGGATCCCGAGCGCCGACAGCGCGAACAGGCCGACCAGGGCGCCGCCCGCCGTCCCCACCGCCTGGTGGATGCCGTGCGCCACCAGCGCCGGTGCCACGCCCACGAGCCGCTGGGTGGGGCTCCACAGGACATAGTCCGATGGAAAGCGCGCGCCCGTGACGGTCCCGATGCCGTAGGGCAGCAGCAGCACGAGTCCCACGCCGAGCGCGGCCGTCCGCGCCGACGAGAGGCTGCCCAGCCGCTCGAACGCGGCGAGCGCCCACCCGAGTCCCAGCAATGGCAGCACCGCCGAGCCGGCGCCGAGCGTCCGCCACAGGAGCGACCCGATGCGGTCGCCCCAGCTCCCGGTGATGGGGAGGCGCAGCAGCGTGAGTCCGAGGAACAACCCGACGACGAGGGCGCCGATACCCATCAGTTCCTGGCGCGCCTTCGCGTTCATGTGATGCGGCGGTCCGCGTAGGTGGGCACGACGCCGAAGCGGTCGGGCCGGGCGGCGAAGGCCACGTCGCCGTCCAGGTCCAGGTCGCCCAGCTGGTGGGCCGCTTCGGAGCCCTCCAGCGCCTCCGCCCAGCCGGCGAGCTCGTCCGTGAGGGCGAGGGCCGCGCGGGCGGCGTCGTTGAGGGCCACCTTGCGGAGACCCTTCTTGACGGCCTTGATCATGCGCCCCGCCGTGTACGCGTCCTCGATGGCGAACTGCCGGTCACGGCCGGCGCAGATGATCACCAGATCGCGCGGCTCGAGCAGCAGCGCGCGGGCGCGAACGACCAGCGCCTTGAAGTTGACGGGGGCTCCCACCAGCACCGGCTCCCCACCCTGCGCCGCCACCAGGGCGGGCGTGCCGTTCGTGGTGGCGAGCACGATCGTCTTGCCCGCCACGGCGGCGGGCACCATCTCCCGCGGCGAGTTCCCCAGCGCGAACCCCTCGATCTTCATGCTGCGGCGTTCGCCCGCGAGCAGCACGCCGTCCTTCTCGAGGTTCGAGGCGAGTCGGACCGCCTCCTCGGAGGTGGCGGCGGGGATCACCGCCTTGGCGCCGTTCGCCAGGGCCGTGATGATCGTGGTGGTGGCGCGCAGGGCGTCGATGACGACGACGCCCCGGCCGGCGAGATCTCCGGCGCCGAGGCCGAGCGGCGTGAAATGGACGTCGATCTTCATGCGGGTGGCTGGAGCAGCTGGGGCTCGCGCTCGAGGAACTTGGTGTCCACGCGTCCCGCGACGAAGTCGGGATGACGCATGACCCGACTGAGAAAGGGAATGGTCGTGGTCACGCCTTCAATGATAAACGAGTCGAGCGCCTGGCGCATGCGCGCCAGGGCCTCCGCCCGGCTGTTGCCGTGGACGATGACCTTCGCGAGCAACGAGTCGTAGAACGGTGGCACCGTGTATCCCGCGTAGATGTGGGTGTCGACCCGGACGCCCGGCCCGCCGGGCGGGTGATACGCGGTGATCGTCCCGGGACTGGGCTGAAAATTGCGCGCCGGATCTTCCGCGTTCACGCGGCACTCGATCGCATGCCCCCGCAGCCGGTTGCCGTTCATCACGAACGACAACGGTTCGCCCGCGGCGACCCGGATCTGCTCCTTCACGAGATCGAAGTTGGTGCACATCTCGGTGACGGGGTGCTCCACCTGGATGCGCGTGTTCATCTCCATGAAGTAGTACGAGCCGTCCTCGTCCAGCAGGAACTCGATCGTCCCCGCCCCCACGTAGCCGATCGCTTCGGCGAGCCGCACCGCCGCGTCGCCGATATCCTGGCGCAGCGTCGCGTCCACGGCCGGACTCGGCGCCTCCTCGACGAGCTTCTGGTGGCGCCGCTGCACCGAGCAGTCCCGCTCGCACAGGTGCATGATCCGACCGTGCGTGTCGCCCATGATCTGGATCTCGATGTGCCGCGGGCGGGCGAGGTACTTCTCGAGGTACACCTCGTCCGAGCCGAACGCCGCGAGCGCCTCCTGCTTGGCCAGCGAAAACGCCTGCGGGAATTGCTCCCCGTCCTGCGCCACCCGCATCCCCTTCCCGCCCCCGCCCGCGGAGGCCTTGATGATCACGGGGAAGCCGAGCTTCTCGGCGAGCTTGAGCCCGGCGTCCGCGTCCTCCACCGGACCGGGCGACCCGGGCACGGTGGGCACCTTGAGCCGCTGGGCGAGCTTGCGCGCCGCGGCCTTGTCGCCCATCTGGCGGATCTGCTCCCCCGTCGGGCCGACGAAGGTGATGTTCGACGTGCGTACGATATCGGCGAATTCGGCGTTCTCGGCGAGAAAGCCGTAGCCGGGGTGGAGGGCGTCCGCGCCCGTGATCTCGGCCGCGGCGATGATGCGCGGAATGTTCAGGTAGCTGTCGCGCGCCGGCGCCCGCCCGATGCACACGTCGTCGTCGGCGAAGCGGGTGTGGAGGCTGTCGCGATCCGCCTCGGAGTACACGGCCACCGTCTCGATCGCCAGCTCCTTGCACGCACGGATCACCCGCAGGGCGATCTCCCCGCGGTTGGCGATCAGCACCTTCTTGAACATCAGGGCGTGATGTCGCCGCGCAGGCCCGCCGCGGTCGTGGTCCCGCCAAACGACTGGCTCTGCCCCGAGTCGACCCCCGACACCTTCAGTGCGAACTCGCTCGGGTTCGTGGCGTAGAAGATCGCGCTCTCGTAGCTCACCATGCCCTGCGCGTACCAGTGGAACAGCGATTGGTCGAAGCTCTGCATACCGTACTGCACGGAGCCCTGCGCGATCAGGTCGGGAATGGACAGCGACTTGGTCAGGTCGCGCATGTTCTCCTGCACCGCGGCGGTATTGATCAGCACTTCCGACGCCGGCACCCGACCCTTGCCGTCCTTGCGCGGCACCAGCCGCAGCGACACGATCGCCTGCAGCGCCGTCGAGAGCAGGTGCCGCACTTCGTCGTGCTGGTGTGGTGGGAAGAACGAGATCACCCGGTTGATCGTCTGGGTCGCGTCCGTCGTGTGGAGCGTCGAGAAGACGAGGTGCCCGGTGTCGGCCGCCTTGAGCGCCGTGTCGAGCGTCTCCATGTCGCGGATCTCGCCGATCAGGATCACGTCCGGCGCCTGGCGCAGCACGTGGCGCAGCGCCGCGTTGAACGACAGTGTGTCGTTCCCCACCTCGCGCTGCGAGATGTTGGCGAGGTTGTCGCGGTGCAGGAACTCGATCGGATCCTCGATCGTGATGATGTTCACGCGGCGGTTGGTGTTGATGTGGTTGATCATCGCCGCCAGCGCCGTCGACTTGCCCGACCCCGTCACCCCCGTCACGAGCACCAGGCCGCGCGGCCGCAGCCCGATCTCCTCCAGCACCGGGGGCAGGTTGAGATCGCGAATGGTCTTCACCTCGTACGGAATCGCCCGGAACGCGAACGCCACCGTGCCGCGCTGCTGGTAGACGTTGGTCCGGAACCGGCCCACCCCCGGTACGCCGATCGCGAAGTCCGCCTCCTTGTGCTCGGCGAACTCCTTCACCTGACGCGGAGTCATGATCTGCTCGGCCAGCGACTTCAGCTCCTCGGGCTTGAGCGGCGCGCTCTCCAACGACAGCAGCTCGCCGTTCACCCGGATCGTGGCCGGCCGGCCCACTTTCAGCAGCAGGTCCGACGCGTTGCGCTGGACCATGAGCGTGATCGCCGCCTTGAAGTTGAAGGTCGGCTGGCCGCTCTGCGGTGCTTCAGGCATGGGGATCGACTCGGAAAAGGGTCTGTCCGAACTCGACGGGCTGGGAGTTCTCCACCAACACCTCCCGGATCACACCCGCCACCTCGGACTCGATTTCGTTCATGATCTTCATCGCTTCGATGATGCACACCACCTGCCGCGGCGCCACGCGACTCCCCGTCTTGATGTAAGGCGCGGCGCCCGGCTCCGGAGCGCTGTAAAACGTTCCCACCATGGGCGACTTGATCTCGAGCAGCTGGGTCGGAGGCGCCGCGTCCCGCCGCCCCCCGCTCCCCCCGGCACCCCCCGCCGGCTCCGGTGCGGCTGCTGGCGCCGGGGAACCGGGCGCGGGCGGCTGCGCCACTATGACGTGCTGACCCCCGGCATTCGTCTGTTGCCCCGTCTTGGTCAGCCGCACCGCCGACCATGACCCGAACAAACCCCGGCGGACCTCGATCGCGCCGAGCTCCGGCGCATCCCTCAGGATCTGCACCAGCTGGGCGATGATATCGAGGTTCATGGGCACCAAAGTTACACGACCTCTACCAGGTCCGTCAGCCCGTCGGACAGGAGCTCCGCTGCGCCGCCGTCCGGAGGCAGGTGCACATCGTCCTCGATCCGCACACCGCCCTCTCCGGCCAGGTACACACCCGGCTCGACGGTGACCACGGCCCCGCCGGGCAATGGCTCGCCGTTGGTTTTCGAGAGGCGCGGTGCTTCGTGCACTTCGAGCCCCAGGCCGTGGCCGAGCGAGTGTCCGAACGCCTCCCCCAGACCACGGGCGGTGATCGGCTCCCGCGCCAGGGCGTCGGCGTCCCGCCCGCTCATCCCGGCGCGCAGGCCGCCGCGCGCCCGCCGCTGCGCGTCGTACACGACCCCGTACAGCGTCCGCTGGCGCTCGCTGGCCCGCGCTCCCACGACCACCGTGCGCGTGATATCCGCGCAGTAACCGTCCACTTGAGCCCCGAAGTCTAGCAGCAGCCACTCGCCCGTCGCCACGACACGCCCGCTCGAGCGCGCGTGCGGGAGCGCGCTGCGTGGCCCCGACGCCACGATGGTCGCAAAGGGGTGTCCCTCGCTCCCGAGCTGGCGCAGCGCCCCTTCCAGCAGACCGGCAATCGCCAGCTCGGCCATGCCCGTACGCACCTGCGCGAGCGTGCGGCGCAGCGCTTCTCCGGCGAGCAGGGCGGCCGCGCGAATCGCCGCGACCTCACCCGCGTCCTTCGCGGCGCGCAGCCGCTCGACCAGGTCGGTGACCGGCCGCCAGCGCCAGGGCTTGCCCGCCTCGGCGAAACGGCGGGCGTCGTGCACCGTGAGCGCGTGGGCCTCGTAGCCGATCTCGCTGAGCGGCCCGAGCGTCGCGAGCTCCCGGAAAAACCGGTCCCACACGCTCGTGCCTTCGACCTCGACGCGCGCCACCGCCCCCGCTTCGACGCGCGCCTGCTCGTCGTAGCGAAAATCCGTCACGAGCAGGACGTCGCCGCGCGTCACGGCGACCAGAGCGGCCGAGCCGGAGAAGCCGGTGAGGTAACGGATGTTGGCGCGCGACGTGACCAGCAGCCCGTCCAGCCCGTCGGCGTCGAGCGCCCGCACGAGCGCCTCCTGCCGCCAGCGCCGCCGGTCAGGTGGCATGGCGGGCCTGGAGATAGCCGACCAGGCCCTCGAGTCCCAGCCGATAGCTTTCGGCCCCGAACCCCGTCACCATGCCCACCGCGGCATCCGCCAGCATCGAGCGGCGCCGCTCGGGCTCGCGCGCGAACAGGTTCGACAGGTGCACTTCGACGAACGGCACGCGCACCGCGAGCAGCGCGTCGCGCACGGCGAGGCTCGTGTGCGTGTACGCCGCGGCGTTGATGACCAGCCCGTCCGCCTTGCCTTTCAAGCGCTGGATCGCATCGACCAGCTCACCCTCGTGATTCGTCTGGGTCCAGGATACGTCGATGCCGAGCGCGCGCGCCCGCTCCCGCGTGCGCGCCTCGATTTCCGCCAGCGTCGTGCGCCCGTACAGCTCCGGCTCGCGCTCGCCCAGCAGATTGAGGTTCGGGCCGTTCAACACGGCGATGTGCACTAGGACTTGAGGCCCCGAAGCCAGGCCTGGAACTGATCGAGGTCGCCCTCGTCCTCCATCGGGGGCCGCGCCTTCGAGCCCGAGCTGCGAAGCGGACCTGAAGGCGCCGCGTTGCCTTCCACCGGCGGCGTGGGGCCGCCCGCTGGGGCGGACGGCGGGCTGAAGAACTGATCGAACGAGAACCCACCGGCCGGGGGCGGGGGGGGAGCCGGGGACGCGGGGGAAGGGTGAGTGGCCACGGGCGACGCGCTCGCATCGGGCGCCGGAGCGCTGCGCGGGCTTTCCTCCCCGAACACCGCGTCGAGCGTGATGCTGTCGTCCGCGGGCCGGCTGGCTTCGCCGGGCGCGAGGATCTCGGACTCCGGCTCGAGCTCGGGCGGCGCGATGGCGAAGGCGCCCTCGAGTGGTGAACCTCCCCCCGCCTCCGGCGCCGGCAAGGACTCCGGATCGGGGGCGGCGTCCTGCCCGCGAGCGGGCGGGCGGCCCGCCAGGATCCTCCGCAGAAATGTCTGCACGGATTCGCCCGTCTCGCGGCCTCGCGCCCCGGGGTCCCCCGAGGACAGGCCGGCGACCCGCGCCCGCAACCGCGGATCGCCCGGGCGTTTGGCGAGCAACGCCTGGTAGACGCGCAACGCTTCGTCCGGGTGTCCTTGACGCAGATACAGCTCCGCCATCGTCTCGGTGACGACCGGCTCGACGCGCGACAGCGCCGCAGTGTCGGCCGCGCCGTCGTCGTCGGACAGCCTCACCGCGGCGGGTGTCGCCGGAGCCCCGGCGTCGGTGCGCCCCGCGACGGCGGGCGCCCGCTGGGCTGCTGGAGCGGGGCGCACCGACGTCGGCGCATCGTCGGGCATGATCAAGGGCAAGTCGATGGTCGGCAGCTCGGCTTCGGACTCGGAGACCCCGGGCGCCGGTTCGACCGGGACGCTCTCGTACTGCGTGTGCGCCAGTCCCTCGACCACCAGGTCCTGCGGCTGGAGCTCGACCTCTTCCTGCACTTCGAGCCCGTCCGCTTTAGCCGCGTCGTGAGCCACCGAATTGAAATCGAGCGTGCCGTCGTAGGTCTCGATCTCGCCCGGTGGAGGAGCGGACTTGCTGGGCACGGCGTCCGCAACGCGCGCCTCCGATTCGTGCTCGACCACGAAGTCCCGACGCGGCGGAGCAGGCGGCGGGGGCCGGGGGGAGGGGGGAGGCGCAGCGTCGGGCACCAGTCGCACCACCGGCTCGGGCGCGGTCGCGCGCAGCGCCGCAGCCGGTGGTGAACTGGCGCGCGCGGCGGATTGCGCCGCCCGGCTCCGGGCCCGCGTTAACGCCTCGGCCGCGTCGCCGTTCATCGGGTCGGCGGAGAGCAGCCGGGTCAGCCAATCGACGGCTTCGTCGTAGCGAGTCCCGCGCTCGGCGATCTCAGCCAGGATCTTGAGCGCCAGCACGTTTTCCGGGTCGAGCGCCAGCACCTTGCGGAACACCTCGGAGGCGCCCGGGTCGTTCTTCTGGTCCATGAGGCAGCGCCCGAACACGATATGGGCGCTGACATAGTCGGGGTGCAACTCGAGACCGGCTTTGCAGAGGTCGAGTGCCCTATCTAGTTCTCCCGCTTTACGATAGGCGTCGGCCAAGGGGGCGAAGTTCCGCCCCTTCGGGTTCTCGAGCCACCGCTTTTCGAGCTTTTCGATCTCGCTGGTGTAGGCCACGGCCTAAGTGGTTGTGGGAATTGGACGAAGATAGTGTTCGCTCGGGCGGGCTGTCAATCGGAAACGGCTCGAGTCGCTTGAGTTTTCACGTTGTCGTTCTTAGACTTAAGCCCCTTCGCACCGGTTCTACCCGGAGTTTCAGTCCCTATGATGCGCTCGATGCGCGTAATCGTGAAGCCAGTGTTCTACGTCCTGGCGATCTCGTTCGTGGCCTGGCTTGCCATCGGCCAAGTCACCGACATTCTGGGCGGCGGCAAGGACGTGGTGCTCAAAGTGAACGGCGAGGTGGTGCGCTCGCAGCCGTTCCAGCTGCAGTACCAGGCGGCCCTCGAGCAGTACCGGCGCCAGCAGGGGGGCGGGCGCTTGAGTCGCGAGGACGAGCAGCAAGTCCAGAACCAGGTCGCCGATCAGTTCATTCACAACATCCTGTTGGAGCGCGCCTACCGGCGTCTCGGCATCACGGTCTCCGACGAGGAGATCATCCGTGCGGCACGCAGTGGCCCGCCTCCGCAGCTCCTGCAGCAGGTGCTGCAGGAGGCCACGTTTCAGACCAACGGTCAGTTCGACATCACCAAGTGGCAGCGCTACCTGGCGAGCGCCGGCCCCGAGTTCACCAGCCAGATCGAGCAGCTGTACCGCGACTACCTGCCCCAGCGCAAGCTGCAGGAGTACCTGACGGCGGACGTGTACGTCTCCGACGCCAAGCTGTGGCGCATTTGGCGCGATCAGCACGAATCGGTCACCGTCGCGGTGCTCGCGGTGCGACCCGAGGATGTCCCCGATTCGCTCGCGCCGGTGTCGGACGCCGAACTGCAGCGCTACTACGACACGCACAAGAGCGACTTCAAGCGGCCGGCCGCGGCGTGGCTCAGCTACGTCGCGCAGCCGCGCGTCGCCGACGCCCGCGACAGCGCAGCCGCGCTCGCCCGGGTGCGGGCCCTGCGGGCGCAGCTCGTCGGCGGCAAAGCGAAATTCGAGGACGTCGCGAAGAAGGAGTCGGCGGACTCGGGGAGCGGGGCGCGGGGCGGCGACCTGGGCTGGATCAGGCGCAACCAGCCGGGCTTCGACCCCCGGTTCGTCGCCGGGGTACGTTCGCTGCCGGTGGGCGTGGTGAGCCAGCCGATCCTGTCGAGCTTCGGGTATCACCTGATCCGCATCGAGGCCGCGAAGGGCGACTCGGTGCACACGCGACACATCCTGGTGCCGATCACGCTGCAGGGAAAGCATCTCGACGCCGTCGATGCGCGCACCGACTCACTCGACCGGCTGGCGGCGGATCAGACCGACGGCCACCGGCTCGACAGCGCCGCGCACGCGCTCACCCTGCCGCTCGCGCGGGCGCCCAAGCTGGCGCAGGGTGAGCGGCTGGTGCTGCCCGAGGGGCCCGTGCCCGATG
>Ga0209156_10001791_pt1 | contig 17239 bp, 16 predicted proteins | sample GraSoiAngelo_124_FD_185881 | JGI IMG/M metagenome (GOLD analysis project Ga0209156, IMG submission 185881) | Grasslands soil microbial communities from the Angelo Coastal Reserve, California, USA - 14_0927_05_20cm (SPAdes) (version 2) | ecosystem: Environmental > Terrestrial > Soil > Grasslands...
CGGACCCGAACCTGGGACGTGACCTACGCCAAACTCGAGAGCGTAGTGAAAGGAGCAGAACTTGCAAGGGAGGCTTCGCAGTGAAACTTTCAGAGAGAGCGAAATACCACCCAATCGTTACCGCTGAGGTGATTCCAGACAGAGTCGTCCCAGCACACCTGCCTCTCTTGGATGGACGTGTGGACGCGATAACGATTCCAGCGCTGAGAAACGGTGAGAATGATCCTAGCTATCCGTTAGGATTCCGGGTTACTCCACAGACGAGGAGCGTGGCCTCAGCGGTCATTGTGAAGAAGACAGGGTTTGAGGCTGTTCCTTCCCTGACGTGTAGAGATTTTCGCCGATCTGATCTCTCTCTTCTTCCCGGTCTCTTCAAGAAGGGTCTCGAGAACTTTCTGGTCGTATTTGGGGACCCCTATCCGAATTACGACCTCAAGAGATACGACTTCAAGCGAACAGAGGATCTAATCGATGGAATTCGGTCCGTCTTCGAGGGACCGAGACCGTGTATCGGGGCCGTCACAAACCAGTATGCGCTGAACCGAGAGAAGGAGATTACTCGGGCGCTGAGCAAGGTGGACGCGGGGGCCGACTATGTTGTCACTAATTCTGCCTTCGACGACTATTATGTTCTCGACTACATCGACGCGCTTCGTTCCGGCGGACTCAAAGTACCGGTCTTCGTTCAGCTGTCCATCCCTCACGGACTGAACAACTTGCTATTTGTGAGTCGACGGTTCGGCATTCCAGTCCCTGAGAGTGTGAAGGAGACCGTTTCCCGGAACCCGCTGGGAGGAGGGGTCCAGGTGATAGCACGTGCGTTTGCTGGACTCCGGAATGAGGTTAGCGGCATTCATTTCTCATACCTCTTCAGGAGTCACAATCCGATTCCGACCTATACTCACTTGTTGGACGCTATCGAGACTGACTGGCAGCTCGTAGGTTCGCTACAGGCAACTCTCAGAACCTAGGCTACCAGAATAATCTAAAGGTCGAGCATTAAGAGTCTCAGCGGAGCATTTGAGTTCAGAAAAGATAGCGTTCGCGCTTCGGCCCGGGATATTCTCGCCTAAGGAAATCGGAGAGATATCCACCGTTCTGGACAAGAACAGCAAAGTCACCCGTATCTTCATTCCTGATATTAGAAGCGGATTCGAATCCCTCGACGTCGTATCTTCTATCCTGGCCGTGACCACCCGGGTCCACGCGGGAAGCGGAGTCATCAGATTACTCGAGCACGATCCCGCCCTGCTGACGCGACGGGTCCAGACACTGCAGGCGTTCTCCTCCAACCGGTTCTTTCTAGGAGTGGGCACCGGCGCTCCGGGTCCAAGACCCGGCAAATCAGTAGCCAACATGCTACAGAGGCTGGACGAACTCAAGAAAGGCTTCCGCGCGTTTCCTGAAGGAGTAGAGCCCTCAGAGACCTATGTTGCTACGCTCAAGATAGGGATCGCAAAGCGCGCAGTAGGCAGGACGGATGGTCTCCTCTTGAACTTCTGTTCTCCACGGCATGCTAACGGCCTGATCGCAGCGGTCAAACCCCAGATGGTGTCTCCCATCGAATTCGCGTGCTATCTGAAAATCTTCTACTCTTCACAGAGCGACGAGAACGCGCTGAGGCTTCTATTGCAGGAGTTTCTCAACTACGACTCCATGCCTCAGTACCACGAGATGTTCTTGCAAGACGGGACCGCCAAGGCGATCTCGGAAATAAAGCAGAGCGACCATTGGAACAGTGGATCTGTCGAGGTGCCGAAAGAATTGATGGGAATCAGCCTGGCCAATCCCGGGAGCGAGGAACTGCATCAATACGTGCAATGTTTTCGAAAAGCGGGAGTCTCCCTCCCGGTGATCTATCCATACTTCCCAGCCGGCGAGAAGTCCGAGTTCAGATTCGAGACAGTGAAACGAATTCTAGATGTAGTGTGACAAAGCAATTCTTAAGTCGAAGAGTAGTGCGTCGGAAACCCATGCAATCTGTCACCGGCAAGGTTAGACCTGTTCCTTTAGAGTATGCGTCTGTTACACCATATTTGATCGTGGACGGAGTACCAAGACTCATCGATTTCCTGAAGCACACATTCGACGCGGAAGAGAGAGCGTTGATCAATGACAGAGAGGGTCACGTGGGTCATGCCGAGATCATGATTGGCGGTTCCATCGTTATGATGGCCGATTCGACCCGTCAGTACAGTCCCATACCTAGCCAATTGTACGTCTACGTTGAGGACGTCGATCATACCTACAAGCGAGGCTTGGAAGCGGGGGGAGCCTCTGAACAGGTGCCGACAACCCAGTTTTACGGCGATCGGACCGCGGCCGTCAAGGACCCTACGGGGAACATCTGGTGGATCGCCACCCGCATCGAAGATGTGCCTCCTCAAGAGATGGAGAGGCGAATGAAGGAACGTTCGTCTACGGGCACCGGCTCGACCCCAGGCCAATAGCCCGAACATCATGACTTTCACGTACAAGAACACTCAATTCTCTCGCATCTGTTTCAGAGACGCTCCAAATCAAATATAGTTCGGAACCGGACTCCAGCGAAAACTGCCGTCTGGAGACCCGACGCGTTTGGTAGATGTAAGCCAGAGTCAAGCCCGAGTTCTGCAGGCTCTCATCGAATCCGAGGGAGCAAAGACCCCCGACGAACTCGCGACGCGGTCGGGTCTCGCCGACTCCGCCATTGCTCGCGCGGTACTGACCCTCTCCCAGAACGGACTGGTAAGGGAGCGGGTCGAGAAGAAGACAGAACTCACGCTGACGAGTGAGGGAAAGTCGTTCCTCGAGGAAGGCCTCCCGGAGCGGAGAATTGTCTCGACTGTCGCCAAGAGCGGTGGACGGCTTGGGCTTGGAGAGGCTCTTAGTCGATCCGGGCTGGACGAGAAGTACGCGTCCATAGTGACGGGCTGGATTAGCAGAAAGCACTGGGGAAGGATCGAGAAGGCCGACTCGGATCTGCAAGTCGTGGTCGATACAGAGCCCGCCAGTGACGAGGATGAGCAGGTTCTAGCTCGCCTGAAGAGTGGAAGCGTCATTCTCGAGGAGCTACCGGCGAACTTGAGAGAATCTGCCCAGCGTCTTATCAAGAGAAACCTTCTAGAGGCTAGAATCAGGAACCTGCGAGAGATCGAGATTACACCAGACGGGAGAAATGCCGTAGCCGGGACCAGGGCGCGGCAAGAGGTGAGCCTGCTTACCAGCGAGATGATCAGCTCTGGCGAGTGGGAGCGAGTCAGACTCCGAAGCTACAACGTGTCGTCTCCAGTTCCTCAAGTCTTTCCTGGTAAGTATCATCCCTACCTACGATTCTTGCGAATGGTGAAGAGGAAGCTTGTCGCCCTAGGGTTTAGGGAAGCCGTTGGACCACTTGTGGAGACGGCTTTCATCAACTGCGACTGTCTCTACATGCCACAGAATCATCCAGCACGAGAGATTCACGACCTCTACTACCTGAAAGACCCGTCAAGGGCGAGCCTCGAACAGTACAGCGATCTCGTGAAGCGGGTTGCGGAGACCCATGAGAACGGCTGGAAGACAGGCTCGACAGGCTGGCGGTACAAATTCTCTCTTGATGAATCGTCAAAGTTGATTCTTCGAAGCCACGGGACAGCGCTCAGCGTTCGGAGTATGATCTCGAAGGACCTTCAGATTCCGGGAAAATACTTCGCCATCGCACGATGCTTTCGTCCGGACATGCTTGACAAGACGCATCTCACAGAATTCAACCAGGCAGAGGGAATTGTTCTTGATCCCAGTCTGAACTTGCGGAACTTGCTTGGAATATTGGAGATGTTTGCCAGGGAGGTTGCGGGGGCGGATCGAGTTCGGTTCAAGCCTGACTATTTCCCGTTCACGGAGCCGAGTGTTGAGTTGCAGGCGTACCGGGAGGGTGTTGGCTGGATGGAGTTTGGTGGCAGTGGAATCTTCCGTCCCGAGGTGACGGAGCCGCTGGGAGTCAAGGTCCCTGTCCTAGCGTGGGGTCTCGGGATTGACCGGCTCTACATGATGCATCGTAAGATCCGGGATATTCGCCAGCTGTTCACTTCTGACCTGGAATGGATTCGGGACCAGACGGTGAACTAGAACGCCAAGCGTACAATTCTCTCTAAACGACCTTGAGGGGTTACTGAGTAGGACGGTTCCTCGCGACGTGGAGGGTCTCAACGAGATTTTGGCGTTCGTCAAGGGTGACGTGGAATCGCTCGAGGGGGACGCGGCCTCGATCGAGGTCAAGGACAGCAACCGTCCCGACATATGGTCGGTCGAGGGAATTGCCCGCGCGCTGCGATATCAGCTAGGAACTGGTCGAACTAGAGAGATCCGCGTTGCTGGCAAGTCAGGCCTCAAAATTGTCATCGAGAAGCGTGTGAAGCCTATTCGTCCCTTCATCTCGACCGCGATAGTCAGGGGTCTTCAGCCCTCGGAGGAGGCGTTGAAGGGCTGGATCTCTCTGCAGGAAAAGCTGGACCTGACGTATGGGAGGAAACGGAAGAGGGCGTCGATCGGCCTGTACCAGGCCGACATGATCGCGTCGCCTCTCTCATACTCGGTCGCCAAGCCTGACGAGGCCAGTTTTGCTCCATTGGGCTCTGAGACGAAGTTGAGTCTTCGGGAGATTGTGACAAATCATCCGAAAGGAACAGAGTATGGAGACATAATTTCCCGTTTTGAAGAGTGGCCGATACTGGTGGATGGAGAAGACAAGATTCTCTCCCTTCCACCGGTAGTCAACTCGAACGATCTTGGAAGAATTACACCAAGTACGAGAAACATACTTGTCGAGGTTACGGGGACAGACACTGAGACTGTTCACAGCACGCTGAAGATCATGGTAGCCTGTCTCGCCGAGCGGGGAGGAAGAGTCTACAGTTGCGTGGAGACATATCCTTACGGTTCGCCGCGTAGAGTTGTGAGCCCGAATCTCAGCCCTACGCTGACGAGGCTGAGCCTGTCCCGGATCAACAGGCTACTCGGCACGTCTCTAGGCTCGAAGGATGCTGCGCGGTTTGCGGAGAAGGCTGGGTACAGGGTACAGCGGGTATCTGGCGACACTCTTCACCTAGAGATTCCATGCTATCGAATCGACATCATGCACCCCGTCGATGTCATTGAGGACATCGCGATCGCACTGGACCTCAACAAGCTGAAGCCGGAGTGGCCCAGGATCTGGACTGTCGGAGACCTCTCAGCAGAGACCATTGAGACTGAGACGCTGGGAGAGATCATGGTCGGGCTTGGATTTCAGGAGGTCCTGACCTACGTTTTGACCTCGACGGAGGTGGTTTCGGCCAAGATGCAGATGGAGAGCGAGAAGGCGGTCGCTCTCTTGAACCCGAAGATGACGACTCACACTGTGATGAGAAACTGGGTTCTGCCGAGCCTTCTGGAGTTCTTGTCGCGGAATACGCATGTCGACTATCCGCAGAAGATCTTCGAGGTGGCAGCAAGCATCGAGCGAGGAGAGGATGCGTCACAACCAGTTAGGGGGGAGAGGAAGGTTGTGGCCGTGACTATTCACGCTGAGGCTGGGTTTACCGAGATTCGATCATCGCTTGATGCGCTGTTGCAGAACATGGGCCAGAGCTTCGAGGTCAAGACGACAGAACATCCCAGCTTCTTGTCAGGAAGATGCGGCGTTATAGTTTCCGCTGGTCGAGATATTGGAATTGTCGGAGAGGTAAGCCCAAAGGTTCTCCGAGCTTGGGGGCTCAACCTTCCGGCAGCGGCCTTTGAAGTCAATGTTTACCAGAAAACTCCGTCAGGAGTCTAGAGGAGTGCCGAGCAAACTAGTCCGTTGCGCTGATTGTGGTTGCTCACCCGAGGAATGCCGAGTAGCGGAATCGCCTAACGATTGTCCGAATTGTACGCTTGAGCCTTGTTGTTGCTGGACAGCAGCCGGAGATACGGGCGTATCAGGTACGGATGGAAATGGTTGAGAAAAAGTTCGTAGTTACTCCGTGGGAAGTGTCGGGAATTGTCGATTATGAGCGTCTCATTCGCGAGTTCGGGACCCAGCCGATAAGTGGGGGTCTCGCTAAGCGTCTCGAATCGAGCCTAGGCGACACGGCGTATTTGGTCCGGCGCGAGATATTCTTCTCCCACCGCGACCTGAACCTGGTCTTGGACGATTATGAGAAGGGGAAGGGTTTCTTCCTCTATACTGGTCGAGGGCCGAGTGGGCCGATGCATATTGGCCACATTCTCAGCTTCTACTTCACCAAGTGGCTCCAGGACAAGTTCCAGACGAGGGTCTACATTCAGATTACTGATGATGAGAAGTTTCTAGAGGAGAAGCGAGGCCTCTCCTATGAGGATACACAGAAGTGGGCCGCAGAGAATATTCTCGAGATTGCGGCTGTAGGCTTCGACCCTGACAAGACCTTCATTCTCCAGGACACCGAGTTTGTGGGACACGCCTATCCGTTGATCTTGAAGATTGCCCGTCGGGTCAACTATAGTACGGCCAAGTCGGTCTTTGGCTTCACTGGCGAGACGAATATCGGTTTCAGCTTCTATCCCGCCATCCAGATCCTGCCGAGCCTCTTCGAGAAGAAGAGATGTCTGATACCATCAGCGATTGATCAGGACCCGTACTGGAGGATACAGCGTGACATCGCTGAATCGCTCGGCTATCATAAGGCGGCAGCTATTCACAGCAAGTTCATGCCTCCATTGACTGGGATGCGGGACAAGATGAGCTCGTCCAAGCCTGAGACAGCCATCTATCTCAACGATGATGACAAGACCGTCCGGAACAAGATCTACCGCCACGCATTCTCAGGCGGACAATCGTCGATAGAAGAGCATCGAAAATTGGGGGGTAATCCTGATGTTGATGTTCCGTTCCAGTGGCTGTACATGTTTTTCGAGCCGGATGATAAGAGGATAGAGGAGATACGGTCCGAGTACAAGAGCGGGCGAATGCTGACGGGTCAGATGAAAGACATTCTGGTAGAGAAGGTTACGGGATTCTTGCGGAACCATCGGGAACGGCGGGAGAAGGCACGGACACAGGTACACCTCTACAAGAAAGACGGCACTTTGGCGCGTGAAATGTGGAAGCACGACTTCAGCAAATCATAGTATTCCTGAGAGCAACAAACGGTACCCGGTTCATTAGTGGAACTTTTCTCCTCTCTCGAACATCTTGACTATCTGACTAATCTTCGCCTTCCGCTTCTCATTGCTTGTTGTGGTCTCAAGTCTCAATGCTTGTCGACGGTTTGTTGTGACGTCTAAAAGGAAAGAGGGGCGGGAAGCGGTTTTTGGTCCGCTTCTAGATGATGGCGGGGACCGGGGTCTTTGCGAGTAGCTCGTCGAGGCGTTCGAAGGATTCGTTGATTCCCTGTTCCATGCCTGACTGCATCATGGCGTCCCGGTCAGCAACCGTCTGAAAGACGTCGTGAATGATCAGCCTCGTTCTTCCGCCAGGCAGATCCTCGAACCGTGCAGTCTCGAGACTAACATGTCCCTTTTCGGGTAGTCCTTCGAATTCGAAGGTGCCGATGAGTCGTTCGGGTGGTAGAACCTCATGGTTCACGCCGTGGAATCCATATTCGGTGCCATCTGCGTCCACGTGTACGTATCGCCATGCACCCCCCGACTTGGGCTCAAACTTCTCCAGCCTCATCTTCAACCTTCTTGGGCCCAGCCACTGGACGTAAAGTTTCGGGTCTGTGAAGGCCTTGAACACGAGGTGTCGGGGCGCGTCGAATTCCCTTGTTATGAAGGCCTCCTGTTTTCCCTGCTCTGCCATAACACTAGTCTTGTTTCTTACCATTCATTCACCTCCTCGTGTGATGCCTCTTTCCTTTCTCTGCCGCGAGTAGATTGTCGAGTCTGTCAAAGCGCTGGTCCCAGAGGTCTGTCGTATGCTTGATCCAGCCTTCTAGGCTGTGCATCGTATCAGGGTTGAGACTGTAAATGTGCTTCTGAGCGCGCCTTTCTATCTCAACCAGTTCCGCCTCGCGTAGGACCTTGAGATGCTGCGAGACTGCAGGATTGCTCATACTGAAGTTATCGTAGATGTCCGTTGCGGACATCCGACCATTTGCCGCCAAGAGCTCTATTATCGTACGCCTCGTAGGATCGGCGAGAGCATCGAACAACTGCTGGCCCGGTACGTTGCTGCCTTCTCCATGCAGAGACAAGTTGCTAAGCGGTAGCTTAATTAAGCTTCCACTTAATCAATCCTACGAACATCCGTCCTCTATAAGGATCCGTCGGGGCCCTTCTTCCCCTATCCTGGTTTTTCGCGGTAAAGGACTTGGTCCCTGTGAAACTTGCCTATCAGGGCTGGACTTAGCGGAGCGAATCTCTGGTCTGCGAGTCTGCGAAGAGCTGGACCCTTCCGCAGTTCTGACAGACGAACGCGTCTAAATGGAGAACACCCTCTCCGAGCTCTGCCCAGTTTCCAAAGAGAAGATGAGCGGCCCCACTCGTTCCTCCTGTCCGGAATGGAATGTCGCCCATGTCAGCCATAGCAGTGTTGCAACTTGGACACTTCACAGCAAGACTGGTCTGAGAAGATGACTCTGACAATTCTCTCTGTAAGAGTTGCAGCTTACTCACGCTTAAGCTTTCATCACTCACAGCTTACCGGCGTCGTTGAGAGTGACGGTTATTGATCCTTCTGATCCTTTTAATGTTGCAGTAGTTCGTGGCCTGTCAAGGAGGTTACTTTCAACGGCGCGGAGGCGCATGTTGACCGGATGTCGAAGAAGTACTTTGGTGCGGACAAGTATCCGCACCCGAGTCCGGGTGAGAAACGGGTCCTGATAAAGATCGAAGCTACTCGCGTGATACCCCGGCACACGCGAACACAATGATAGAAAACCAAGACAGGAAGAATCAGGGCAACCTAGCCCAGCGGTCTGATCGTAATCGGTCACGCTAAGATAGCTGAAATGATGATGAGCTTAGACCAATGAGATCGTTAGAGATCTGACCATTCAACCCTTTTCTTCCAGCCTGAGGATCATAAGATGGAGGCGGCGGGGTTGACTAGAGGCACCGAACGACCTTCTCTAGAGAGGCTGGTCTTCTCCTACTAGCATTGAGGGTCTTCTCTCTCAGGATGTGGCGGAGAGCCATGTCTCTGGTCATCTTCCTGTTCGGCGTCACGGTGCTATACCTCGTTTACCTGGCATTGACCATTGTTCCCTCCGGGACTGATCCACGAACTGCCAGTGAAGCCTTGGCAAAGGATCCCCGAGCGGGTTTTGCCGTGGTGATCCTCGGAGGTCTGTTTCTTGCCGGGCTAGCTCTTGCAGGTTCCAGATTTGCATACTTCGCTTACACAAGAATCAAGGAGCCAAAGCATCCGAGCCTGGAACACAAGCCTCCTGCCCTCAGATTCTCTCGCTGCCCCATATGTACCGAGAACATTCCATTCGGTTCGCTAGGTAGCGACTTTCGCAGACACCTGAGAGGAGAACACGCTGATTATTGGAGGTGGAAGCGGAATTGGAGCATCGCGATCACTGTTGCCTTAGTGACGTGGATGCTACTTCTATTCCCACTACTCATCTTCGGCATCATCCCAGGAGCAAGGACGGGCGCAACGTCGGCGACATTCTACGGTATTGGTGGCTACATCTCAGTGGAAGTTGTAGTCATGATTCTTGCCGGATGGTCTAGTCGAGCGAGGACGAGACGGTTCAGACAAGAATGGCAACAACAACACCCGCTACACCTCAGAACTTACGGGAACTTGAAGGGTGTAAAGGCCAAGGTCAAATTCAATATCGGTCGAACATTCATCTTCAAGGACCCGTTTCTTCCTTTAGAACTGCTGCATCCTGCCTCATTGCTCGTTGTACCTCTAGTATTGTTGTTAGGCCGGTTTACTCTGAGAAGAGTGACCCTGAACACGTTTGAGAGCGGCAGGCTCTGGCTCTACGACGCCTTCGACACTCTCACCTCATTCGAGGTCAAGAGTCTCTCACCAATGGAGTTCGACACTGAAAAAGTAGTACTCGTTCTTGAGACAGGTTCCCTCGAGATTAGAACTGAAAACTCAGCTGACCTTGAGTCCATCCGATCCGTTGTCCGTGCGGCAATCATTCAACCCTCAACCTGACACTCTAGCACGTTCAGCCAAACAGACCGACAACCACGAACCTCGAAATGTCTTTCACCGATGAAAGATACAATAGTGAACCCTTTGCTCTTAGAAACAACTGACCCTGGTTGTTCGACTCTCAGGCTCTGGATTCTTTCAGGAAATCAGGCGAGATCGTAGCCAAGCTGAGAAAGGACGTCCCGGTAATGGTCAAACCGGGGGTCCAGGCTCTCAGAATTTGTGACGAACTCGAACAGAAGATGCGGGACCAGGGTGGCAAGCCTGCGTTCCCCGTCAATGTTGGGATCAATGAAGTTGCGGCCCACTACACCTCGCCTCCGGGAGATACGTTGACGATACCGTCAGGTTGTCTAGCCAAGATTGATTTCGGGGTCCAGGTCGACGGCTATGTTACTGATACTTCTGTTACGGTCTGCTTCGAGCCTAGGCTTGAGCCGTTGGTCCAGGCGGCTGATGAGGCGTTGGGGAATGCAATTCGGGCGTTCAGACCCGGGGTCAAGTTGTCGGAGATTGGACGGGTCGTGCAGTCGACCATCCAGAAGTATGGGCTCCGGCCGATAAGCAACCTTACAGGTCACAAGATCGAACGGTATTCGATACACGCGGGAAAGTCTGTCCCGAACGTTGGTGGAATGAACGGGACAAAGATTGAGGAGGGCGAAGTCTACGCCATAGAGCCGTTTACGACGCTGGCGAAGGCGGCGGGAATGGTGACGAACGGGTCCAGCGCCTACATCTACAGATTTGTTAAGCCTAGGGGAGCGACCTCGGAAGATTCGAAGAAGGTCATCGCGTATATCCAGTCAAACTTCTCCACACTACCCTTCGCGTCCAGATGGCTCGACAAGACATTCGATAGAGAGACTACCAAGAAAGCACTATACGACCTAATAAAACACAAATGCGTCAGCGCCTACCCAGTCCTCGTAGAGCAGACAGGCAACCCCGTTGCCCAGTCAGAACACACAGTCCTAGTAAACCACGACAACTGCACAATTCTCACAGGACCCTAACCCCGGTCTCCATTATTGCTTTCCCATCTAGGGTTCTCAGCGGCTTGCATGCCGACAACTGAGTCCGGGGGGACATAGGTGGACTGTGGACCTAATCATGGATGACCACACAATTTTTCCAACGCGACCGAGAGACTTGCATCACTTACGCCCGCGCGTTTCACACTATAAGCCCGGTCACGTAGATGACTTGACGAATCAATCATGAGAACAAGCCCGCGCACTGTAACTTCTCGGAATTAGGCGGAGTTACATTTCTCACATTGGACGGGCACACATCTTGACTAAAGACTGGTCTTGGCTGGTCTAAGGAAACCTCCTCTCTGGGCTCTAATCTTGATACTCATTGCGGGGTCAGCGTCTGTCGCGTATGGTGCCTACGCCGTTGTCAGCAACAGCCAGAACACGAGGGAGTCGCTCATCTTCGAATCCTTCAACATGGTCTCGGGTACGAACGTTACCCTGTCGATTCGGAACACCGGCACTGCCTCGGTCGTGTTCACATCCTATGCTGTGAAGGACGTTGCTGGAGATCAATATCTTCTTAGCAGCTGGCAGGGACAAAGTATAGACCCGAACACACAAGTACCGGTCAACATTCTCATTGGCTCGTCCTGTCCCAACTGCGTCCTGACAGGAAGCCCGTTCACGTTCGCGCCTGGCGATGCCATGACGTTGGTAACATCGCGGAGCAACCCGTTCACCTTCTACCTATCCTAAGCTAGGGGAGAGCAACTGGTCAGATATTGGTTCGAAATGGGATGGTTATCGTCTTCCTACTGCCAGTACGTTTTGGCAGTCTAACCTTCCACTAAGCGTATTACAAAGCAAGTGAGTTATGGTACTGGCATTTGGAGAGGCTATGCCGTCGCAGCTGGTACGAGTGGATGAAATCAGGTCCAAGTCCTCACAACGGAACAGAATGGTCTGTTAGCGATTGAGACGCCCAAGCCCGATTGCAATCGTATTGCTAGCGACCGGGATTCCCCCCGTGGCGTTTACAATTGCCCTTTTTGTTCTAGGAAGCATACCCGACAATATCGCTCCTCCGCTTACCATCGCCTTTGTGCTCATACCTATGGTTGTGTTTCTTCCACTCTTTGCCTTCGTTGGCTTCAAAGACGTCGCACGGAGAACAAGACGGCAAATCGTCAGAACGAAGACACTAGTGTTTCACTGTCCGATATGTGACGCGGGGATTCCACATGCTGGTCTCCGAGAACTCAGACGGGCGAGACGTGAGCACATTGAGACTCTTCATCCGGAGTTCTTTCATCATGCGAGGAGGATCAACAAGCTTGCTGTTCTTTATTGGGCAGGTTTGATCTTCCTCGCAATAACGGCTACGTTCTGGTTCTTTGTGAAAAGCTACGTCTTATCACTCGCAGGCTTTCTTGCAGTTCTACCTCTCCTATATTTTCTGAACTGGTTTTTCCAGAAGCAAGTCAGGGAATTCAGGAGACGGTGGACCGAGCACGCGTCCGCCCAGCCCCTCAAAAATACTCCTTGAAGCTGACCATGGTCGGGGACCCGTGTAGGCGGTAGGGTAGCTAGGGATGCCTGTGTATCTCTGAGAACCCTCCTCGGGGGTTTAGGGTGGACTAGTTTTCCGCACTGCCTAAATACGAGACTTTTCTCAGCATTCTACGGTCTCCAGTCAATGGGCCAATCAAAAGTCATAGAATTCCTGACTCTTCTTCTCATTGTTATCGGATTCTCATCCTCAATTTTCACAGTACACGCTGCGACCTATACGCCAGGGGTCAGCGTGGGTCAATGGGCGAAGTACGAGACGCTGTACGATAGATGCCAATCGACCGACCCGACGATGTGCCAGAGCCAGGGCAATGGGGATTTGAACGACACAGACTATGGACTGATCCGGATAGTAGACGTTTCTGCGACAACGGTTACCTTCCAACTCTTCACCCAGTACAAGAATGGGACGACCTCCTCGGAAGGAGCGCAGGTCGATGTCGCTACCGGATATTCCAACGTCTCAAGCATTGGTTCCGGGGCTCCGTCCGACTATTTTGTGCTAGCGGGAGGCTTGCAGATGGGCGACCATATCTGGAACTTCGACACTGCTCCTACGTTTAATCTGACAACTACCGAGCAAGTTTTCGGTGTGCCAAGGTCAATTAACTTTCTCAACTACTCGTCCTCTTACAGTTACTCCGGATTCACATTCTCATCCTCCACAGGCTTCGCCTTCGACCAAGACTCCGGCCTGTTCCTCGAAGTGTCCGCCGTTTTTTCCTCAAGTTCCCCATACGGAAGTAGCCAGACGGCTTTCGCCGTGGGAATGGTCGACAACAACATCTGGCTCACCTCCACGCTACCGGACTTTACGATCGACACAGTTTCCGATATAACCTTCCAGGCGGGTTCCTCAGGCACGGCCACGATCACACTCACTGTGGAGAACGGGTTTAGCTCCAGCATCAGCCTAAGCGTCGATACGGCCAGCGGTCTTACCTGCACGCTCGACCAATACACAATCCAAGGTTCGGGAACCGCGACGCTGACGTGCAACGGTCAACCCGGAACTTACACCGTTACGATAACCGCAGGTGGTGGATACGCCACACACTCAGCCCAGATAGCGGTAACAGTCACTAGTGCGCCGGACTTCGCGATTAATCCGATTTCTTCAATAACATTCCAGACAGGGTCTTCAGGTACTGCAGCGATTACATTCGCCGGCCAGGGCGGATTCAGCTCCAGCATTATCCTAAGCATAGATGCACCTAGTGGTCTTACATGTACACTCGACCACTACACTGTCGATAGTTCGGGGTCCGCCACGCTGACATGCAATGGACAGCCAGGAACCTATACTGTGACGATCAACGCCAGCGGTGGGGGCTCTACTCATTCTACCCATACGAACGTCACAGTCAATAGTGCGCCAACTGCAAACCAGCCCAGTAACGGACTTCCACTGACATACGTCTACATCGCAGTCGCTGCAGCGGCCGTAGTAGCGATAGCAGGCGTAGTCTTCTTCCTCAGAAGAAAGCCCCCTTCAGCTAGGCCAGAGCCCAGCGTTTCGACCCCAACCCCACAAAGCCCCGCCTAGCGTCTCGCCTATGAGAAATGGCGCGTAAACTCTGGAATCTACAGAGCTAAGTCCGGAATCGACCAGCCTGTTTCGGGTTACACCATTGGTCTCGTGGATTATTTCTCGAGCGACAGCTGCCTGAGAATATGGTCTGTTATCGTTGCGTCAAGAACCGCCAGCCCGCCAGATTTGAACAGGGTAAGATCACCGTCTCGCATTACCACCCTCTTTCTCCCGATTATGGCTTCTCCAAGCTCTAAAATCTCCGATTCTCGAATCGACCCTTCTCTGATCGGCTCGATAATGTCACCGTAGGTGGTGAGGGCTTGTGCTCGTGAGTCTACGACCACTCTGGACCTTTTGACGAGTGCCGTGTCCACCTCCCTGGCTTCTGGGGTTGCGCTTCCAATCGCGTTCACGTGGGACCCTGCCTTGACCAAGCTTCCCTCGAAGACTGGAATATCAGACGTTGTCGCGGTAACGATCACATCCGACTCTCTCGCGACGCGTCCGGGAGAGTCAGCCGCCACAACCGGAATCTCGTGGTCCCGAGACGTTTTCTCTGCAAACAATTCCCGTCTGGCTTTGTCTCTGGAATAGACGAGGACCTTGTCAAAATCTCTGACCAGCATCAGCATAGGAATGTGTGTCACTGCTTCCCTCCCCGTCCCAAACACTCCCAAGACCCTGACACTCTTACTTGCCAAAATATCCGTGGCCACAGTAGTGCTTGCCGCGGTCCTGACAGCCGTGAGCCACTCCCCCTGAACCTCCGCCACTTGCACCCCAGTAGTCGCATCGTACGCGTAGATCGTCAACAGGACCGTTGGCAGAGAGACCCTCGGATTCCCTGCATTGACACGCGCCACCTTGACAGCAACGCTTCCCTGACCATACACGTGCCCGGGCATGAAGAACATCGACGCACCACCCGGAACCGACAACAGGACCCGCAGAGGATTAGCAGCCTCTCCCCGGGCGAGCCTCACGTACGCCTCCCTCACCAACTCGATTGCCTTGGAGAAGGGGAGGAGACGCTTCACATCAGCCTCATTCACATGTAGCATAGAACCGAGATTCTGCACAAGGGCATTATGATTTCCCAAGTGCCAGGGGTGGCGAAAAATCGTTCAGAATAAGCCCGGATCCCGAATCCGGAAAGGCTGCACTCTTGATGATAGGCGATACGGGCAGCTAGTGAGCGCTTACAATCGCGAGGATGCCCGATCATCCCTAGGAAAACGCCTGGAATCGCCCTATAACTGGAAACCCATCCATCATAGTGTTAATCCTCTCAATGACCAACAAAAGCGTAGCCCATCCACCATAACAGCTCCTTGCTAAGGATGCAAGGGCCGAAAGTCTAGAAGATTTTTTAAATCGATCGACCCTCGCGCGACAGACCCCGCGAATCCCCGGAACCGCTGAATATCTTTCTATTTCTTCTTATCTTTTCTTTTTCTGTTATCTATTTCTCGACCCCCCGGGGGCATGCCAGAACTCCAGAAACGCTTCACACTTTCAACAAAGAGCGGATAGCCCTAGTCCAAGAATTGAGATCTGAAGCGCGATTGAAGTAGAACCCCTACTTGCGATGGGGCGGCTCGCCGTAAATCCCGTCGATGAACAGGTTCGCCGTATTACACTGTGTACAGAGGCCCAGCGTCTTCGTGACGTAGTCACCCAGTGCAAAGTTCTTGATCTGCTTGAAGGTACACTGCTTACACTTGACGATCTCGAAGACCCGGTTCGGAGCCGGATTCGCCAAGGCGAAGCTCCGCCGGACACGCATCAGCGAAAACGCGACAAATCCGAGCGCCAGTGTAGCCACTACAAAATACAACGCCTCGCTGATCGGACTCCCGCCCACCTGGACGAGATTGACCAACGCGTAGAAGCCGACGAGCACGAGCACAATATAGAGTATCATCAGTGCTATTGATGGGCCGCTCCGCGGCCTCGCCGATGCCACTTTAATGAGACCCTACTGACCTATGCCGATAGTGTTGCCGATCCCGGCCACTATAATAGTATCGCCGGGCTTGCTCCGCTCCACGATCAGACTCTTAATCCTCTCAATCACCTTCTCCCCAGCCTCCAGGATCTCTTTCCGCATAGGAGTAATAGCCTCCAAGATACTCTCCTTCACAATAACCGCGTAGACAGGAATTTTGTTCTTGGTCGCCTCCTCCTCGATCTTGAACCGCTCAGTCCCGATCCCGCCGATAGCGGCGCCGATCCCCTCGCTGACCTCGCCACTGTTCTCCCCCTCGAACTTGAGGGCCGCGTCAATCATGACAACCATCGAGACCTTCCCTCCATTCTCCTCTATCAACGACCGTATAGCGTCCCCCGGCTTTCCAACATTCCCGCCCGGACCCTCAGCCTTCAGAGCAATAATCCTGCGATCCTCCAAGGTCGTCTCCGCCACGATAACGTCCTTCTCGACCTTCCGCTGTGACTTGTCCTTCATCAGCCTCGACGCGACCAAGGGACCAATGCCATCCCCGATAGGTTGACCCTCAGCAAAAGCCCGCGCCGCACCCAGGTAGGCTTCCGCCTCCTGCATAATCAGCGGCAAGAGCGCTTGGAGCTGGATTATGATGAAGATGCTGTTCGTCTTCTTCCCCAACAGGTAAAAGTGGCGTATTATCCGGTAGATCGTGTTCAACGCCCAAGACGCCTCCACAAGATTCGAGAGGTTGTTCAGCTGAGCCGGATCGGCGCTCGGCGCGATCCTGTGAACATCCTCCTTGAACTTCATCTCATGAACATCCAACAAATGGTCGAACTTGCTCACAATCCCCGACGGGTCCATATCGACAGGCGTGATGAGGAACTGCTCCATGAGAACGTTCAGCTGAGGCATAGGATCAGATGTCGGCTTGCCGATCTCCTTCACCGTCTTCAAAGTCAAATCCTTAGCCTGGCCCCGGATGACATCCAGGCGTCGTAGACCCCGGTCAATGTCCCACATGTACTGGCGCATCTGCAGCTTCTGACCAAAACCGAAGAAGAGCAGGATGAAGAGGAGCGTGAACGCGATCTGTGTAATATTTCCTACGTTGCCGA
>Ga0209156_10001793_pt1 | contig 17234 bp, 16 predicted proteins | sample GraSoiAngelo_124_FD_185881 | JGI IMG/M metagenome (GOLD analysis project Ga0209156, IMG submission 185881) | Grasslands soil microbial communities from the Angelo Coastal Reserve, California, USA - 14_0927_05_20cm (SPAdes) (version 2) | ecosystem: Environmental > Terrestrial > Soil > Grasslands...
GACGACACAGGGACGGTCGTTCGGTGGATTGAAAGGTGCCTCGGACAATTCTACGTGACCTTCGACACCCGCCAGATGAGCCCGCTGGAAATGAGCAATCTGCATGGAGCAGGTGAACGTTGCGTGGCCGACGCCGAAGTCGAGAATAGCTGAAACCAGACGGTCAACCCCAAAATGCGGATCATTCACGACCAACCCGAACACACGCTGCGGCTCGGCATTGAACAACCAGCGTGACAGGGAGCTCGCGTAGCAGCCGATGTCCATCAGGGCTCCGCCGCCCTTCGAGGAACTATTACGGATATTGCCGGGGTCGTCGTTGTAAAATGAGAAGAACACCTGGATGGCCCGGAGCTCGCCGATCTGTCCAGTCCCCACTAACTCCTTCGCCTTGCGCCACTGGGGGTGATGGCGGTACATCAGCGCCTCCATTACTTTGAGGTGGTGGTGCTGACGGGCGGCCTCGACAAGAACGCGGCCCTCGGCCGCGGACAAGGCGATCGGCTTCTCGCACAGGACGTGCTTGCCCGCCTCCAACGCACGAATCGACCAAAGAACGTGCTGATCGTTGGGGAGCGGATTGTAGACGGCGTCCACGTCCGGGTCCGCTAGGAGTGCCTCGTAAGAGCCGTGCCAGCGCGGAATGCCCAGATAATGCGCAACCTCACGCGCTTTCTCTGCCGAACGCGAAGCAATGGCGACAACTTCCGTGTGCTCCCCCTTCTGCATCGCTGGAATGACCTTCTTCACCCCGATCCGGGCGGTGCTTAACACGCCGAAGCGAATCTTTTTCCCGTTACTCCTCATAGGGAAACCAAGCACGAACGCGCTCTTTTATGGGCTGCTGTGCGGGAGACAAAAGGCAAGACCCTGGAACAAATGAAGGAGGGCAGCTGGATGTGGTTCGCCGATAGGCTGCCGCCGACACGATACGACATTGAGAGGAAAAACGAGACGCCCTCGAAGCCACACAGCTTCTCCAAATCGAAATTCAGATCGAGCCCCACATTGTTGGCCGTCGTGAAGCCCTGTTCCTTTCCGCCGCTCGGGTTACCTAAAGAGTCGGTAACGAAGGTCAACGTTGGAACGATGCCCCGGTCCTCGAGCCATGTGCGCGTGCCGTACCAGTCTCCCAGCAGATGCTCGCGCGGCAGGATCAGCTGAAACGGCAGCGGTCCCAGGGATCGCGTGCCGGCGGACGCTTCATTGATATCTTGAGAAGGCGCCACAGCCGCTGACCAGCAAAGAATGACGATCACAATCGAAACACGGACCCGGAACTCTTTGTGCACGACGGTTTATCTCCCAGGTTTCCTCCTGACTCTTGAAACTGTTCGGTTGGATTTAGAGCGATTGGCTCGATCGGTTTTCTCCCAAACGCGAAATCCTCCCACGAATGCATTCAGGTTGTCGCCCGCCCTGCAACCGGGAGGCAATCTTTTCAGACCTTTGACGTTTCCGCCTCCCAGAACCACATCCTCGGGTTCTAGGGCGGCAATCAGACGAGCTATTACATCCTTAACCGCCTGTTCCCATTTCTTCTGTCCCAGGCGCTTGCGTCCAGCGACCCCAACATAGTCTTCAAAGGTGCGCTTCCGGTACGGGAGGTGGCCGAGCTCCATCGGTTCCACGATGCCATCCACCACCATGGCGGAACCGAGCCCGGTACCCAGCCCGAGGAAGAGCATCTTGCCATGCTTGTAGCTTCCCAGTGCTTGCATGGCGGCATCGTTGATTACCTTGACCGGACACTTTAACGTGGCTCCAAAATCGAATCCGGCCCACCCGCTTCCAAGGTTATACGGATCCGCAACGGGCCGATTCCTGATGACTACCCCGGGATAGCCAATCGATACCGCGTTATACTTCCAATCCTTGGCAAGCTTCTTGACGCCAGCGACCATCTGTTTAGGGGTTAACTTGGGTCCCGATGGAAATTCCCGAGATTGTTTTTGTCCTGTAGCGAGAATCTTCACGTGAGTTCCGCCTACATCGACAACCAGCACATTTAGTGAGCGCTCCATGTATTCAACCAACCGTCGCCAGGCTTGCGCTCTTGGAAGCGATAACCTCCATCAGATCGTTCCAGGAACTGACGAACGATTTGGCGCCCTCGTCCTGGAGCTTTGCGCCCAAGTCATCAATGTCGATACCCGCCGCCGCGAATTGGTCCAGCATTGCTTCGCAATCGCCGCCGTCGGCCGACATGATCTCGCTGAGATCCCCATGATCCGCGAGGGCTTTCAAAGTTCCTTCGGGCATGGTGTTTACCGTGAAAGGCGCAGCCAGCGCCTTGATATATAACACATCAGGTGCCTTGGGATCCTTGGTTCCTGTGCTCGCCCATAACAAGCGTTGGGGACGGGCTCCGGCGTTGTAGATCCGCTCCCAACGAGGTGAGCCGAGCAACTCGCGGTAGGCCTTGTAAGTGCGCTTTGCGATCGCGATACCGAGTTTGTTGTTCAGCACGGCAGGCACCTTGCCTGCGACTGCGGCGTCCCACCGGCTGACGAAAACCGAGGCTACCGAGCCGATGTCGGATTTAAGTCCGGCATCAATGCGTCGCTCGATCCCGCGCAAAAAAGCCTCCGCTGCTGCGAGGTAATGCTCCCGTGAAAATAGCAACGTGACGTTGACAGGCACACCGGCGAAAATCGACTCTTCGATTGCGGGTAGGCCTTCTTTAGTGCCGGGAATCTTGATTAACAGGTTTGGGCGCCTCGCCCGAGCGTGCAAACTCTTAGCCGCGGCGAGGGTGCTGGCGGTGTCGTGCGCAAGCAGAGGCGATACCTCCAATGACACCCATCCGTCGACGCCGTTAGTGCGGTCAAAGATGGGTCGAAACAGATCGGCCGCCCGCGTGAGATCCTCAAGTGCCAGCTCGAAGAACAGCCTCTCTCCGGACTTACCCTCATCAAGTTTTTTGCGGATCGCGGCATCGTACGAGCTGCTGTTTTCAATCGCGTGGTCGAAGATAGTGGGATTCGAAGTGAGCCCCGTCACGGAAAGCTCGTCGATATAGCGCTTGAGTGTGCCGCTGTTAATCAGGTCGCGCGTAATGTTGTCGAGCCACAGACTTTGACCCAGGTTGTGAAGGAGCTGAGTTGCTTTCATTTGGTTACCTCGTAACGAATTGAGCCCATTGTTGACTAGCCAGGCCGAGTGATGTGTTATTGGCATCGACTAGAAAAACAATTTCGCTCGGTGTCATAACACAGCCTCTGCCATTTCGATTGCTGGATTTGGAAGCATGTGCAGGCGGTTTGAGCTTGTTGTCAGGTCCCGCAACCAGTGAAAATCAGCCGTCGATAACAACTCTTCGGTACAGCGCCAGCTCCAGTTACCTTCCGCACGACCGGGGACGTTCATTCGAGCCTCTGCCCCGAGATTGAGAAGATCTTGTAGAGGAGCGATCGCCAGCGCAGCCGGAGAAGACCACGCCAGACGCATCAGGTCCCAGGCAATCTCGCCAGCGTCACGATGCAGCGAGTTCAAGTAACGCCACAAGTTCTGTCGTTGATATGGCGGCAACTCCTCATACCATCCCCGGCTGGTAGCATTATCGTGCGTCCCGGTATATACGACCGTGTTCGAGACGTAGTTGTGCGGGAGGTAGGGGTTATCCGAATTGCCGTCGAAGGCAAATTGGAGGACACGGGTACCAGGCACCTGAAACTGATCGCGGAGCGCACAAACGTCCGGTGTGATCAAACCCAAATCCTCAGCAATGAACGGTAGTCCGCCTAACTCTTTCTTGACCGCGTTGAAGAAATCAGCTCCCGGACCCGGCTTCCACTGGCCCGACTGGGCGGTAGGTGCCCCGGCCGGAACATGCCACGCCGCTGCGAACGCGCGAAAATGATCCAAACGAATCACATCAACGTGCGCAAGCAGAGCGCGCAAACGATCGATGCACCAACGATAGCCAGTTTGCCGCAGCGCGTCCCAGTTGTAGACCGGGTTACCCCAGAGCTGACCCTGAGCACTGAAATAATCCGGGGGCACGCCAGCCAGGAAGCGCGGCTTTCGTTGGTCGTCCAACAAGAATAGTTCCGGGTTGGCCCACACGTCACTCGAGTCCGGCGAAACGAAAAATGGTAGATCGCCAATCAAGCGCACGCCTTTAGCTCTGGCGTGTTTCTCAAGCCGTGCTCCCTGGCGAAACAATAGGAATTGAGCAAAACAAACTTGATCGACTTGATTCGCGAGATCACGCCGGGCCTCGGCCAAAGCTTTCGGTACTCGCTGGACCAACTCCGTCGGCCACTGGAGATAGTAAGCGCCATTGTACCGGATTTTCAGCGCTCGAAAGAATGCGTAATCTTCCAACCAGTGTGCCTGCTCGTGGCAGAACTGTTCAAAGGCAACTCGTAACTCCGCGGACCCCGCTCTAACAAAATTAGCGCAAGCTCTCTCAAGCAACCGGTGTTTGAACGGGATAACTGTGTTGTAATCGACGGCCGATAGAGAGAATGAGGGTGCCTCGCAGTCACCGGCGCTTAACAAGCCATCTTCGATGAGCCAGTCTGGGCTGATCAAAAGGACGTTGCCCGCGAACGACGACAGCGATTGATAAGGCGAGTTGCCGTAACCCGTCGGGCCCAAGGGCAATGCCTGCCACCAGCTTTGTCCTGCATCGCAAAGTTGATCGATCCACGCGATGGCAACTGGTCCCACGTCGCCAATGCCGTAGGGCGAGGGCAACGACGTAACATGCAGAAGCAACCCAGAAGCACGGTAGGACGGTGGAAATGGAGAAAGTTTCGAGCCGCTGTCGTTACTCATGAGCGCACCCCCTGCTCCTGAAGAGCTGGATCAGACGATCCGAGTGCATTGGTCACAATTTCTTGAGCTTCCTCCACGATCGCGGCCAAATGATTTTCGTCTTTAAAGCTCTCCGCGTAGATCTTGTAGATATTCTCCGTGCCGGAGGGCCGGGCCGCGAACCAGCCATTATCGGTCACGACCTTCAGCCCGCCGATCGGGGCGCCGTTACCTGGGGCGGAGGTCAGTTTGGCTGTGATCGGCTCGCCAGCGAGAGTATCAGTGGCAACGCCTTCAGGCGACAATTTTTGAAGCCGCGCCTTCTGATCCGGGGTCGCTGGCGCATCGATGCGCGTGTAGTATGGCGTACCGAACTCGGTTGTTAGTTCTTGATATAACTCGCCCGGGTCCTTGTCCGTGCGCGCGGTGATCTCCGCTGCCAGTAAGTCCATGATTGGGCCGTCTTTGTCGGTCGTCCAAACGATGCCGTCCTTCCTGAGGAAGCTTGCTCCCGCGCTTTCCTCTCCGCCAAAACAAAGCGAGCCATCGAACAACCCTGGCACGAACCACTTGAAGCCCACTGGCACCTCACAAAGCGAGCGCCCGAGCTTGTGCACCACACGATCAATCATACTACTACTAACCAAGGTCTTACCTACCGCGACGTGAGTTGGCCAGTCAGGCCGATGCTTTAGCAGATAGCGTATGGCTACAGCAAGGTAGTGATTGGGATTTATCAACCCGGAAGAAGGGGTAACAATGCCGTGCCGGTCAGAGTCTGGATCGTTGGCGAAGGCGACGTCATACTGGTTTTTGAGGTTCACGAGACGCGCCATCGCATACGGACTAGAGGGATCCATCCGGATCTGGCCGTCGTGATCGACCGTCATGAATGAGAAAGTCGGATCGATCGTTGAGTTCGCGACGGCGATGTCTAAGTGATAGATAGAGTTGATTGGCTCCCAGTACGGCGCGGCAGCACCCCCGAGTGGGTCCACACCCAGCTTTAGACCAGCGCTGCGAATCGCGTCCATATCGATGACGTTTCTTAGATCTTCGACATAGGGCAGCACGAAATCCTCCTGGTGTGTTGTGTTAGCCTTTATCGCCGCAGCAAACGGAACGCGCTTGATGCCGGTCCCATCGCGCAACAGCTCATTGGCCCGGCGCTCAACCCATCGTGTTACGTCAGTGTCAGCCGGACCGCCATTGGGCGGATTGTACTTGAACCCTCCGTCGGCGGGTGGGTTGTGCGAAGGCGTGATGACAATGCCATCGGCGAGATGCTCTTTACGGTTTCGATTGTAAACGAGAATCGCTCGTGAGATCACCGGCGTTGGCGTGAAGCCGTCGTCTCTTTGAATGATGGCCTGGACTCTGTTCGCCGCCAGCACCTCCAACGCGGTACGCTGAGCCGGTCCGGATACTGCATGCGTGTCCTTACCCATGTAGAGAGGACCATCGTAGCCTCGATTACGCCGGTAATCACAAATAGCCTGAGTTATGGCCAGGATATGCGCTTCAGTAAATGACCCGTGCAGCGGTGAACCTCGATGTCCACTGGTACCGAAGCTTACCAGCTGGTTTGCGTCTTCCAGGTCGGGCCGGCGTTGATAGTATTCGCGCTCAAGCCGCGTTGGATCTATCAGCAGGTCTTTTGGAGCTGGCTTGCCCGCAAGAGGAGAAATTGGCATGTCCGATCCTCCCTCTCACCACTGATTAACTAGAAATAGGACACGCCTTTGCATTCCAGATGTCGGCTGCATATTCGGCAATGGTTCGGTCACTCGAGAATTTTCCGGAGCTAGCGACATTCAAAATCGCCTTGCGAGACCATCCGGCCGAATCAGCATACAGGTCGCATAGCTCCTGGTCCGCCTTTAGATAGGAATTGAGATCCGCCAGGTGCATGTAATAGTCGCCCTTGGTCAGAAGCGCGTCCCGCAGCGGAGCAAAGACGCCCGGCTCATCGCGGCTGAAATAATCAGAGAAGATCAGGTCCAATGCCCCGCGAGCTTCGGGGTCATTGTCGTAGTGCCATTGCGGCTTGTACCAGCCACGACTGCCCGCTACCTGTTCCGCAGTCAGACCGAAGAGGAAGAAATTTTCTTCGCCCGCCTCTTCTGCCATCTCGATCGTCGCACCATCGCGCGTGCCGATAGTCAACGCGCCGTTCATCATGAACTTCATGTTGCTCGTGCCACTGGCCTCGTAGCCGGCAGTGGAAATCTGATTGGATACATCAGCTGCGGGAATCAAGCGCTCTGCCATTGAAACAGAGTAGTCGGGCAGGAATAGAACCTTGAGCCGTCCGCGAATGGTCGGGTCATTGTCGATGGTGTTGGCGAAATTGTTGATGAACTTGATAATTACCTTGGCCAGTTGGTAGGCGGGCGCTGCCTTGCCTGCGAAGAAGAAAGTCCGCGGCACCATTTCGAAATTGGGGTTCTTGCGCAGGCGATTGTAAAGAACCACGATCCGAAGCGCATTCAATAGTTGGCGCTTGTACTCATGGATACGCTTAATCTGACAATCGAAGATACTATCGGCATCGACGGCTTCGCCCGTCGTCCGCTTGAGCCAATCAACGAACTGCAGCTTGGCTTCGCATTTAGCTTTTAGAAATGCCTCACCTAACGACCGGTCGTTCGCCAGTGGTTTGAGTTTCTTCAACTGACTCAGATCGGTCACCCACTCGTCGCCGATTGCGTCAGTAATCGTTTGCGAAAGCCTAGGATTTGACATCAGCAGCCAGCGGCGGGGCGTAACGCCATTGGTTTTGTTGTTGAAACGCTGAGGAAAGAGTTCGGCCAGGTCTTTCACCGTTATGGTGCGCAGGAGCTGGGAATGAATTGCTGCGACACCGTTGGTGCTGTGTGATCCGACGATGGCAAGGTTAGCCATTCGAATCTTTTGCTGAGCGCCTTCTTCGACAAGGCTCACGCGTTGCACCCGCCCTTCATCTCCGGGAAAACGTTTCCGGACGTCTTCAATGAGGCGGCGATTGATTTCGTAAATGATCTCCAGATGACGCGGCAGCATGCGTTCGAACCAGGCGAGCGGCCATTTCTCGAGAGCTTCGGGCAACAGCGTGTGATTAGTGTAGGCCAAACTCTTTTGGGTAAGCTCCCAGGCGTCGTCCCATCCGAGATGCGCTTGATCGAGCAGAATCCGCATCAACTCCGGCACCGCCATCGTCGGGTGCGTATCATTGAGCTGAATAGCAACTTTGTCGGGTAGTGTCTGCCAGTCGGTGTTGGTCCTTCGGAAGCGACGGACAAGATCGGCTAGCGAGCAGGCCACCAGAAAATACTCCTGCACAAAGCGCAATCCCTGTCCCATGCTCGTGTGGTCGTCGGGATACAGCACCCGGGTCAGCGATTCGGCTTCGAGTGTCTCGGCCAGTGCTCCGACGAAATCGCCGCTGCTGAATTGTTGAAAATTAAAATAATCGTGAGCCGCCGCGGCCCAGAGCCGGAGAGTATTAATCGTCTTGCCACCATAACCCACCACGGGGCGATCGAACGGGACGCCGATTAGAGCAGATTGCTGGCCGAGGACGGCTCGCAAGCTACCCCCGCGCAGCTCGAACGAGCAGTTGAGCGGCACTTCCACAGTCTCGTGTTGACGACGGACCTCCCACGGATCGGGATAACGGAGCCAGTTGTCCGGCACTTCGTGTTGCCAGCCGTCCTGAATGGTTTGCTTGAAGATGCCGTATTCGTAGCGCAGGCCGTAGCCCATGGCCGGGATTTCCATCGTTGCCATCGAATCGAGAAAACAGGCGGCTAGGCGCCCGAGCCCTCCATTGCCCAGGCCGGCGTCGGGCTCCTGCTCCAGCAACTCATACCAATCGAGCTTCTTTTCGCGAACAGCGTTCGCGGTAACGTTGTTGAGAAGAAGGTTAGTGACGTTGTTAGCCAGCGAACGACCGATGAGAAATTCCAGCGACAGGTAGTAAACCCGCTTGGGATTGCTGCGGTCGTAAGTCTGTCCATAACGTTGTCAAAGACCAGGTGCCGCTCATACAGAGCGTCGCTTGTCCCGGTGAATCGAACCGGGCCGCAGCCGTATTGCTCAATGAGCTTGGTTCGTTCGCTGGATCCGGCTGGTCTTTCGGAAACGAGCCTGTTCTCCGGCTGCGCTTCCGTGCCGATTATTTCTTGCTGAACTTCAGTTTGCGGACGCAGAAGTTTATTGTCTGCGTCGGCCTGGACTCCTGATTCCGAAACCGTCTGATTTGAGGGTGTCATGGCTGCCATAACAATTCGAATTTAAAAGGGCCATTTCCAATTTGTGATCTCAGGAGGATCTATACCGAACTCGTACGCATGTTGTTTACACGCGATCCGTTGGTTAATGAGAGCTTCGCGCACGCCCGCGCCGGTGACACGGAAACGGGGCATCCGATCGATGGCATCGATAGCCAGATTGAAGCGGTCAGTCTGATTACAAATGGCAAGCTCTAGCGGCGTGTTGATGTTACCTTGCTCCTTGTAACCACGTACGTGAATGTTCTGTTGGCCGGGCCTGCGGTAGGTGAGGCGATGGATCAGCCACGGGTAGCCGTGAAAGTTAAAGACCACCGGCTTGTCCGGTGTAAAAATGGCCTCGAACTCACGGTCCGTCATACCGTGCGGGTGCTCAGTATGCGGCACCAGCCTGAATAGGTCGACCACGTTGACAAACCTGACCTTCGCGTCCGGCAAGTGCTGGCGAAGCAGGGCGGTGGCGGCAAGAGATTCGGTCGTCGGCACGTCGCCGCAGCTGGCCATCACCACGTCGGGTTCCACGCCCTGGTCGTTGCTCGCCCGACTCCAGATGCTGATACCCTTGGTGCAGTGCGCGATCGCCGCGTCCATGTCCAGAAACTGGATGTGCTCTTTCTTGTCCGCGACGATAACGTTAACGTAGTTAACGCTGCGCAAGCAGTGGTCTGCAACCGATAGGAGCGAGTTCGTATCGGGCGGCAGGTAGATGCGCACCGTTTGAGGGCTCTTGTTTGCCACAACATCCAAAAATCCGGGATCCTGGTGAGTGAAACCATTGTGATCCTGCCGCCATACCAGGCCGGTGATCAAGAGGTTCAGTGACGATATCGGTGCGCGCCACGACAACTCACCGCATTTTTCCAACCACTTGGCGTGCTGATTGAACATCGAGTCAACGACGTGGATGAAGGGCTCATAGCTGTTTATTAATCCATGCCGCCCGCTCAAAATGTAACCCTCAAGCCACCCTTCGACCGTGTGCTCGCTGAGCATCTCCATAACTCGACCGTTCGTTGCAAGCTGGCCGCCGTCATTATCTTCAGGGAAGTACTCGCCGAGCCAGACCTTCTTACCAACCTCATAGATGGCTTGGAGTTGGTTGGACTCTGTCTCGTCTGGCCCGAACACACGGAAGTTGTCCATGTTTCGCCGCACTACTTCCCGGAGAAAATTGCCCAGCTGGGAGACGCTACTGGCCAGGGTCTCACCGGGTTTCTTGACTTCAACACCGGCGCTGCGGAAATCCGGCATGTCGAGTGGCTTGCGTAACAGACCACCATTGGCGATGGGGTTGGCGCTCATCCGCCGATTACCCTTAGGTGCTAAGGCTTTCAACTCGGGAAGGAGTCGCCCGTCCTTGTCGAACAATTCCTCTGGCTTGTAGCTGCGCATCCACTTTTCAAGTATTTTCAAGTCTGCAGGGTTGGTGGCGACATCCGCGATCGGGACCTGGTGCGCACGCCAGTAGCCCTCGAGGTAGTGCTCGCCTACCTTCCGCGGCGCGGTCCAACCTTTGGGGCTGCGCAGGATGATCATCGGCCAGCGCGGTCGGAAGGCCTTCCCGGTGCGCCGTGCCTCTTCCTGGATTTTCCGGATCTCCAGGACACAATGTTCCAAGGTGGCGGCCATCGCCTGATGCATGCTGCGCGGGTCACTCCCTTCCACGAACAAAGGTGTGTATCCATAGCCGATGAACAGCGCTTCCAACTCTTCGTGGCTAATGCGGGCTAGGAGCGTCGGGTTATTAATCTTGTAGCCATTAAGGTGCAAGACAGGCAGCACGGCCCCGTCCGTGATGGGGTTGAGGAACTTGTTGCTGTGCCAGCTTGTAGCCAGCGGGCCAGTCTCTGCTTCGCCATCACCCACCATCACCAGCGTTATCAAGTCCGGCCGATCGTAGACACTCCCGTAAGCATGCGAGACGCTGTAGCCCAGCTCACCGCCCTCATGAATGCTTCCGGGCGTTTCCGGAGTAGCGTGGCTGCCGATTCCACCGGGGAAAGAAAACTGCTTGAAGAAGCGCTGCATCCCGGCCAGGTCCTCGCTCTTGTCAGGGTAAATCTCGGAATACGTTCCCTCGAGATAGGCCTGGGAAAGGACAGCTGGCGCACCGTGGCCCGGCCCGGAGATGAAAATCGCGTTCAGGTTATATTTGTTAATCAACCGGTTGAAATGCACGTAGGTAAAGGCTTGACCGGCATCGGAGCCCCAATGGCCTAGCAGTCTGGCCTTGGTCTGCTCTACCTTGAGTGGTTTTTGTAGCAACGGATTATCTTTCAGGTAAAGCATGCCCACGCATAGGTAGAGGCTGGCTCGCCAGTAGGCATCGATCTTGTCCAACTCACCAGGGCTTAGCGGTGTGCCCCTGATCGTTGAGCGAGCGGTGCCGTAGGCGGAGATTGCTCCATTCTTACTGACTTCCTTCACAGGACTGCGTGCGCGATCTTTGATCGTCGACTTGACAGCGCCGCGAGCAGAGCGTGTTGCGTTACGAACTAGCTTTTCAATCTTAACAGTAGGTGTTCTCATTTTGTTCATTCTCTCACGGGCGATGCCCGCTTTTGCCCCAACGGGGCTGACGTTTGTCTATTGTTTTCATCTATTATTAAAGAGGGTCGGGCGTGTTCGTTTCCACGGTACCGGCCGAGCGACGAACCAACCAACCGGCGCGTCTCGCGCATGATGGTCAAATCCTCACGCGTGGCGATGACAAGGATACGTGCAATTGAGGCTGGCATGGCGATGTCAGCGTCCGGCTCGCAAGTTTCGTTAGCAGCTCGGTCGAGTTCCAGACCAAGATACTTAAGCTTTTCGCAAACCCGCTTGCGGATTTCCGGCGAACCTTCGCCTACACCCGCAGTAAAGACTAGAGCATCGATCCCGCCGAGCGTCGCTGCCATGGCCCCGATTGTTTGCACGATGCGATGGACATAAACGTCAACGGCGAGTCTCGCGTCCGGATTGTGCGGAAGTTCCGATAGAATTTGGCGCAGATCGGAAGATATGCCCGAGATACCGAGCAAACCTGATTGATAGTTCAGGGCTTTGTCGAGCTCTTCTGCGTCCAGCCCCTTATGCTGTAAAAGATAGATTAATATACCCGGGTCGATAGTGCCGCTGCGCGTCGCCATCATTAGGCCTTCCAACGGCGTAAAGCCCATGGAGGTATCTACGCACACGCCGTCACGAACTGCAGCTACCGACGCGCCGTTTCCTAGATGGGCAATAACGAGTCGCAAATCTCGCCGACCGATCATTTTCGCCGCCTGCCCCGCGCAGTAAGAATGGCTCAGTCCGTGGAAGCCGTAACGGCGGATGCCCCATTGGCGTGTCCACTTCTGCGGCAGCGGATAGGTTCGGGCGGCCTCGGACAAGGTTGCGTGGAAAGCAGTGTCGAATGCTGCGACCTGTAGAGCCTTTGGCAGAACCTGCTCCACCACGTTAATGCCGTCCAAGCTGGCTGGGTTGTGGAGCGGAGCCAGCTCTCCCAGGTGTTCGATCTCCCGTTTAACCTCAGCCGTGATCCGGACGGCGGAGGTGAAGCGCTCGCCGCCATGGACAACGCGATGTCCCACGGCCCGGACGTCTTCAAGAGAGGCCAGAGCGGGCGATGGACCTGCTTGCAAATCATCGAGAATTCGAGCGGCGGCGTCAGCGTGTTTCTCCAGCTCCAGTTCCTCGCGGATTTCCGGCTGGCCTGCTCGGCGGAAAATTAATCGCGTTGGTTTTCTTATCCAATCGATCCCGCCATCGGCCAATAATGCTTCGTCTTCCGCATCAAAAAGGCTGAATTTGAGGCTGCTGGACCCAGCATTACAAACGAGAATCTTAGTTTTTGTTTCTGGCATGACCCTTCCCCGGTGATAGCTGTCTAAATCAGTCGCCAACATGACGATCATCATCCCACAGCCGAATTGCTGGCTGTGACAGGTTGTGTTCATAGCTCAATGCACTAAGGCTCGCTGTGCTCAAGAGGAAGAATCTGCCTGCCCTCGGCTCCAAACCGAGCCAGCGGGCGGCGAGTACCCGCAAGAAATGCCCGCTGGAAAAAAGCAGCACGTTACCCCCGATCGCGCGTATACGTTTGATTGCGCTGTCAGCCCGTGCGCTGACCTCGCTCGGCGATTCTCCGCCAGGGCAGCCGTCGCGGAACAATTGCCAATCAGGGCGCTCCCTGTGGACGTCAGCACTACGGCGACCCTCGTAATCGCCATAGTTCCATTCGACTAAATCCCCGTCGATTTCAGCGACAGCTCCAAAGCCAGCCAGCTCACAGGTGCGCCTGGCACGTTGCAATGGGCTGGTAAACACCTTGGCAAAACTCAATCCGCGCAACCGTTCGGCAAGCCGGCGCGCGTTGCGCTCGCCACGTTCTGTCAGCGGCAGGTCGGTAAGTCCCGTGTATTGGCCCGAGAGCGTCCACGCGGTTTCCCCGTGTCTTGCCAGGTAAACGATCTGAAGCACTTGGTTCATGCCTTCATCTTCATTCGCCGCAACGGATTCTTGATTCTTGTTCTTGAGCACTGATGATGCGACATATCGCCGATTGAGGGGAGCGTGTTCCGCCAATCTTGCGCCCTTGCCCGACATCATCCGTAATAGCAAAGATCTGCTCGGCCTGCTCATCGAGGAGCAGGTGGTAACAACGGAAGTCCGGCTCCTTCATCTGTCGATGGAACCCTTCATCCTCGAACAAAGGCTCCCTGTATTCCCACCCACGCAAACGGGGCGAGTATAAGAACAAGAAACAGCTTCCAGTGGGCTTGTCATGTGTCAATTTCGTTAATTTTCAGGCGGCTCGATTTTTCATTAGTCCCTCAGTTTCCCGCAACAGAGGCGACATCTCGTTCTTCTTCTGCCGATAGTCGGAATGCCTTCGAATAAAAACTGGACAACATATCGGCAGTCTCTATTCCCGTCGGTACATTGCTTGGGTTGAAGACGAGCGTTCCGTCCTCTTCGGCTGTGTTTGCTGTGAGCCTCTTGATTTCGAGCCTGCCAAGAAGAACTCGTTTCCGATTGTCGGGCCACGCGATTGAAGGATCATTGATCCTGTCACCGTGCTCAGCGACTTGAGCATATAGCGCGAAACCGATGGGCGCAGCCGCCACTCGGACCTTAATCTCTTCCATCAGGTAGTTTGCGCTTTGTTTCTCCCTTTCCTCATCCGTGAGTAACTGTTCGCCTGCGTCAGGTACGACCTGATAACGCACATAATGACCTTCGCCTTTCGCGTTGATGAACTTGAACGAACCAACACCGAAATAAGAGATGGTGGCAAAGCTCGCCGGAGTCTTCTGCGCGGCAAGAAATGCTCTTGCCGTCGGGTGGAATTCCAAGAACCTATCGAGAGCAGTCGGAGTGGCCGCACACGGTCTGCTGGCAGCAATCGCGAGCATTAACTCGCGTAGGTCATCCGTGTTGGAAACGGGAAAACCGTTGAAACTGTGAGCTGCCAGATCGGTGCTCGCACCGCCGGGCAATTCGAATCTGATTGCCATACCTCGCGGACCAGCTCCCCATATGAGCCAATCGTTCCCCTTCACGCAGGTAAAATTCGCTCCGCTCTAGATCGGTGAGTGGGCCTGGCGGCCGCTCAGATCGAGTGCGCAGGGTGTCGCGTTTCACGTTCCCAACCTTTCTCTTGCGCAGCTTTGAAATTGTAGACGCCAGGACAGCTCCTGGCCAGTCGCAAACCTCTTCGAGTGACTTACCAAAAAAATCCAGCCAGCCCCGATTAAAATAATCCAGGTACCCATCAGGCCGACCAGTGTGAATAAACGCGGGAGTCGTATCAACGGCACGATGAAGTGCCATTTCATTCGCAGTCGATTCATCGTTCTGAAGGGACTCGCTCGCCTTCATGGATGCCTAATACCCTGCGCGTTACGCCGGTCGAGGCAAATCAAGGCTTAAACCAATTCGGCGATTTAATGTCGATCTTATTTGCAGCCAATTCGGGTTGGACCGTTCTCCCCTTCCTGTCATTTGCGGTTTGTTGTGCCCTCGAGAGTTCGCCCGACAAATCCGCGACTAAATCACTACGAACAGGAAAGAGGTTTTCCATGACTTTGCTCTCACTTCCTGCAATCAGGCTAATTCGGAACTACCAGCACATCTGGAATCCCTTGATTGCTGATGTATCCAAGAACGAAAGCGGGGCGGGGCGGATGTATTCCTTGCCCGCCTCACCGTCGCGTTTTGATTCAACCAGGATTCACGAACTTGCTGATCGCGGCCAGAATTCTTTGATCGACGTCGTCCTGTGTTTCGGCTGCGGATTGAAGTCCGCGTTTCGTTAGCCGTAAAGAATGATCTCCATCCTCCACCAGATGAAGGAAATTAGGCGCCTTCATTTGCGACCGAACTTCTTCGAGCAGGTCGAGCGGACAAAGCGGGTCGCGCGTTCCCTGGATGAAGAGAACTGGCGTTTGCAACGCGCGTAGAACCTTATCACGCAATTTTGTCCGATCACCGCCGCCGCAGAGCGGATAACCCAGGCAAATGAGGCCCACGACTTCTTCTTCGAGCGCAACATGGCAGCCGATTCGGCCGCCCATGCTTTTCCCAATCAGGAATATTAGACCGGACGATTTCTCGCGTGCCTCGGCTAACGCGGATCTGTGCGCGGCGATGAGTTGTGGGGGCGGATCGGGACGTTTCCTCCCCTCGCGCATGTAATCATAATCAAACGGCACCACCTCACCGAGCGATTCCAAATAATGTTTCCATTATTGCATCCAGGGATGAGTTGATGGTGCGCCCGCACCCGGAGCGAAAAGAAAGAATGGTTTCGGCATTGCTGGATGGCTAACAATACAACGCTTGGATGGGTAGCGCGCGCATTATGCGTGCATTAGCTCCGCATTCTGCGGAGCTTTTTAAAGGAACCGCCGAAGGGACTCGACGCTATGCGCGCAGGATGCGCGCGCTACCCAAGGCCTCAACCAGGCGGTCAAGAAAGTGTGTTTGCGCTTCCTTTAATTTGCGCCTCGCCTCTTCTACCGGAAAGAAGCAGGCTTGATCGACTTCTGGAAAACTTTGCATCTTTCTCGAGCGGGGCGGCCACTCCATTTCGAAATTGTTCGAGCAAACCTGAAAGCCATCCGGCAAATTTCCCTCGAAGGCCCAGGCGTAAACAGTCTTGCCGCCCTTCTGCTTTACCCATCCGAGATCGATCCAATCGCCGTTAGCAGGAATTCCTACCTCTTCTTCGAACTCCGTTCGTGCCCGGCTTAGCAAATCTTCGCCCGGTTCAGCTTCGCCTTTGGGTATCGTCCAAAAACCATCATCCTTCTTTCGAAAAAACGGTCCGCCTGGATGAGCTAATAGAACCTCCAGTGTGTCGTTCCGTCGTCGGAACATTAACAGACCAGCGCTTGTTCTGGATCGAGGCATTCTCTAATTTAACCGCGGATTATGCGGATGATACGGATTTGATTCCAAAACGGTTTAAATTGTAGGATAGGGGCGTCGCCTGCCATTATTTTGGATCCGCAACCGGCGCGGTTGCCCTACAACGATCGGCGTTTATCCGCGTCATCCGCGGCCATCCCCAATAATGAAACTCGCTGCCCTCAACGGGCGAGAAGGTAAATCGCGCTCAGCGCGAGCAGGAAATAGGGAACAAGAACGGCCGCACCGGCGTAATCTTTGGCCATTCGCTGACCGAAAAAGAGGCCGAGGATGGAAAAGGCGGAGATGACCGCGCCACAGAAGGCAACGGTTGGGTCATGCATGACAACAATTAGAACGCATCCAATTGCACTGAGGACACCACCTAACAGTTCCAAAATCGTGATCAGCGTCACCAGCAGCGGCACCATTCCGGAAAGCGGGCTCTTGGCGAAGTGACCTCGGAGAAATTCAAGATTTCCGCGACGGTCCACGATTTTATCGATGCCCGATTGAAGAAAGAGAACTGCGAGAAAGGCCGAGGTTAGTATCTGAAGAATGAAGATTGTTCCACTGCTCGCGTTAAGACTTGGCATCACCCCAATATAACCTTGGCCGACGGAAGGTGAAGCTCATGATTGAATTAAGGGCGCTGGGATTCATTCGTGTCGAGCAGTAGTAGGCTCGCCAGAATAGCGAATGGGATCCTGCCGGAAGAAATGGGCGAATTCGGCGTACAGTTCTGGATGCCTGGCGCGAAGGACGCGCGGACGTTCGAAAAACGCCTCGGTTGCGACGGCGAAG
>Ga0209156_10001795_pt1 | contig 17217 bp, 15 predicted proteins | sample GraSoiAngelo_124_FD_185881 | JGI IMG/M metagenome (GOLD analysis project Ga0209156, IMG submission 185881) | Grasslands soil microbial communities from the Angelo Coastal Reserve, California, USA - 14_0927_05_20cm (SPAdes) (version 2) | ecosystem: Environmental > Terrestrial > Soil > Grasslands...
AGCGACGGCTGATGCGCGCGTTTCTCGCGATCGCCGTGCTCGGCGGCGGGGTGGCCCACGCCACCGTCGGTTCCGCCCTGCGCATCGCGGACGTGGCGCCCGACATCCCCCTGATCGTGGTGGTGCTGCTCGCGCTGCGCCGCGGGCCCGAATTCGGCTGCGGCGCCGGCTTCGTGGCCGGGCTGCTGCAGGACGCGGCCACGGGCGGGCTGCTTGGCGTGCAGGCGCTGACGAAGGCGGTCATCGGCTTCGGGATCGGCGCCCTCGGCGGCCGGTTGCGCGTGAGCCAGCCTCTCGTGCAGGTGCCGGGTCTCGTCGTGCTCTCGCTGCTCGAGGGGCTTGCGCGCTTCGGGCTGCTGCAGCTCTTCCACTTCCCCGCGCCCTTCGGCGAGCTGATGGTGTACGTGGTGCTGCCGCAGGCGCTCTACAACGGCTTCCTCGGCGCCGCCCTTGTGCTGGCGCTGGCGTGGGCCGAGACCGCGCGGAGCCGGCCCTCGTGAACAGCTGGAGCGGGCCCGGCTATGGGGGCGGGCTGCCAGGACGCCACGACCCCGGGCAGAAGCGCATCGTCGCCATGTCGATCGCGGTGAGCGCGGCGCTGCTCGTCATCGTCTGCCAGCTCTGGTACCTGCAAGTCCTCGAGGGTGGCCGCTTCCAGGAGGCCTCCGACAAGAACCGCATCCGCATCCGGCCCATCGCGGCGCCGCGCGGCATCCTCTTCGACCGCAACGGCCTGCCGCTCGTCGACAACCGGCCCGCGTTCACGCTGTCGCTGATCCCGCGCGAGCTCGAGCGCGACCCCGACAAGCGCGACGCGACGCTGGGCCGGCTGGCCGTGCTGCTCCAGATCCCATTTCAGGAGCTGGTCGACGCGGTGGCGAAGGTCTCGTCCGACTCGTTCCTGCCCGTTCGGATCCGCCGCGGCCTGTCGATCGCGGACATGCAGAAGGTGGAGGAGTGGAAGCTCGAGCTGCCCGGCGTGATCGTGGAGGTCGAGCCCCAGCGCGTGTACCCGAACAGCCGGTTCGCCGCGCACCTGCTCGGCTACGTCCGCGAGGCGAACGACGAGCAGCTCAAGCAGGGCCGGTACCGCCGCGGCGACATGGTGGGCCAGACGGGACTCGAGCGGCTGCTCGACGAGTTCCTGCGCGGCAAGGACGGCGGCGAGCGCATCGAGGTGGACGCGATGGGCCGGCCCGTGCGCCTCGTGCAGTCCACCGAGCCGAATCCCGGCGCGCAGGTGGTGACGACGGTCAACCGCCGCGTGCAGGAGGTCGCCGAGAAGTTGATGGAGGGCAAGACGGGTGCCGTCGTGGTGATGGACCCGCGCAACGGCGACGTGCTGGCCATGGTCTCCACGCCCGCGTTCGAGATCGATCGCTTCACCGGCGCCATCGATCGCGACGCGTGGCTGCGCGTGATGAAGGACCCGGACTTCCCGCTGCTCAACCGGACGATCCAGAGCCAGTATCCGCCGGGCTCCGTCTTCAAGATGGTGCTCACGGCGGCCGGGCTGCAGGAGGGCACCCTCACGCCCGCGGACCGGGTCCACTGCCAGGGCGAGTTCCCCTTCGGCGGCCGCGTCTTCCGCGACTGGAAGAAGGAAGGGCACGGCAGCGTCGATCTCATGGGCGCCGTCGCGCAGTCGTGCGACATCTTCTTCTACGGCGCCGGCCTCAAGGTCGGCGCACCCGCGATGACGAAGTACGCGGCGGCCTTTGGCTTCGGCATCGGCACCGGCATCGAGCTCGGCACCGAGAAGTTCGGGCTGATTCCCGCGCCCAAGTCGCCGCGCAAGGGCAAGCCGCCCGTGTGGCACCCCGGCGAGACCGTGAACATGTCGATCGGCCAGGGCCAGCTGCTCGCGACGCCGATGCAGATCGCGCGCTTCATGTCCGCCATCGCCAACGGGGGCGTGCTGTGGAAGCCGCGGCTCGTACAGCGCATCGAGCGGCGCGAGCGCGGCGTCGTCTGGAGCGATGCCGGCAGCGTCAACGGGCACGTCGAGCTGAACCCCGCCGTCTGGGCGTTCCTGCGCCAGAGTATGTGGGCGGTCGTGAATACCCCGAACGGCACCGGCATCGCCGCGCGCATTCCCGGCCTCGACATCGCGGGCAAGACGGGCACGGCGCAGACGATGGCCAACTCGAAATCGGAGAAGGGGCAGGACCACGCATGGTTTGCCTCGTTCGCGCCGGTGCGGGATCCCGAGGTCGTGATCGTGGTGCTCGTCGAGCGCGGGGGCCACGGCGGCTCCGTGGCCGCGCCGATCGCGCGCGCGATCTACAACGCGATCTTCTTCGAGAAGGTCGCGAGCCTCGACATCAGCGGCTAGACTCTTCTCCATGACCGTCCTGGGCGGGATCGACCGGCGGCTGCTGCAGAACGTGGACTGGCCGCTGCTGGGCGCCATGGGCGGCCTCGTGATCCTGAGCGCGACCACGCTGGCCAGCCTGCACATCGGGCGCGCCGGCGGCAACGTCGCCTTCCGCCAGCTCGCCTGGTTCGCCGTGGGCCTCGGTGCCCTCGTCGTGGTGGCTTCGATCGATTACCGGCGCCTGGTCCGCCTGGCGCCGCTCTTCTTCCTGCTGGGCCTCATCGGGCTCGCGTCCGTCTTCGTCATGGGCCGAACGGTTTCCGGCGCGCGGCGCTGGATCCTGCTCGGGCCGATGTCGGTGCAGCCCTCGGAGGTCTTCAAGATCTGCTTCGTGTTGATGGCCACGTGGGTGCTGACGTCCCGCTGGGCGCAGCCGGTCGGCAAGATGACGCTGGCGCTGACGGCGCCGGTGCTCGTCGTGCCGGCGCTGCTGATCGTCAAGCAGCCGGACCTCGGCACCACACTGCTGCTTTTCCCCGTGCTGACGGCTCTTCTCGTGGGTGCCGGGATCCGGTTGCGGCTGCTGGGCGGGGTTGCGCTCGCCGCCCTGGCCGCGCTGCCCCTGGTGTGGTTCCTCGCGATGAAGGAGTACCAACGGGAACGCATTCTCGTCTTCCTGGATCCGTTCCGCGATCCGCTCGGGAGCGCGTACAACGTCATCCAGGCCAAGATCGCGATCGGTTCAGGACAGCTCTTGGGCAAGGGCGTCGCCGGCGCCACGCAGAGCCGGCTCGCCTTTCTCCCGGAGCGTCACACGGATTTCATCTTCGCCGTATTCGCCGAGACGTGGGGGTTCGTCGGGTGCCTGGTGCTGCTCACCTGCTACACGCTGCTGTTGCTCCGCGGTTTCGACATCGCGGCGACGTCGCGCGAGCCGGTGGGCCGCTTGATCGCGCTCGGGGTCACGGCCCTGTTCGCGACGCAGGTGCTCGTCAACGTCGGAATGGTCACCGGCCTCCTGCCCGTGGTGGGCGTGCCCCTGCCGCTGATGAGCTATGGCGGCACGTCCATGCTGGTCTCCTTGATCGGCCTCGGGCTCCTGCTCTCCGTGCGGATGCGGCAGTTCCAATGAGACGCGCTCAGGCGGTCGGGGATCGCTCGAGCGCGCCCAAGGGGTGCTGCCGTGAGCAAGCGCATTGTCGTCAACGCGGGCCCGATCGAGACCCGCGTCGCCGTCCAGGAAGGTAACCTCCTCACCGATCTGTACCTCGAGCGGCACCGCCACCGCTCGATCGTGGGGAGCGTGTACAAGGGCACCGTCACCAACGTGCTCCCCGGTATGCAGGCGGCCTTCGTGGACATCGGCCTGGCCAAGGACGCCTTCCTGTACGCGGGCGACTACACGGCCAGCCGCGGCGTCGAGGCCGCGCCCGTCGCCCTCCCCGCCGACGAGGCTGAGGACGTCGCCGACGCCGAGGTCGACGAGGCCGAGCCCCCGCGCCGCGAGGCGGTGGCGCCGATCGAGCAGATGCTGAGCCGCGGCCAGGAAGTCCTCGTCCAGGTCTCCAAGGAGTCGCTCGGCACCAAGGGCGCGCGCGCCACGTCGTTCATCTCGCTGCCCGGGCGCTACCTCGTGTACATGCCCCAGTCGCAGCATGTCGGCGTCTCACGGCGCATCCGCGACGATCGCGAGCGCGACCGGCTGCGGGCCGCCCTGCGCTCGCTCGACCTGCCGCCGGGCGGCTTCATCCTCCGCACGAACGCCGAGGGCAAGGGCGAGGCCGAGTTCGCCGCCGACGTCGAGTTCCTCTCGCGGCTGTGGGCGCAGATCCAGGCGCGCTACGCGCAGGCCACGTCGCCCTCGGTGCTCCACGAGGAGGCCGATCTCACGTTTCGCGTGGTGCGCGACCTCTTCTCGCCCGAGGTGGACGAGTTCGTCGTCGACAGCGCCGAGGTCCACACCAAGTGCCTGGAGTACGTGCGGGCGCTGGTGCCCGCCCTCGAGGACCGCGTGAAGCTCTACTCGGAGCGCGCCCCGGTCTTCGACCACTACGGCATCGAGAAGGACATCGAGAAGGCGCTGCGCCGGCGCGTGTGGCTCAAGTCCGGCGGCTACATCGTGATCGATCACACCGAGGCCCTCGTCTCCATCGACGTCAACACGGGCAAGTACGTGGGCAAGCGCGACTTCGAGCAGACGGTGCTCAAGATCAACATGGAGGCGGTGGGCGAGGTCGTGCGCCAGATCCGGCTCCGCGACCTCGGCGGCATCATCATCATCGACTTCATCGACATGGAGGTCCTCGAGCACCGCGAGCAGGTGTACAAGGCCCTCACGCGGGCGCTGGCCGAGGACAAGGCGCGCACGAACGTGCTCGAGATCTCCGAGCTCGGCCTCGTGGAGATGACGCGCAAGCGCGTCCGCCAGGACCTGCGCGCGCTCCTCTCGGTGACGTGCCCGACCTGCCGGGGCAACGGCGTGACGAAGTCCAACGAGACGCTGGCCGCCGAGGTCTATCGCGTGATCCAGGCCAAGCTCGCCGCCGAGTCCGAGCCGGCGCGCCACGAGGTGATCGCGCGCGTGCACCCCGACCTCGCCGTCTACTTCGAGGGCGAGGGGCGCGAGGAGCTGGCGCGACTGGAGGCCGCGCTGGACGTCAAGGTGATCGTGCAGCCGGTGGACAAGCAGGAGCACCGCGAGGACTACGACATCCGGCTGCGCTGAACAAGCATCGCCTACTTCGCTGGAACAATGTCGCCGCGCACGTTAGTGAGAATCAGGACGGCCTCGTACCGCGTGGCATCAAGAGCAAACGACAGGCGCCTCTTTGGTGGGTGGCTCGTCAGCACGACTGGCATATAGTTCACATCGCGCGCGGCAAAGTTCGTCTGGATCCAACGCGGCACGTCATTGTCAGACCGCTGGAGCACTCCTTCCAGGATCTTGCGAACCGTCTCGTAGTGCGTCGGGTTGGAGCGCTGAAGGGCTTCAAGGACCCCGGGCTCATTGAGATCGATGGTATGTCTCGGGGGAGAGTCACCCGCTGCGGCGACGGCGGTCCAAAGCAATGCAAGAACCGCTGCGGCAACCAGTCTTGGCATGATCCCCTCCTCCTCTTCGCCGTCTAACGGTTGGCGGCTGAGCGGCCGGCGCTCAACGCGGCGACGTCCACACGCGGGTTAATGCCGGACCGCTCCAACCGCTTGTTAGCGAGCCCGGTTGTCTTCTATTATCCAGACCCATACAGCACCGCGGAAATCGCATTCCTCGCAGTATATCCAGTATCCGCGCATTTCCCTCGGTTCGACGACGACCGGGAGTGTCGCGTGTTTCGCCGCCAATCGCCCACACGACCGTCGGGATATCGTGCAGGATTCTGCGCGTACTCAGTAGACACGCGAGCGGCGCCGCGCGAGCACTTCACTGGCCGGGCTTCGTGATAGCATCCCGCGCGGATGGCGAAGACGGCGCCGTCGCGGATCAGCGGCCAGAAGATCATGGGCGAGCTGCGGCTGGCCGCGAAGAAGGGCGATCGGGCGGCGCTCACGCTGGCCCTCGACCAGATGCGCACGCTGGCGCACTCGCCGAGGTACTGGGAGAAGTACCTCACCCTTCTGAGAAATCCCCTCGCGCGGCTCGTGGACATGCTGCTGATCAAGCAGGGCGAGCGCATCGCGCACCAGAAGGGCTGGAAGCTGCCGAAGGCGGCGCCGCCGGAGAAGCTCCGCAAGCCGATCTCGAAGGCCGCCCGGGCCCGTGCCCGAGCCCGCGCCGCGACGGCGGCGGCCGCGCTCCAGATCTCGCTCTTCGAGTGACCCGCGCTCTCGTCGTCGTCAATCCCGCCGCGGGCGGCGGCCGCACGGCGCGCGCGTGGCGGCGGCTGCGCGATCTCGTCGACGCCACGCTGCCCGCCGAGCACGCCGAGACACGCGGGCCCGGCGACGGCGAGCGGCTGGCGCGCGAGGCCGCGGTGGCCGGCGCGCCGCTCGTGGTGGCCGTGGGCGGCGATGGCACGCTCAACGAGGTCGTCAACGGTGTGCGCGCCGCGGGTGGACGGATGCCGGTCGGCGCCGTGCTCACCGGGCGCGGCCGCGACGCCTGCCGTAACTTCGGCGTGCCGCGCGACCCGTCCGCCGCCGTGCGCGCGCTCGTGGACGGCCGCGACCGCAGCTTCGACCTCGGTCGCGCGGAGTGGGCGGACGGCCGGCAGCGCTGGTTCACGATCGCCGCCGGCGCGGGATTCGACGCCGCCGTGGCGCGCCGCGCGCAGTCCGTGCGCGTGCGTGGCACGCTGCCCTACCTGCTCACCGTGATCGCGAGCGTGCACCTGCATCGGCCGATGCCCGCCGTCCTCGAGCTCGACGGCGTGGCGGCGCCGGCGGCCCTCATCACCGCCGTCGTCGCCGCCAACGGGCGCTGGTTCGGTGGCGGGATGATGATCGCGCCGGACGCCGACCCCGCCGACGGCGCCTTCGATGTGGTGGTGCTCGGCGCCCTCGGCCGTCTGGAGCTGCTCCGCTGGCTGCCGACGATCTACTCCGGCCGGCACCTGCGGAACCCGCGCGTGGCGGTCCATCGAGCTCGGCGCGTGGCCATCGGTGGGCCCGTGCCGCTGCCGATGCACCTCGACGGCGAGCTCGTCGGCTCCACGCCTGTCGTCCTGACCGTCGAGCCCGGCGCCCTGCGCCTGCGGGTGCCGCGCCGCGCTTGACAGCCGTCGGCCCCCAGGGGGATAGTACCCCCTGGGGGTATCTAATGCTCAACGAGGAGACCAAGGGCAAGGCGCGCGGCCGCCTGCGGCGTATCGAGGGCCAGGTGCAGGGGCTGCAGCGCATGCTCGAGAACGACGCCTACTGCGTGGACATCCTGCTGCAGATCTCCGCGGTGCAGGGCGCGCTCGAGCAGTGCCAGAAGCTCCTCCTCGGCCGGCACATCGAGTCGTGCGTCGCCGACGCCATGCGCTCGGGCAGCCGCAACGATCGCCAGCAGAAGATCGAGGAGCTGCTGGACGTGTTCGCGCGCTTCGGCGGCCGCTGATGGACAAGCGCACCTTCGCCGTCCGCGGCATGCACTGCGCGGCGTGCGTGGGCAAGGTGGAGCGCGCGCTGCGCGGCGTGCCCGGAGTCGATGCGGCGTCGGTCAACCTCGCCACCGAGCGCGCGACCGTCGACGGAGACCCGGCGCGCGCCGACGCGGCGGCGCTGGCCTCCGCGGTGGCCGCGGCGGGGTATGAGCTGGCGGAGGCGCCCGCGCCCGCCGCCCCGGGCGGAGCACCGGACGATCGCGAGCAGGCCGCGCGCGCCGCGGAGCAGCGGCGGCTGCGCGCCCGCGTGCTGGTCGGCGTCGTGCTCTCGATCCCGATCGTTCTCGGCAGCATGCGCGCGATCTTTCCGTGGGCGCCGGCGTGGCTCGCGAATTCCTGGACGCTGCTGCTGCTGGCCACGCCGGTGCAGTTCTGGGTGGGCGCCGACTTTCATCGCGGGTTCCTGCACGACCTGCGCTATCGCAGCGCGAGCATGTCGACGCTCGTCTCGCTCGGCACCAACGCGGCGTACTTCTTCAGCCTCGTCGTCACGCTCCGGCCCCACGCCTTCATGGCCCTCGGCGCGATGCCCTATTACGAGACGGCGGCCGTCGTGATCACCCTCGTCGCGCTCGGGCGCTGGCTCGAGGCGCGCGCCCGCGGCCGGACGTCGGAGGCCATCCGGCGGCTCGTGGCGCTGGCTCCGCGGACGGCGCGTGTGCTGCGCGACGGCGTCGAGGTCGACGTGCCGACGGCCGAGGTCGTCGTCGGCGATCTCGTGCGGATCCGACCGGGCGAGCGCGTGCCGGTGGACGGCGAAATCGTCGAGGGCGCGTCGGCGGTCGACGAGTCGATGCTGACGGGCGAGAGCCTGCCGGTGGAGAAAGCCCCCGGCGCGCCCGTCGTCGGCGGCAGCGTCAATCGCACCGGATCGTTCGTGTTCCGCGCCACGCGCGTCGGCGCCGAGACCACGCTGGCGCGTATCGTTCGGCTGGTCGAGGAGGCGCAGGGCTCGCGGGCGCCGATCCAGCGCCTCGCGGACCGCGTGGCCGCCGTCTTCGTGCCGGTGGTGCTCGTGATCGCCGCCGCCACGTTCGTCGGCTGGTGGGGGTTCGGCCCGTCGCCGTCCATTCTCTACGCGCTCACGAACGCGGTGGCCGTGCTGGTCATCGCGTGCCCCTGCGCGATGGGCCTGGCAACGCCCACCGCCATCATGGTCGCCGCCGGCCGCGGTGCCGAGCTCGGCGTCCTCGTCAAGAGCGCGGAGGCGCTCGAGACGCTCGCGGGCGTGGACATGATGGTGTTCGACAAGACGGGCACGCTGACGCTCGGCCGGCCCACGCTGACGGACGTGATCCCGGCGCCGGGCGTCGCCGAGGATGACGTCCTCGCGTTCGCGGCCGCCGCCGAGCAGGGCTCGGAGCATCCCATCGGCGAGGCGATCGTCGCGCGCGCGAAGGAGCGCGGGTTGCCGATGCCGGCGGTCGCGGAGTTCTCGACGGTGCCGGGACAGGGGATCGACGCGCTGGCGCCGGAAGGCCGCCTGCTGCTCGGCAGCCGTGCGCTGATGGAGGCGCGCGGCGTGGACGTGACGGCGCTGGCGCCGCGCGCGGAGGCACTCGCGCAGGCCGGCAAGACCGTCGTCTACCTCGCCGTCGCGTTCCGCCCGCTCGGCCTCGTGGCCGTCGCCGATACCCTCAAGCCCGAGGCGCCCGCGGTCGTGGCCGCGCTGCGTGCGCGTGGGATCGAGGTCGCGATGCTGACCGGCGACGACCGGCGCACGGCGGCGGCGATCGCGCGCGCGGCCGGGATCGATCGCGTGCTGGCGGAGATCCTGCCCGAGGACAAGGCGCGCGAGATCGCGCGGCTGCGAGAATCCGGCCGGCGCGTGGCGATGGTGGGCGACGGCATCAACGATGCGCCGGCCCTGGCGCGGGCCGATGTCGGCATCGCCATGGGCTCGGGCACCGACGTCGCGATCGAGGCGGCCGACGTGACGCTGATGCGCGGCGACCTGCGCGGCGTCGTGGCCGCCGTGGACCTCGCGCGGCGCACGATCCACATCGTGAAGGAAAACCTCGTGTGGGCGTTCGGCTACAACGTCGTGCTGATCCCGGTGGCGGCGGGACTGCTCTACCCGCTCTGGGGCGTGCTGCTCTCGCCGATCCTCGCCGGCGCCGCCATGGCATTCTCGTCCGTGTCCGTGGTCACCAACTCTCTCCGCCTGAAGCGGTGGCGACCCTCGAGCGCCGAAGCCGCTGAGGCGCTCCGAGGGCGAATATGATAGACCCCGTCTGCAAGATGACCGTGGAGCCCGCGAAGGCCGCGGCGCAGTCGTCGTACAAGGGCCAGACCTATTACTTCTGCGCGGTGGGCTGCAAGCAGAAGTTCGACCGCGAGCCCGAGAAGTATCTCGCGGGCGGCTCGAGCCCGATGGGGACGGCTCAGCCCGGGCGATGATCGAGCCGGCTCTGCTGCGCGGCCGCGACCGCTACGAGCGCCTGACGACCGGCCGGGTCGACAACACGCACGACGACGCCTTCACCCACGTCGTGCGCCTGGAGGACCCCGACCGCGCGCTCGAGGTGGAGATCGTCGCGACACCGTCGCCGGACTACGCGATCCGCGCCGCGCGCTGCCGCACGCTCCGGGGCGACGTCGCGCCCTCGGTGGCGGCCGGGGTGACGGCGCTGGCCGGGGCGGCGATGGTCGGCGGTCTCACCCGGCGCGCAGCGCAGGCGACGGGCGGCGGTGCGGGCGCCGCCCTCGCGGTGGACGCGCTCATCGAGGTGGCGCGGCTGGCGCGCCAGGTCGCGAAGTTCCCGCGCGAGCGGGCCGAGCGTGCCGCCGGCGGCGACCCGTGGGAGTGCTGGCAGCTCGACATCACCGGCTGGGCGGACCTGCCCGATTCCTGCTTCACCTACAGCGACGCGGGCCGTGCGCTGTTCGGCACGCGGACGATCGCGACGCCGATGCAGCCGGATCTCTACAGCCCGCGTCCGGGCCAGCGGGGCGTCTTCGAGCGCCGCAAGGTCGCGCGGCTCGAGCGCCGCGACGGCGGCCTGGCGCTCTTCCACTCGATGCACGACAACTGCCACGGCTTCGAGATCACCTACGAGATCGACGCCGGCGGCCGCATCGTGAAGGCCGAGCACGTCACGCCGCGCCTGCCGTACATGGGCATCTGCTCGGAGCCGCAGCGCAAGATCGGCGCGCTGCTCGGCGAGACGGTCGACGAGGGGCTGCGCCGGCGCATCCAGCTGCACCTCGGCGGGCCGACGGGTTGCGCGCAGCTCTACGACCTCACCGCCGATCTCCTGAAGCTGCTCGCCGCGCGCGCCTGAAAATGGGGGGCCCCGAGATGGCCCCCCAAACCCCCAACGCTCGTCGCGCCCCGGCGAAGCCGTGGCGCGCCTCGACCCCCAACGCTCGTCGCGCCCCGGCACAGCCGGGTCGCTCCTCTAAACCCCTCGATACTCCGACAGGCTGACTAGTCCGCGGCGCGGGCGAGATGGACGTCGAGCTCCTGCGCGCTCGTGAACTCCGGCAGGCCCACCGAGGCCGGCGCGCGTCCGGCGAACGCGGCCCGCGGCGCCAGCCCCACCAGCTCAGCGCGCTCGATCGCGATCCCGCGCCGCGCCGCCGCCTGCGCCACCCGATCGTAGGCGGCGGGGATCGGCGTGACGCGATGATCGAGCAGGTTCATCGAGACCTGGACGCGGCCGCGGCTGGCCAGGGGCAGGCCCAGCGCCTGCACGGCCGGCAGCCCGCCGCCGCTGGCGCGCACCTCGCGCGCGATCGCGCGGGCGGCGGCGAGATCGTCGCTCGCGAGCCAGACGTTGTAGGCGACGAGGACACCGCGCGCGCCGACGAGGACGGCCCCGCGGCGCGGATCGAAGCGCGCGGGTCCGTCGTCGGGACGGCCCGCCTCCTCGCCGAGGCGCGCGGCCAGCCCCTCGTACTCGCCGTGGCGCAGCTCGCGCAGCGCGCGTCGTTCGGGACGCCGCGCCGCCTCGCCGTAGTAGTAGACGGGCAACGCATGGCGCGTCGCGAGCGTCGCCCCCACCGCGTGCGCGAGGGTGACGGCCACGCTCATCGGGGTGTCCGACAGGGGCACGAACGGCAGAACGTCGAGCGCGCCGATGCGGGGATGGATGCCGCGATGCTCGCGCATGTCGATCTCGGCCAGCGCCGCTTCGGCCAGCGCGACCGCGCCGGCGGCGACGGTGGCGGGCTCGCCGAGGAACGTGAAGACCGAGCGATGGTGATCGGGGTCGGCGTGGACGTCCGCGAGCGTGACGCCCGGCGTGGCGCGCACGGCGGCCGCGACGCGCGCCAGGCGCGCCGGGTCGCGGCCCTCGCTGACGTTCGGCACGCACTCCACGATGAGGCGCCGCGTCACGGCGGTATACTACGAGGCGCGATGCCGCTCCTGCCACTCGGGAAGCTTCCCGGCGAGCTGTTGCAGGCGGTCCTCGACAAGCACGTGCCGCGCGATCCACGGGTGGTGGTGGGTCCGCGCGTCGGCGAGGACGCCGCCGTGATCGACCTCGGCGATCGCTACCTGGTGGCCACGGCCGACCCCATCACGTTCGCGACCGACGACCTCGGCTGGTACGCGCTGCACGTCAACGCCAACGACATCGTCGTGCGCGGCGCCACGCCGCGCTGGTTTCTCGCCACGCTTCTGCTGCCCGCGCGCACGACCGACGAGGAGAGCGTGCGCGCCCTGTTCGCCCAGCTGGCCGCGGCGTGCGAGGAGCTGGAGGTCGCGCTGGTCGGCGGCCACACGGAGGTCACCCACGGCCTGGACCGGGCCATCGTGGCCGGCACGATGCTCGGGGAGGTTGCGAAGGACAAGCTGGTGACGACCGGCGGCGCGCGCGTCGGCGACGCGATCGTGCTGACCAAGGGCGTGCCGCTCGAGGGCGCGGCCATCATCGCGCGTCAGAAGGAAGTCGAGCTGCGTGCGCGCGGCGTGCCGGCGGCGACCATCCGACGCGCGAAGGGTTTTCTCCGAACGCCGGGCATCAGCATCCGTCCCGAGGCGGAGCTCGCCTGCGAGCTGGCGAGCGTCCACGCGATGCACGATCCCACGGAGGGCGGCATCGCGACGGCGCTGCACGAGCTGGCCGACGCGGCGGGCGTCGGGCTGCGCGTCGACCGTGACCGCATCATGGTGCTGCCGGAGGGCAGGCTGCTCTGCGAGGCGTTCGGCCTCGATCCGCTCGGCACCATCGCCTCCGGCGCGCTCCTCATGACGCTCGATCCCGCCGAGGCGGGCGTGGTCATCCACGCGCTCGCCCGCGAGTCGATCGACGGCCACTTCATCGGCCAGGTGGTGGATCGCGCGCAGGGCGTGAGGCTCGTGGACGGCACGAAGTCGTGGCCGATGCCCGTCTTCCCGCAGGACGAGATCACGCGGCTGTTCAGGGAGGCGTGAGCGTGCCCCTCATCGGCTACGCGCATCGCCCGGTGGCCCTCGGCCGCGACGGCATGGTGGCCTCGGCGCATCCCTACGCGACGGTCGCGGGCCTGGACGTGCTGCGCGCGGGCGGCACCGCCGCCGACGCCGCGATCGCCACCAACGCCGTGCTCGCCGTGACGCAGCCGAACATGTGCGGCGTGGGCGGCGACATCTTCGTCCTCTATTACGAAGCGGCCACGCGGCGCGTCCACTTCCTGAACGGCGCGGGCCGCTCCGGCTCGCGCGCGTCGCTGCAGGAGCTGCGGCGCCGCGGCGCGGCCGCGCTGCCCGTGGTGGGCGCCATGACGGTGAGCGTGCCCGGCTGCGTGCGCGGCTGGGGGATGCTGCTCGAGCGCTTCGGGACGCGGCCGCTCGCCGAGCTGCTGGGGCCGGCGATCCACTACGCGGAGGGGTTTCCGACGTCGTCGCTCACGAGCCAATCCATCGACGAGTTCGCGGGGCTCACGTCGGACGCGGAGTGGCATCGCGTGTTCCGCCCGGCCGGGCGCGCCCCCGCGCTGGGCGAGCCGCTCGTGCAGCCCGACCTGGCGCGGACGCTTCGCGAGCTCGGTGCCGAGGGTCCCGACCTCTTCTACACGGGCCGGGTCGGCCGGGCCATCGCCGACCGGATGGCCGCCGACGGCTTCCTCACGCCCGCGGATCTCGCCGAGCACACGGGCGAGTGGGTTGAGCCGATCGCGACGAGCTACCGCGGCTTCCGCGTGTTCCAGACGCCGCCGCCGACGCAGGGCCTCGCCGCCCTCATCGCGCTCAACATCCTGGAGCGCTTTCCCCTCGCGCGGCGCCCGCTGCACTCCGTGCAGCACCTGCACCTGCTGCTGGAGGTCGTGAAGCTGGCGTACGCCGACCGCGATCGCTGGATCGGAGACCCGGCCCAGGCCGGCGTGCCGGTCGCCGAGCTGCTCGACAAGAAATACGCGGCACGGCGCTGCACGGCGTTCGACGCGCGCAAGGCGCAGGCGTACGCCGCGGGCGAGCCGGAGGGCGACACGACGGGGTTCGTCGTCGCGGACCGCCACGGCAACGTGGCCAGCGTCATCCAGAGCCTGTTCAACAGCTTCGGCTCGGGCATCGTCGTTCCGGGCTGCGGCGTCCTGCTCCAGAATCGTGGCCGCCACTTCCAGCTCGAGCCGCAGCATCCCAGCGTGCTCGCGCCGCGCAAGCGGCCGTTCCACACGCTGGTCGCCTCGATCGTCACGCGCGACGAGCGTCCGGTGCACGCGCTGTCGACGATGGGCGGCAACGGGCAGGCGATGTTCCACGTGCAGATTCTCACCAACCTGCTCGATTACGGCTTCGATCCGCAAGAAGCGATCGAGCGGCCGCGTTTTCTCATCGGCGCCTTCCTGCCCGGCGAGCCGACCGAGACGATCCACCTCGAGAGCCGGCTGCCGCGCACGGTGGTCGCCGGCCTCGTCCGCAAGGGCCATCCGATCAAGCCGGCGCCCGAGTTCTTCACGCGCACCGGCCAGGCCCACGCGATCAGCTTCCGCGACGGTGCGATGCTCGGCGGCGCCGATCCGCGCGGCGACGGCGTCGCGCTGGGGTTCTGACCTGCGCCGCCTCGCCGCCGCCATCGTCGCGCTGCACGCGCTCGTCGCCGGACCGGCCGCCGGCTCCGAGTGGGGCACCATCACGCCGGCCACCAGCACGATGGAGAGCGTGCGCGCGCAGTACGGCGGCCCGACGCGCACGGAAAACCAGAAGATCGAGAGCTACGACACGACGAGCTGGATCTACGAGGGCGCGGAGGCGCCGATGGGCATGACCCGCATGGTCGTGGACTTCGGTCTGCTCCAGGCCGGCGGGTTCAGACGTGACCTCGTCCGCTCCTTCCGGCTCGAGCCCCATCCGGGCGTCTTCACGCGCGACACGATCCTCACCGGCTGGGGGCGGCCCACGGGCGTCAACACGGACGGTGGCGGCGACTCGTTCTTCTACGAGGAGGGGCTGGTCGTCATCTTCGACACGGAGGCGTGGTCGGCGGTGAGCATGGTGTTCACGCCGCCCCAGCCGGCCGACCGAGCGAAGCTGTCGCGCTGACGAAGCCGGCGAGCGGAATCTCGACCCAGTCGGGCCGGTTGTTCGCCTCGTAGACGATCTCGTAGGCCGCCTTCTCCACTTCCAGCACCGCGAGCACGCGCGCGAACGCGTCGTCGGACTCGGGCACGAAGCGCGCCCCGGCCGTCGCCGCGCGATACGCGCTCAGGTATGCCGCGCGCGCGTCGGTCTCCCAGCGCCGGCGCTCGACCGCCGCCAGGCGGGCGCTCGCCGCCGCGTAACCGATCGAGCGCAGCATGCCCGCCACGTCGCGCAGCGGCGTGTGCTTGCGGCGGCGCTCTTCGAGCGGGCGCAGCGGCTCGCCCTCGAAGTCGATGATCGCGAAGTCGCGCCCGTCGCCGATCGCAAGCGTCTGGCCCAGATGAAAGTCGCCGTGGTGGCGGATCTTCACGCGCCCGACGAGACTGCCGAGCCCGGCCGGGCCGACCACGTCGGGCACGTCGGGCAGCGCGTGTCCGCGCGCCGCCTTCCGCGCGGCCGCCACCTGGCGCTGCACGCCGACGGCCCACGCGGCCACATCGGCAGCCGTGATGGGCTCGGCGCCGAAGGCCGCATCGGCGGTGGGAGTGGCCAGCGCCGCGTGCAGCTGGCCGGTGCGCTCGCCGAGCCGCGTCAGCGCGACGAGCGCATGGTCGCCGGCGTCGAGCCGCTCGAGCACGAAGCGCCAACCGTCGCGTCCGTCGGCGACGAACTCCTGGAGCACGGCCAGCGTCGCCACGCCGCCGTCGCGCGCGAGGTACTCGAGGGCGCCGGCCAGGCGCGGGGTGCCGTCGAACGAGGTGTGCTCGGTGAGGAAGCGCGTGATCTCGAGGTCGGGATTGAGGCCGTCGGCCAGCCGGCGGAACACCTTCATGATCAGCGTCTCGCCGAAGACGATCGAGGTGTTGCTCTGCTCGCCCGCGATCCGGCGCACGTTCGCCGCGGTCCCGAGCGTGGGGACGAACGCGCGGCCCCGGCGGCCGGTCAGCTTCCCGCGCTCGCCGAGTATCTCGCCGGTGCGCGCGACGACATCCAGCAGCGCGCGGCAGAACTCCGGGTCATCGAGCGCGTCCACCACGTCCGCTCCCCGGCCGAGGGCCACCACGTAGCGGTCCACCGAGCCGTCGTCGATGCCGACCCGGAGCACGCACAGCGTGGCGCCGCCCACGGGCACCCGGTCGTCCACCGTGGTGGCGACGATGCGCCGCGCCTTCGCCGCGAACCACCGCTGCCGAGCAAGCCAGGCCGCGAGATCGAGGGGTGGCCCGGGTTCGCCGGGGCGTCCCGAAGATTGGAGGGGGTCGCGGGGCGCCACGGGTTCCCCGGGGCGCCCCGAGCCTTGGGGGGTTTGGGGGGCCATTTCGGGGCCCCCCATCATATGAGCATCAGTCATATGGCCGTGTCTTCGATCCCGTAGCGCACCGGCCGCCGCTCGCGCCGCTCGAGCCGGAACCAGCAGTAGCCGTGCGGGCCGAGGCTCAGGAAGTACGGCGCGCGGCCGATGGCGGGAAAGCGGCTGCCACCGAGCATCTCGACGGGGATCGCGCCCTCGTGCGCCGCCAGATCGAGCTCGACCGGCTGCGTGCGCGCCGAGAGGTTGGCGACGATCAGCAGCGTCTCGTCGCGCCACGCTCGGAGGTACGCGAGCACCGCCTGGTTGCGCGGCCGGAGAAACTCGATCGTGCCGCGGCCGAAGACCGGCGAGAGCTTCCGGGCGGCGATCAGCCGCCGCATCGTGTTCAGCAGCGACGCCGGGTCCTTCTCCTGCGCGGCCACGTTCACCGCCTGGTAGTGGTAGGCGGGATCGGTGACCACGGGCAGGTAGAGCGCGGCGGGGTCGGCCGAGGAGAAGCCCGCGTTGCGGTCGTCCGACCACTGCATCGGGGTCCGCACCCCGTTGCGGTCGCCGAGATAGACGTTGTCGCCCATGCCGATTTCGTCGCCGTAGTAGATGATCGGGCTGCCGGGCAGCGTGAGCAGCAGGCAGTTCAGCAGCTCGATCCGCCGGCGATCGTTGTCCATCAGCGGCGCCAGCCGCCGGCGGATCCCGAGGTTCAGCTTCATCGACGGGTCCGAGGCGTACGCGTAATACATGTAGTCCCGCTCCTCGTTCGTCACCATCTCGAGCGTCAGCTCGTCGTGGTTGCGGAGGAACAGGCACCACTGGCAGTGGGGTGGTATCGCCGGCGTGTGCGTGAAGATGTCGGTGATCGGCAGGCGGTCCTCCCGGCGCACGCCCATGTACAGGCGCGGCATGAGCGGGAAGTGGAACGCCATGTGGAACTCGTCGCCTTCGGCGAAGTAGGGCCGCACGTCCTCCGGCCACTGGTTCGCCTCTGCCAGCAGCG
>Ga0209156_10001801_pt1 | contig 17201 bp, 10 predicted proteins | sample GraSoiAngelo_124_FD_185881 | JGI IMG/M metagenome (GOLD analysis project Ga0209156, IMG submission 185881) | Grasslands soil microbial communities from the Angelo Coastal Reserve, California, USA - 14_0927_05_20cm (SPAdes) (version 2) | ecosystem: Environmental > Terrestrial > Soil > Grasslands...
GGCCGGTACGAATCTCGCTGATCGGCATTCTCTTGTTGAACTACCGCGAAATGTAGTTGGAAGTGATTTAGTCGAAGAGGGAAAGAATCTAACGCATGGGAGTTTGGTTCCGGGACCTGGACTCGAACCAGGATACTCAGCTCCAAAGGCTGATGTCCTACCGATTAGACGATCCCGGAGACGTTAGCAAGCATTGATTTTAACATCATGCAGCAACGTCAGCGCGAGGGTCAATTGGGTCAAAGCAAACGAGTGGAGAAAATCGCCTGTTTTGCTGTCCGCCACTCGCATCCGAACTTCCGCAAGATTCTTTGACATCCTCCCCGCCATTAAAAAAGGCGAGGATTCCTACGAAGCCTGGTTTGGTTTGAACCAGAGCACTTTCGGCGGGTTCCTGTTTCATCGATGGGCCCTACTGCGCCGCATCTCCGCAGGCTTCACATCGAGCCTGCCCGGCCCTAGGTCTTGCGACAAAAGAACTCTACACCAAAACCTGCGCCTTATATCCCCGTTCTCAAGAACGGAGCCTTACGGCGCATCTGCTAAACGGAACGCCAAAGCCGCCAAAGAAAGGGCCTTGACTTTCGCTTTCTATTCGCCTATAGTCGGGGCGGTAGAGGAAACGGGAGACGGCCCCGCCTCCTGCCGAACAGGCGGCGGGGTGAGCCCTTCGGCCTTCAAGGGCCAGAGGGTGAAGCGGCAACCGGCTCCATTGCCTTCCCTTGGCTCTCACGAGCCGGTTGCCGTCCGTTGAAGACTTCCGAGCCGTAAGCCCGGCCTGCCTACCGCAGGCACAGTGAGGGGGCAGTCGCAAAAGCGATCCCTCGACGCGAGGCGCTTGCTTCGCTCCGACGACAGTTTACGTTGCCCCCTTCCCTGCTGTGACCACCGTTTGCAGTCACAGCCACCAGGAGCCCTGATGGACCTCCGTGTTGAAAGCGAAACTCTCACTCCCACGCTTGAATCCCTGCGGGCAGATGTATCGCAGGGCCTGCTTGCCGCCCGCCTACCCGATGGGCAGGGCCAGGCAAGCGATCGCCCTGCGGCTTCAGCCGCCGAAGAGGAAAACCGCGAAGCAGCCGATAGCCCTGCGGATTCTTCCGACACGGCTTTGCCGCAGACGCCGCAGCCCGAGCCGACCGCGGAGAAAAATCCCTGGTCTGCCTGGGCCTGGCTAGGACTATGCAAGGCTCCCATCCGCAAAATCCCCCATATCGTCCACGCGGATGTGGACGCGTTTTTTGCCTCGGTTGAGCAGGTGCTGAATCCTCGGCTCCGCGGCAAGCCCGTGCTGGTGGGGCGCGGCTGTGTGGCTTCCGCGAGCTACCAAGCGAAGGCGCTTGGCGTGAAAACCGCGATGAGCTTCCGCGAAGCGCTGCGCGTTTGCCCCAGAGCCATCGTTGTCCCCGGCCAGTACGAACACTACGCTGATTTTGCCGAAGGCGTGCGACGCATCCTGGAAACGTACACGCCTGCGGTCGAAACCGCGGCGCTCGACGACTTTTACCTCGACTTTGCCGGCACCGAGCGGCTCTACCCGGATTACGAAGCCACGCTGCGGCGCTTGCAGGCGGAAATCTTCAGCCGCACTCGGTTGAGCGTTTCGCTTGGCGCGGCGCGCACGAAGGTGGTCGCCTCGATCGCCTCGCGGCTGGAGCGGCCGCACGGCTTCCGCATGGTCGCGCCCGGCGAAGAAGAGTCTTTCCTGACGCCGCTGCCGGTCGAGAAGCTCCACGGCATCTGCCACGTGCATGCCGGCGCGCTGGCCGAGCACGGCATCGCCACCATCGGCCAATTGCGCCGCGTGCCGAAGGCCGCCCTGCAAGCGGCCTTCGGCGGAGCCATCGGCCAGCAAATCTGGGAGCGCGCCCGCGGCCTCGACGGCCGCGAAGTGCTCGTGCTTTCGACGCCGAAATCCGTTTCTCGCGAAACCACCATTGAAGGCGGCACCATCGACACGGAATTTCTCGGCGGCCTGATCGAGTATCTCAGCGAGCGGGTCGGCTGGACCCTGCGCAAGTACGGCAAGCAGGCGCGCACCCTCGGCTTGCACCTCCGTTATGTGGACCATTTTTCCGCACACCAGACGGTGCGGCTCAGCAAACCCGCCAACGACGGGCGCGAATTGCTCGTCGCCGCCAAGGAACTGTTCGGCAAACTGTTCACGCGGCGCGTGGCCGTACGGCTGGCCGGGGTCAGCGTGACAAATCTCGAAGCCGACCGCCGCCAAAATGAATTGTTCGATAACCGCACGAACCGCCGCTCCTATCTGAACCGCGAAATGGACCGCGTGCGCAGCCGCCTTGGCTGGAACGCCGCTTTTTACGGCAAAGGCCTCGCCCCTCGCGAGCATTACGCCACCAGCCCAACGGCCTAGTGTTGCGGAAGCGCTGGCGCTCCAGCAGACTCACGCGCAATTGCCGGAACCGTTCCGCGCGCGCCTGCGCGCCGCGCTCCAGGAACTCGGCCGCCTGGTGAGCCGCATCCGTACGCTGCTGGCGGAGGTAGCACGCCGGACACCGCCCGGCGCATAAAAGTTGCGGGCTGCTTTTGCTGGCGGGATACTTTTTCTATGCGTGTCCCCACCAAGCGCGGCCCCTTTTTCCTTGCGGCGGCAGTTTTGGCGCTCGCAGCCCTGGCTTACTCTGCGCGCGCCGACGAAATCCGCTTGAAAGACGGGAAAAAACTCTACGGCGTGATCGTGGCCTACGAAGAGAACATGTTCAAAGTCAAAACCGACTATGGATATGTACTCGTCGAGAAGGACAAAATCGCCTCCATTACTCCAACGACGCCTCCGGCGAAATCCGAACCCGCACCCACAGCGAAGAAAGAGACTCCTCCGCATCCGTCAAAACCGGCTGGCGAAGCGCAACCAAAAACCGAGCCGGCGGTCGCATCTGCTGCGAATACCAAAGATGGCGCTATGCCCGCTAACGCCAGCCTAAAAACGACGGTCCCGGCATCTAGCCTGAAATCCGAAAAAACACCATCAAAGACCGCGGTCGCCGCCGCGAAAGCCGACGCTACCGCCAACACGTCTGCGCCGGAAGCAGCGACAGCGCCCGCGGCAACAGCTCCTGCTCAGCCCAAAGAGCCTGAAGTTCCCGAAAATCGCGAGGTAATCACCGGCAATCTGTACACCAATTACACGCACGGCTTTCAAATGTACAAGGCGCCGAGCTGGAACCTCATCGAAGACGCGCGCAGCGCCCTTCCCAACGCCATCGTCGCCATGGGCACGATCGACGAATCCACGCTCATGGTGGTCGGCGAGGAGAAGACCAAGGAGTCGCTGGATGCGGCAGCTGCCGCCGTCGAAAAGCGCCTGCACGACGTTTACGTGAACTATCAACGCGTCTCGCAGAAGAAAACCGTCGTCGGCGGAATGCCTGCGGTTGATTATCGATACCGCGGCAAAGCCGACGACCGTGACTGGTCAGGAAGGCTTGTAGTCATCGCGCGCAGCAAGGACATGCTCACGGTGCTGGCCATGACCTACGCCGACAGCGATCTCATCCAGATTCAGGAAAACGTCATCGCCCGCTCGATCGCCAGCCTCGAGTTCAGCGTCACTAAGCAGGGTCCGAAAGATTAAACCAGTTCCAGGGCGGGGGGATTTCTTCGGCCGGTCTAGCTCGCAGCCGCTATGCTCGGTTCGGAAGGTTTGCGCATTTCACGGATCATGCCAATCAACGCGTGCGCGGCGCGCGGTAAGCTGCGATCGCGCCGGTAGATCAAGCCCAACTCGCGCCAAAGATCGAGCCCCTCAACATTCAGCAGCTTCACTTCCCCGGCTTTTACGTAATCTCGCGCAAAGCTTTCGCTGATGAACGACACTCCCGCGTCGGCCACTACGAACCGCTTAATCATGCCCACGCTTGGCAATTCCATCGCCACGTGAATCCGCGAGCGATAGGGCCGGAACAGTTTATCGAGCACCTGTCGGGTGTAACCCGTACGCGGAAAAATCAGCGGCTGGCTCGCCACTTCTTCCAGGGTAATCTTCGACCGGTCCGCCAGCGGATTCCGTGTGCTGACCATAAACCGCAAGCGGTCCCGATAAATGCTATGCACCTTTAAGTTCGGAGACTTCACCGGCAGCGTCACGATGCCCACGTCAATCGACCCATCTTCCACGCGCTGCAAAATCTTGTGGCTGAAATTCCTGTAAATGCTGATGTGCACCTGAGGGTAGCGGTGTTGAAATTCCGCAAAAATGTCGGGCAGTAGATACAGGCATGTCGCTTCATTCGCGCCGAAAACCACCGGGCCCTGCACCACGTCACCCCGGTCCGCAACGATTTGAATGGATTCGTCCCGCAGCTTCAGCAGCTTGTCCGCGTATTCGAAAAGCACTTGGCCGGCCGGCGTCAGCTCCACGGACTTTGCCGAGCGGTCAAGCAGCTTGGCCTTGTAAGCCTGCTCCAGTTGGCGGATTTGCGCGCTCACGGCGGACTGCGAGCGGAACACTTTCTGTCCCGCGCGCGAGAAACTCTTCAGCTTGGCAACATAGACGAAAGTCGTAAGTTGGTCGAAGTCCATAGTGGGTTTGCCAGATAAGATTATAAGTGAATCTTCTCGTCTAGCGGGTATGTATTGTCCCGTCTTTCAGGCTGGTAGGGCCGTTCGCGAAATTGCCGTAGTCAGCGGTGCCGGCAAAATTTGCTGACGCCGCTCGAACTGGGCGAGAACGGGTTGCCACGTGGCTTCCAGGGAACCCTGAAAGTGCACGGGCTGCACGCGCAGCAGCGGAAGAGCGCCGCGGCGCCCGAGCAACCGCGCCGCACGAGGGCTCCGCGTATGATGCACATGCTCTTCAAGCGCTTGCCTCAGCCACTCCTCCTCCTGCGGCTCAATTTCCTCGAGAGTGACAAACTCGGGGTGCAACACGTCCCGCGCTTCCGCCCCCATGACGTAAGCCAGGCCGCCGGTCATCCCCGAACCGAAGTTCAGTCCGAGCGGCCCAAGGATGATCGCCACGCCTCCGGTCATGTACTCACATCCATGCTGGCCCACGCCTTCCACTACCGCAAACGCGCCGCTGTTGCGAACCGCAAACCTTTCGCCCGCTCTTCCGGCAATGAACAGTTGGCCGGACGTCGCGCCATAAAGTACCGTGTTTCCGGCAAGAACATCGCCTCGCCGCGAAGCCGCTCCTCCGGCAGTGATGGTAATCGTTCCGCCGGACAGGCCTTTGCCCACGTAATCATTCGCTTCGCCGGTGAGTTTGACGGTCACTCCTTCAGCTAGAAATGCACCAAAGCTTTGTCCCGCTGCGCCGCGAAACTCCTGGCTGACGGGCCCATCGCCGGCTCGCCCATTCTTCTTCCGCCGCATCAATTCTCCGCTCAGGCCCGCGCCCACGCTCCGGTCTGAGTTCTGAATCGCCCGCGGCACGCTTTGCATGGCCAGCGTTGCATCGAAATGGATCGAATCTTCCAGCGCCGCCACATGCAAGCCGGGCTCTTGTTGCGGATCGACGCGATTCGACGGCGAGATCGGCACAATCAGGAACGGATCCATCCCCGACCGCGCCCCCAGCCGGTCGTACCACCCGTTAAGCTCCCGCAGCGAGCGCACGCCAAGTTGCGCCAGACGGCTGCGCACTTCTTCGGCAAGCGCGCGGAAATAGGCCGTCACCATTTCCGGTTTGCCTTGGAACCTCGCGCGAAGCGCTTCATCCTGCGTGGCAATGCCAACCGGGCAGGTATTCAGATGGCATTGCCGCGCCATCACGCATCCGATTGCCAGCAACGACGCTGTGCCGAAGCCGAATTCGTCGGCGCCCAGAATTGCCGCGAGAATAATGTCCCGGGCGAATTTCAGGCCTCCGTCCACACGGAGAGAGAGCCGCGAACGGAGGCCGGCGCGAACCAGCGTGTCATGGGCCTCGCGCAACCCGATTTCCCACGGAAGCCCGGTATTCTTGATAGAAGTGAGCGGCGACGAACCCGTGCCGCCGTTGTGCCCGCTTATGGTAATGACGTCGGCGCCGGCTTTTGCGACCCCGGCGGCAATGATGCCCACGCCGGCTCCGGAAACCAGTTTCACGCCGATGCGCGCCTGCGGGTTCACGGCGCGCAAATCGTGAATCAATTGCGCCAGATCTTCGATGCTGTAAATGTCGTGATGCGGTGGCGGCGAAATCAGCGGCGTTCCGGGCGTCGCATGCCGGATGCGCGCAATGTATTGACTGACTTTCTTAGCCGGCAGTTGCCCGCCCTCGCCCGGCTTCGATCCCTGCGCCATTTTGATTTCGAGTTCCTCGGCGTGCACCAGGTAATCGGTGGTGACGCCGAACCGCGCCGAAGCCACCTGTTTGATCTTGTTGGCCGCGGCCGGTTCATACCGGTATGTATCAGGATCTTCCCCGCCTTCGCCGGTATTGCTGCGCGCCCCAAGCTCGTTCATCGCCAACGCGAGCGTGCGATGCGCTTCCGGACTCAGTGAACCGAGGGACATCGCCTGCGTGCTAAAGCGCTTGACGATGCCTTCCACGGGCTCGACTTCCGCGAGCGGAACCGCAGGTTCCGGCGTCGTTTCGAGTAGATCGCGGAGAAAAATGGTCCCTTGCGTTTCCGCCAGTTCCTCAAAAACAGAATATTGCTTGGCGCTCGGCGCTTTCACGAACGCATGGAGCCTGCGCACAACCTCGGGCGAAGTCGCGTGCAGTTCCGCACCTTTGCGGAAGCGGTAGAGTCCCGCGTCGGCCAGCTCTTCCGCCACGGCAGAAAATGCCGTCTTGTGCATGTCCAGGTAGTCGCCCAGCACATCGTCCAGCGATTTCTGCCCGGGATAATCGGAAGCGTCTTCGAACAGCTGGTCGCAGAGGTCCTGCGAAAGACCCACGATCTCAAACAGATGGCTGTTGCGGTAGCTTGCCAGCGTCGACACTCCCATGCGCGCCAGCACTTTGCGCAGGCCCGCACGAATGGCCGCGCGCGCCTTCTCTGCGCCGCCTCGCTCCAGAGACTCCGCAAACTGGTCCGCGAGGTAGGGCACCACCGCGCTCGCCCCGGCAGCTACGAGCAGGGCGACGTGATGCGTGTCAAACACTTGCGCTGACTCGACCATCAGCGGCACATCCCACAATCCTTCGCGCACCATCGCCTTCCACACCGCCGCGGTCGCCAGCAGTGCCGGCAGCGGCGCGCGTTCCCCGGAAATCGCGCGGTCGGAAAGCAGTAGGAGCCCCGGCGGATCGCTGTTGCTCAGAGGGGTAGTGGACAGCTGAGCAAAACTGCAGCGCGCCCCCGGCACTCCCGCGACGGCAGGGAAGGTAAAGTCGATGCGATGCACGGAGCCAAAGATCTCAGTCAATTGCGACAATTGCTCGGGCGTAGCGAGCGGACTCGGCAGCGTCACTCCCTCTTTCAAGTGCACTTCGAGCGACATCACATGTGTTTCGCGCAGCGGGTCGATCGGCGGGTTCGTCACCTGCGCGAATCGCTGCTTGCAGTAATCCCACAATGTTCTGGGCAATACGGAAAGAAAAGCCGGAGGCGCATCGTCTCCCATGCTCCAGTCCGCCTCTTTCCCGCTAAGCAGCGCCGAAAAGAGAATTTTGAACTGATCTTCGGTCCAGCCGGCCGCCCCTGCCACACGCTTGGCATCGCGGATCGGCGTCGGGCGCGAACGGAAAACTTCAGCAACCGCCCGTTGCGGAACAGCATTGTGCGCCTGCCGCGTCGCCATCCGCTTGAGCACGTCGCGCCAGCGTAGAAATTGTCCCGAAACCGGATTGGCCAGAATCATTTCGCCGGGACCCAGCCTTTGCCGCTCGGCGATCCGCGATTCGTCCAAATCGACAAGCCCGGTTTCCGATCCCGCGATCAGCAGTCCGTCGTGCGTCAGCGTGTAGCGCATCGGCCGCAGACCGTTGCGGTCGAGTTTCGCTCCCACCCACTGCCCATCAGAGAAGACCAGCGCCGCGGGCCCATCCCACGGCTCGGTTTGCTGCGAAAGCGCCTTGAGCGCATTGCGGACATCCCGCGAGAGCAGGGGATCTTTTTCGTACGCCGGCGGCACCATGGCCAGCATCGCTTCTTCCGACGAGAGCCCGGCGAGCAGCCGCAACTCAATCCCGTTGTCGAAACTCGCGGAGTCGCTGACGTTGTCTTCCAAAATCGAAAACCAAGGCCCTACCTTGAGCCGTTCCTTGATCTCCCGTTCCTTGGCGCGCAGCCACCGCCGGTTCGAGACGATGGTGTTGATCTCGCCGTTGTGGGCCACGTAGCGGAAAGGCTGGGCTAGGTGCCAGGAAGGCTGCGTGTTTGTAGAATACCGCTGGTGAAAAACCGCGAAGGCCACGGCAAAGGAAGGATCGCGCAAATCCTCGTAAAACTGCGGAAACTGCCACGGTGTCAGCAATCCCTTGTAAACGATGGTCTGGGAAGAGAGCGAAGAGAGGTAACAGCGGGGCGGCATCAACGATTCCGCTCGCTTCCTCAACAGCATCAGACGCCTCTCGAACCCCTCCCCTTCTTGCGAAGCATCAGACGCCGCGACGAAAAACTGCCAGATTTCCGGCATCGTCTCGAGCGCCTTGCGCCCCAATGCATTGACGTTCACGGGAACGCGCCGCCAGCCCAGCACGCGCAGCCGTCCGGTATCCGCCGCTATTTCGATCGCAGCGCGAAATTCCGCTGTTGCGGAACCGGGAAGAAATGCACACCCCACGCCAAAATGTTCGGGCAGGCCGATCGCGAGCTCCCGCGTGCGCTCGCGGAAGAACTTTTGGGGCAGCGAGGTTAGCAATCCCGCGCCGTCGCCGCTGGCGCCGTCCGCGTCCACACCGCCGCGGTGCGTCAGCCGTTCCAAGGCGGTCAGCGAGATTTGAATGATTTCGTAGCTGGGAGCTCCGCCAAGGCAAGTGACAAAACCGGTGCCGCAAGCATCGTGGTCGGGGTGGCTCCAATTCGGGTGGCGTCCCCGGGCAGACCCGAGCCCCATACCAATCTGACTTCGCCGGGACCACATATCCGTTTATTAAACAGGGAGGCCATTGATGTACAACGCAGAATTTCGATGCACTGCATTGATTTCTTGACGGACGGACGCCCGGGCCCTGCGCGAAGGCCGTTTGTTAGAACTTGGTAACTTCAGAGAAATGGAACTTGCCGATCTTCATCGCCGGGACCACCATTTCAAACGACTCTTCTCCGGTTGCTCGCACAGCAGGACTCATTAGCTCGACATGGTTCAGCATGTCGAGCAGCGATTGATTGAAGCGAAAGTTTCGCACTGCGCGTGTAAGTTTCCCATTTTCAACAAGAAACAAGCCGTCGCGGGTCATCCCGGTCATCACTTTTTCGTAGGGATCCACCTCGCGGATGTACCACAGTCGCGTGACTAGCAAGCCCCGGTCGGTCGAAGCTACCATCGTCTCGACCGACGAGTCCCCGCCGCTGAATACCAGGTTCATCGGCGCTTCGCCGTATTCGTTCGGTAACGCAAACCCGTGGCCTGTCGGCTTTTTGCGTGCGATCGTGGCCGACGCCCGCGAATACACCAGGTTCTTGGGAACACCGCGGTCGACCAGCAGCACCTTCTGGCGCGGCATGCCCTCGCCATCGAACGGCGCGCCCTTTTGCCGCGGATGAAAGACGTCATCGCTGATGCTGATGTTCTTCCCGAAAAGCTGCTTCCCTATGCGGTTGTTGAGGCAGGATCGCTTGTCCTCGACTGCGGTGGCCGCAAAATCGTAAAACATGAACCCGACCAGATCCAGAACCGCCGCCGGTTCCAGAATCACCGTGTACCGCCCCGGGGCCAGCTCCGATGTCTTGACGGCGAGGCGAGCTTTTTTGCCAGCTCTTTCTGCCAGTTCCTGCGGATGAATCTCCCGGACGTCTGCGCTATCCGCCTTGGCCCAGCTTGCCGCCGGATCTTCCTGCATGGTAATGGAAAATTGCGAATGCGTTTCGCAGTAGGTGGCGAACAGACCGCGCGAATTGCCCACCGTCGTCTGGCTTTGTCCGCTCGAAAAGATTCCCGCCGCCACCTGTCCTTTCTTGGAGGCCCAATCGCAAGCGAGTCGAACCGCGCGCGCCCGCTCTTCGGGAGTGAGTGCCGCCGTTGCCTTGACGAAGCGATCCACGGTGCGGTACCGCTGCTTCCCCGGCATCGGCAGAAGCCGCGGATCTCGCGGCTCGCTGTGCGCCAGCGAAAGCGAGGCCTCGATCGTTCGGCGTAAAGAGTCTTCGTCCAGCCGATTGGTCGTGGCCCGCGCCGTGCGGCCGCCGGTCACGGTGCGAACCGAAACCGTTGCGCAATGCTCAAAAACGTTCTGGTGGATGCCATTGTTCGCAAACCGCGTCAGAGAATCCGCAACTTCATCAATATGAACTTCCGTCTCCGAAGCGACGGTAGATTTCGCCAATCGCAAAACGGTCTCGATAATGCCTCGCAGCTCGCGCGCCGGCAGCAGTTCGGCGTGCTTTTTTCCGCTGATTTTTCTTCTCGCGCTGGGTGCGATGGTCATTGCTTCGAAAAAGCCGTTCCGATCCTTACGTTGCGAAACCGCGCGGGAGCCGCCCCGTGTCCCGTGCCCATCGTTTGCATCGGCTGCCCTTTGCCGCAGTTAGGCGTCCCCCACAACGTCCAGTGGTCAAACTTGCAAATGGCCTCGCAGGAATTCCAAAACTCCGTGGTGATACCGCTGTAGCTCGGATTTTTCAGCATTCGCACTTTTTTGCCGCCCTTGATCTCCCACGCGATTTCCGTGGAGAACTGGAACTGGTATCTCCGGTCGTCGATCGACCACGACCGGTTTGTGTCCATCAGGATTCCGTCTGCCGTATCGGAGATCAGATCGTCGTAGTCCCACGTGCCAGGGAGCAAGCTCACGTTGGTCATGCGAATAATCGGCAACCGGTTCCAGCTTTCCGTGCGCATGGTTCCCGAGGAGCGCGCAAGCCCGATGAGGTGTGCCGTCTCGCGGTTGGACAGGTACCCGCGGAACTTTCCGTCTTTGATGATGTCCGTGCACTGCGCGGGAACGCCTTCGTCGTCATAGGCAAATGTGCCCAGCCCCGGCCCGTGATCCAGCCGTGCATCCGCAACCACATTCACGATGCTCGACGCGTATTTCAGCTTGTTCAACTGGTCGAGCGTCAGAAAACTCGTGCCCGCAAAATTCGCTTCTTGGCCGAGCACGCGGTCCAGCTCTATCGGATGCCCAATCGATTCGTGAATCTGTAAGCCCAGTTGATTCCCCGCCAGAACGAGCGTGCCGAACTTCTCCGGGCATTGCGCTGCCGCATGCAGCGCTGCCGCTTCTTCCGCGATCACTGGCGCATGCTTCAGCAATTCCAGCGACTCGACCAATTCGTAGCCTTCAAGCGCGTGCTGCCCGCCAAAACTGTTGGGATACGACCGCTTTTGGATTTCTTGGCCCTGGAAGGAAGTCGCACCGATTCCGCACCCGGAAATCACTTTGCGCTGGTGAATCCGAGAGCCGATACTCGACGCAAACCACGAGTCGACCTTGCGGAACTGCATGCTTGTTTCGGTCAGCGTCACGCCTTTTACTTTGCGCATTTCGCCGTCGGCCGCAAGCAGCAGCGCAAGCTGCGCTCCCAACGGAATCTCGAAGGGATCTTTCCGGAAAGGACTCTGCCAGCTATCGATGTAGGCTTTTTCCGGCGCCAGCACGACCTTGCTGCGATTCGCTAGTGCGGACGCCTTCGCGATCGAGACGGCTTGCGCCGCACAGGCTGCCACGCCGTCGCGCGTCAGCCGGTCGGTGGACGCAAACCCCCAGGCGCCATGGGCCACCACGCGAATGCCGATGCCAACCGATTCGCTTTGTGCCAGCGTCCCGACTTGGCCATTCTTCGTCGTCAGGTCGCGCTGCCGCAGATGCATCGCGCGCACGTCGCCATACGACGCGCCGCGCAGTTTTGCTGTGTCCAACGCGTTGGTGCACAAATCCCACATAAGCATCATTCAAACGGAATCGACGTGCCTGGCAGAAAAATTTAGGGGCGACCGCCCGAGCGAACGCCCCTAAGAAGATATCACGATTGCAAACTAAAGCTTCGCCGCGAAGCGGTCGCCGTTTAGGTCCCTTCCTGCCACGATGCCAAATAGCGCTCCTGCTCCGGCGTCAGCTTATCCAGCCGGTGGCCCATGGATTCGAGCTTCAGCCGCGCAATCTCCTTGTCGAGGTGCTCTGGAACTACGTAAACCTGAGGCTTCAGCGTCTTCGCATTCGAGCACAGGTATTCGAGAGAAAGCGCCTGATTCGCGAAGCTCATGTCCATCACCGCGGCAGGATGCCCTTCCGCCGTTGCGAGATTCACAAGCCGCCCCTCCCCGATCAGATAAGCCTTGCGCCCATCCCGCATCTGGTATTCGTCCACCAGCGGGCGCACTTGGCGCTTCCCCGTGGACAGCTTTTCGAGCGCGGGAATATCAATCTCCACGTTGAAGTGTCCGGAGTTGCAGACAATCGCTCCGCTCTTCATCTTCTCGAAGTGCTCCTGGCGAATCACGTTCTTGTTTCCCGTCACGGTGATGAAGACGTCCCCTTCCTTCACCGCTTCGGCCATCGGCATCACGCGGAAGCCGTCCATTACCGCCTCAATGCCCTTCACCGGGTCGATTTCCGTGACGATCACGTTCGCGCCCAGGCCCTTCGCGCGCATGGCCACGCCGCGCCCGCACCAGCCGTAGCCGGCAATCACCATCTTCTGTCCGGCAAGGAGCAGGTTCGTCGCGCGAATCACGCCATCGAGGGTCGACTGCCCCGTGCCGTAGCGGTTGTCGAAGAAGTGCTTGGTCATCGCGTCGTTCACCGCGATGATCGGATACTTCAGCGTCCCGTCCTTGGCCATCGCGCGCAGCCGAATCACGCCCGTAGTCGTCTCTTCGGTCCCGGCGATGACATGGGGAACCAGATCCGTGCGCTTCGTGAGCAGCATGGTCACCAGGTCCGCGCCGTCGTCCATCGTGAACTGCGGCTTGTGTTCCAGCGCCGCGCTCAAGTGCGAGTAATACGTCTCGTTGTCCTCGCCCTTAATCGCATAGGTGGGAATATGGAAGTCGCGGTTCAGTGACGCGGCAACCTCATCCTGCGTCGAAAGCGGATTCGACGCGCACAGCACCCCTTCCGCGCCGCCATCGCGCAGCGTGATCATCAGGTTCGCCGTTTCGCTCGTTACGTGCAGGCACGCCGACACACGTAGGCCCTTCAGCGGCTGCTCCTTCGCAAAGCGCCTGCGAATGATTTCGAGTACCGGCATCTGCTGCGCCGCCCACTCGATTTTCCGCTTGCCGGCGTCCGCCAGCCCGATATCTTTCACATCACCTTTTTTCAATTCCGCGATCGCCAAGTTCCTGCTCCTCTAATTTGAATTTGATGGGGGGACAAGTAGAAGTTTTGTTCCGGCAGCTTGCTCCACAAAAAGCCGTTGCGGGTCATCCCGAACCCGGTCGCGTTGTTTGCGGACGGCGGTGCGGGCAATGCTTCTCGCCGTCTGAGGATTACCGCCGCGCGGCAACTTCCGCGGCCGCCGCCGCGCCAAGCCCCGCAGCTTTGCGAAGCGCGTCCGCGCGGTCCGTACGTTCCCAGGTGAACCCACGCCCGCTCCGCCCGAAGTGTCCATAGGCCGCGGTAGCTTTGTAAATCGGCCGCCGCAGGTCCAGCGCCTCGATGATGTCCTTCGGCGTGAGCTTGAAGTTTTCGCGGATCAGCTCGGTAATTTTCTCTTCCGGAATCATCGCCGTTCCGAACGTTTCCGCCATCACCGACACCGGCTCGGCGACGCCAATCGCGTACGCCAACTGCACTTCGGCCTTGCGTGCCAATCCCGCCGCCACAATGTTCTTCGCAATGTATCGCGCCATGTAGCACGCCGAGCGGTCCACCTTCGACGGATCCTTCCCCGAAAACGCGCCGCCACCATGCCGGCTGTAGCCGCCGTAGGTATCCACAATGATCTTGCGCCCGGTCAACCCCGCATCGCCCATCGGCCCGCCAATCACAAAGCGCCCCGTCGGGTTGATGTGATATTTCGTACGGGCGTCCAGCATCCGCGCGGGCAAGATCGGCCGGATGACCTGCTCCATCACCGCCGCGCGCAAATCCACGTTGGACACCTTTTCGCTGTGCTGCGTGGAAAGGACCACGCAATCCACGCGGGCCGGCTCTCCGTTGCGGTACTCAATCGTGACTTGGGATTTTCCATCAGGGCGGAGGAAATCAAGGATCTTGGCCTTGCGAACTTCGGAGAGGCGTTGCGTCAAGCGGTGAGCCAGTTGGATGGGCATGGGCATCAACTCGTCGGTTTCATCGCACGCAAAACCGAACATCAGCCCCTGGTCGCCCGCGCCGCCGGTGTCCACGCCCATGGCGATGTCCGGCGACTGCCGCTTCACCGTGCACATCACCGCGCAAGTGTCGGAGTCATATCCGTACTTCGCGCGGTCGTAGCCCACTCCGCGAATCGTCTCGCGCACCAGTTCGTCATAATTCACGTGTGCGGTCGTGGTGATCTCTCCGGCTACCACGGCGAGTCCCGTTGTGACCAGGGTCTCGCACGCCACGCGCCCTTGCGGGTCCTGGCGCATCACATCATCGAGCACCGCGTCAGAAATCTGGTCGGCTATTTTGTCGGGATGGCCTTCTGTGACGGACTCTGAGGTAAACAAATAATTCCGTAAGGCTTCGCTCAAAACAATTTCTCCTTCTGGCTTGACTCAGGATCAAAGATTTTCCAAGGCTGCCATCCCGGGCGAACCGAGGTTCGCCAAAGGATCTAGAAAACGTGCGCCCACTTCGGCCTTGCGCACCGCCATGCGAATGGTTATTCCCACTAACCTGACAAAGTTAACATCTGCTCGCGCGCCGAGTCAACGCACTGAATCCAAATGTCTTAAACGCAGGCCGAACGGTCATTTTCCGCCCCCGAACGGCTTCTCTCGGGGCCGCTCACCCTCGCTTCCTCCGGCCGGCTCCTCCACCTCCAGGCGCAGATCCGCGGCGAGCTCGCCAAGCTTTTGCACCACGCCCGAGGGCCAGCGAATCTCGACGCTTGCCTTGCGATCTTCGCCAAGCCCGAAATGCACCGTCAGGTCGCTGCTCGAGGCATACCCCACGCAATTGGTCACCGAGCGCGACTGCGCCCGGCTCGCCGATTTGCACGTCACCTGCGCCCCCATCGCGGAATGATTGCTCTGCTTCCCTTTCAGCCGCAACTGCAGCCAGTGCTTTCGTGGGCTCCGGTTCCACCACAATTCAATGCGTTCGCCAATCGCGGTCACCGCGGCATCAAGCCTGCCGTCCCGATCAAAGTCGGCAAACACCGCCCCGCGATGCAGCCGCGGCGTTCGAAATTCCTTCCCAACCAAATCCGAAACATCGGCGAATTTCCCTGCCGCGTTCCGGAAAATGCGATTGGGCTGCGCGTCTTTCGCCTCGAACCCGCCCCCGGCGACGAACAAGTCCGGCCAGCCATCATTGTCCAAATCCACCAGCCCGCAGCCCCAGCCGCTCCACGGACGACTCAGGGCTAGCAGTCCCGTCGACGCACTTCCGTCGTCGAAAGAGCCGCCGCCGCGGTTCAGGAACACTTCATACGTTTCATTTTTCAGTCCGGTCATCACGAGGTCCAGCCGACCGTCGCCGTCAACGTCGCCGAAGTCCGCGCCCATTCCCGAGATGTTGCGCCCATCCCCGTTGTACGCCACTCCCGATTCGGTCGCCATCTCCTGGAAGCCGTCGCCGGTGGACCGGAAGAGCAAATTGCGCGCATTGTCGTTGGCCACGAACAAGCCTGGCCGTGCGTCACCCAGGAAATCCGCCATGGCAACGCCCATGCCCTTGCCCAGTACCTCGGGAAATCCGTCTTTGGCGATCATCTCGGTAAACGTGCCGTCGCCGTTGTTATGGAAAAGCTGCATCGGCTCGGCGCGATAGACGTCCGGATGGCAATAGCCGCCGCAGACCGGATCGCTCTCCGGCTGCCAATCGCAATAGTTGGAGATGAACAGATCCAGACGGCCGTCGTTGTCGTAATCAATCCACGCCGCGGCAATGGACCAAAATCTCCTCAGGCTGGGCGCACTGAATCCCGCTTGCTCTGTCACATCGGTGAAGGTGCCGTCGCCGTTGTTGCGATAAAGCCGATTGCCATGCACACCCACGACGAACAGATCCTCATGTCCGTCGTTGTTGTAGTCACCGACCGCAACACCCACGCCGTAACCCTGCCCGGCCAGGCCGGCCTTTTCCGTGACATCGCTGAACGTGCCGTCGCGGTTGTTGCGGAAGAGCCTGTTCCAATACTCCTGCCCGGTTTTCGCCAGTGATGGCAGCGCTGCGCCATTCACGCAGAAAAGGTCGGGCCAGCCGTCGCCGTCAAAGTCAATCACTCCCAGCCCGCCGAGCAGCGTCTCCACCTGGTACTTCCGCCCTTGCGCGCCGTTGCGGAGGACGAAATCCAGTCCGCTCGACGCCGGCGCAACTTCAAACCGAATGGAGCCAGCCGACGCATGCCCCAGGAGGGGAGGCTGCGCTCGGGCGAGCCGCGGAAAAGGATAGCTCAGAGAAAAGGGAAGGAAAGCCGCCGATCGCCAAAGGAAGGCCCGCCTACTGATGATCATCGAGACCCGTTTTGAGGTGTTGTTGGAAAAGGTCGGAGAGCCGGTTGGCCTCCGCCGCGGCGATTTGCGCTTCCTGTTCGCGCCCCAATTTGCGAAGCACGCCTGCCAGCATCCCATGCAAAGCGCCACGCTCGTCCGGATAGCCCGCGGCCAGCAGCGGTTCGAGATACGCAAGCGCTTGTTGCGGCTGTCCCGTCTGCGCGTAGGCGATGCCCATCTCGACCCGCACCCAGGCGTCGTTCGAGCGCATGGCAAGCATCTTGTTTAGGAATTCGAGCGCGCCCGGGTAGTCTCGCTCGCTCATGGCAATCGACGCCAGCAGGCGCAGCGCAACGAGTCGGCGCGGATCGAGCGCAAGCGCCTCCCGCGCTGCCTGTTTGGCCTGATTCATCTCGCCGCGGCTCTGGTATGCTTGCGCGAGCCTTTCGGCCAACACCGCGGCTCGCGGCTGGAGTTTCCTGGCTTTCTCATAGTCTTCGGTGGCCGATTGGGCATCGCCCTTGACGCGCACCAGGAAATCTCCACGCACACGGTGAAACGCCGCCTCATTTCCGAGCGCACGAATTCGCGCCGCTGCCCTCTCGGAAATG
>Ga0209156_10001806_pt1 | contig 17166 bp, 17 predicted proteins | sample GraSoiAngelo_124_FD_185881 | JGI IMG/M metagenome (GOLD analysis project Ga0209156, IMG submission 185881) | Grasslands soil microbial communities from the Angelo Coastal Reserve, California, USA - 14_0927_05_20cm (SPAdes) (version 2) | ecosystem: Environmental > Terrestrial > Soil > Grasslands...
GAGCAGCTCCGAGGGGATCGCGGCACAGTTGACCTTGACGAACGGCCCGTCCCGACGCGTCGAGGCTGCATGGATCGCGCGGGCCACGAGGTCCTTGCCCACGCCGCTCTCCCCGCGGATCAACACCGTCGCATCCGTGTCGGCGATGTTCTCGATGACGGTCCGGATCGCCCGCATCTGCGGGCTTCCATCGAGCCGTGGGGTGTGCTCAACGCGTGTGCGTGAAGGTGCGAGTACGTCTTCGCGGCCCGGCCGCGCGGTCGCTGCCTCGACGATGGTTCTCATGCTTGAGAGGGTTCTCATCCTTGAGATGATCTCGCTTTCCGGAAAGCGCACCCGCACATTTCCGTTTCCTCGAGTTAGAAGTATGTCATTCTCGCGCCCTGCTTGTCACGTTGAAACATTCACGTCGTTCCTGCGATGATGGGGTGGTCCCGGAGAGGCTGGAGGAGGGCGCCGATGAAGCTCCTCTTGATCGAGGACGACGTGCGCGTCGCGTGGGTGCTCGCCGAGGCCTTCGGGGCTGAGGGCCACGAGACGACCATCCGGTACTCGGGGGAGGATGGTCTGGCCTATCTCGCGCGCGAGCGTCCGGACGCGGTGGTGCTCGACGTCCGGCTGCCGGCTATCGACGGCGTCGGGGTGCTCCGGCAGATCAGGGCGACCGATCAGGCGCTCCCGGTCATCATCATGACGGGCTTGGCCACGCTGGGCGAAATCGCCGAAGCTCGTCGTCTCGGCGTCACCGAGATCATCGAGAAGCCCGACGTCCTGAAACACTTCAGCGAGGCGCTGGCTCGCATCGCGAGTCGACGCGAGGATCCGACGTAGCGCCCGCCCGTCCGCACACCCTCCCCGCCGAGCTCGGCTCCCCTCTCGCTTTCGTCACCTCGCGATCCCCCGACAGAGCACTTGACTTTGCCCGTGGGCGGCGCCAGATTCCCGGTCAGTCGGGCGTCCAAGCACTCTGAGGGGGGGTGGGATACGCGCGGGGTGGGAAGCACCGCTTCGTGTCGATGGAGGGTCCTGACGGTCGGTTCCGATCGGGAGGGGACGAATGGAGCTCAATGTCTTCGAGTACTTCAAGGGCTACGAGAGGACCACACATGGCCCCATGACCCCCGAAGAGCAGGGGGCATCGTACTTCCTCGCGGGCCACATGGGCGAGCGGATCAGCCAGCACGTCGACGGGCACGCCGCCAAGGCCAGGATGTCACGCCGCAACTTCCTCGGGTCGGCCTCCGGGTTCGCGGCCGCCATGCTGGCGGTGAACAACATCACCGGCATGAAGTTCTTCGAGGTCACCGAGGCCGAGGCGATGGATCCCGCGGCGGCGAAGGAAATCAAGGTCGCCCGGAAGCCGGGGGCCGACTTCATCGTCGACGCCCACACCCACATCTGCTGGCGCAAGGACGGCTACATCCCGGGCGTGAACACCACCGAGCGGGGCATGTGGTTCGTCCAGCTCCTCGACGACCTCGGCAAGGCGATGGGCCTTCCGAACGGGACCAAGGACATGACCGTCGAGAACTTCGGCAAGCTGATCCTCGAGGGGAGCGACACCAGCGTCGCGGTCTTCAACCCCTTCGGCTTCCGGGAGGACTACGGCGGCAAGGACATGATCCCGATCGAGGAGCAGGCGGAGGTCAAGCAGCGCTGGCCGGACCGGACCGTCATGCTCGGCGGCGGCCTGACGCCCAATCAGGGGCGCGGCGAGACGTTGGACCGGCTGCAGATGTTCGTCGAGAAGTACAAGATCTCAGGCCTGAAGCTTTACACGTTCGACTCGACCCCCAAGCGCGGGTGGTGGTTCGACGACCAGAAGCTTGCGTATCCGATCTGGGAGAAGGCCCGCAAGCTCGGGCTCAAGAACATCGGCTGTCACAAGGGCATCCCGTTCGGCCAGTTCATGGCGCGGTACGCCCATGCGGAGGATTTCGACGCGGTCTGCGACGACTTCCCCGATCTCAACTTCATCGCCTACCACTCGGCCTGGCCGTATCACAGTGAGTTGGCCGCGCTGAAGGGGTTCAAGCCGCAGCGGAAGAACCTCTACGCCGAGGTCGGCTCGTCGTTCGCGGCGACGGTGACGAGTCGGCCGCTCGAGTGCGCCCACCTGCTCGGGACGCTGCTGCGCGACCTCGGGCCGGACTACGTGATGTGGGGGACCGACTCGGCGCTGTGGGGTAACCCGCAGTGGCAGATCGAGGCGTTCCGGAAGTTCCAGATCCCCGATCAGCTCGTCGAGGGTCACGGGTATCCGAAGCTCACCGACGAGATCAAGGCGAAGGTCTTCGGGCTGAACGCCGCCCGCATCTGGAATCTCAAGAGCATGGCCAGCGTCCCGCCCGCAGAGACGCCTCGGGTCGTGGCGGTGTAGCTGACGCGGTCGCGGGTGGCCGGTGAGAGCCGGCCACCCGCGACGTCGCGCGAGAGGAGGAACGTGATGCCTGTGTATGAGTACGAGTGCGCGCCATGCCTCGTCATCTATGAGGTGAGGCACGGGATGAACGACCCACCCCTCGCGACGTGTCCGAAATGCACCGAGCCGGTGAAGCGGATCATCTCGGCGCCAAATCTCAACCGCTACAACTTTTCGAGTCCGACCGAGGCGAAGTACGCGAAGGTCACTCCCCGGGAGGAGATCGCCAAGGAGCGGGAGCTTCAGAAGGTGTACGAGCGGATCTGGCTCCCGCCGCCGGTGAAGCACAGTCCCTGGGAGGAATAGGACGGGGGCGAAGCGCCCGGGTCAGGCGGCGGCCGGAAGCTCGATGCCGAGGGCGGCCAGGCGCGGGCGGACCCGCTCGGTGAGGAGCCCGATGCGCGCCAGGTTGTTGACCATCGCGGCGTGCATGTCGCGCCTGAAATACTTCCGGAACACCGCGTCGTCGTTGCTCGCGGCGACGTTCCGCCGGTAGGCCTGGACCTCGCGGATCTGGGCCGGCGAGAAGCCCATGTCGCGATACGCGTCCACCGGGAAGAAGCCCGTCAGGACCTTCTCGATCGCGACACAGGTGAAGTCTTCCATCTCGTGCCGCTCCGCCTCGCTCGCCTGCTTCACGACGTCGGGGAGCGCCAGCATGCCGAAGCCCATGTGGCGCGACTCGTCCTGGAGGATGCGCCGGCAGACCTCGCGCAGCAGAGGGTCGCGGGCGCATTCGCCCATCATCTTGAACATGGACACCGCGAACGTCTCGGCGACGAGCTGGAGCGCGATCGTCTTGATGTACCAGCGGGGATCCGTGAGGATGCTGTCGAAGAGGACCCGCTCGTTCTCCGGCATGGGGTAATGGAGACCGTCGAGCCGCTTCGCCAGATAGCGCTCGAGCACCTCGTTGTGACGGGCCTCGTCCATCACCTGGGTCGCCTGGAAGAATTTCTGGTCGGTGCCGGTGACCGTGTCCACGAGCTGGCTGCAGGCGAGCATGGCCCCCTGCTCGCCGTAGACGAGGACCGAGAGCCGCCACGCGGTGATGCGCCGGTTGAGCTCGACCCGCTCCCGCTCGGACAGCTTCGCCCAGATCGGGCTGCCGTGGATGTCCACCAGCTCGTCGGCCAGCGTCCGCCCATCGTCGGGCTCCGGAGTGTCCCAGGGGATGTCGTGGGAGGCGTTCCACTGGTCCCGCTTGGCCTTCTCGTAGAGGCCGCGCATGTCCTCGGCCTGCACCGAATAGTCGAACTCGAAGACCGTGTCGAGCGAGCTCGAGATCACGCGGCGATCCATGACGCCTCCCAGGGTCTCGGGTGAATTGAAACTCTCCAGTTTCCTTCTGAACTATTGAGTTTTTACCACCGCCCGGCGCCCGGCGTCAAGCTACACTCCGGCCCGTGAACACGCGACGGCGGGCGGTCCGGGAGCAGATCCTCCGCGTGGCGGCGGACCTCTTCCGCGAGAAAGGGTACCGCGCCTCGACCCTGGACGGCATCGCCGCCCGGCTCTCCATGTCCAAGGCGACGCTCTACACGTACTTCCGGGCCAAGGAAGAGATGCTGGCCGCGATCTCGCGCGAGACGATCGAGGCGTTCACGCGGGAGCTCGCGCTCGTGCTGCGCTCGAGCCTGCCACCCGACGAGAAGCTCCGCCGCGTGGTCCGGCAGCACGTGCGGTTCGTGATCGCCAACCGGTCGTTCCTGACGGTGTTCTTCAGCGAGGAGGCCAGCCTGCCCGCCCGGTTCGCTCGCCAGCTGGCGGCGCAGAAAGACCGCTACGACAAGGGCGTCGAGGCGGTCGTGGTCGAGGGCATCCGGCGGGGCGTCTTCCGGGAGATGCCGCCACGCCTCGTCGTCTTCGGGCTCCTGGGCATGCTCAACTGGATCTACAAGTGGTACAACCCAGCGGGGCCCTGGGGCGCCGAGGAGGTCTCCGCCGCGTTCCTCACGCTGGTCGAGGGCGGTCTCCTGCGCGCCGCGCGGCGGGGTCCGCGGCTCGAGTCACGTCTCCACCGTCTCCGCCGCGAGCTCGCGGTAGTCGTGAAGGCGCTCGACGACTGACGGGTCCTCGATGACCGGCCCTCGCGACGCCGACCGCCGGCAGACCACCTCGCTGCTCATCGCGGGGCTGAGTGCGGCCTCCTACCTCTGGATCTCCCCGCTGGGCTCGAGCCTCTGGCTGGACGAAGCCGTGAGCTACTGGGTCGTGAAGGACGGCCTGCCGGAGGCGGTGGATCGCGGGCTTCGCTATCAGTGGTCGCCGGCCTACGACGTGATCCTCTGGCTGGCCGTCGGGCTCGGCGGGGCGCGCGAGATTGCGCTCCGGCTGCCCTCCCTGGTCGGTGCGGCCGGCGCGACGCTCCTGCTCTATCGCCTGGGCCTGCGTCTCCTCGACCGCGAGACCGGCCTGCTCGCCGCCACGGCCTTCGCCTGCCTGATCGGCATCGGCGGCGTGCCGGCCAACGCGCGACCGTACGCGATCGCGCTGATGCTCGCCGTCGGCAGCACGCTGGCACTCGTCCGCTGGCTCGACCGAGCCTCGGCCCGAAGCGCGGGCGCCTATGTCGTGCTGGCGGCGCTCACCGTCTATGCGCACTATCTCTTCGCGATCATGCTCGCCGTTCATGTCTTCCACGCCGTCGTGCGGCGACGGCTTCACGGCGCCCCGTCCGCTGCACGTCTCGGCCTCGTCCTCGGAGCACTCGGCGCTCTCCTCCTGCCGCTCGGCCCTCGGTTCCTCTCGCTCGTCCGCCGGCGCGAGACCTTGTCGTGGGCGAACGACCCGTCGCTGGCCGGCGTGCTCGCTGTGCTGGCCCTTCCCCTGGGCCTCACCGGGGTGCTCGCGTGGCGAGGGTCGCGCGGGCGCGGGGCGTCCGTCGATCGGGCCTCGTGTCTGCTCGCCGTGGTCTGGAGCATCCTGCCGCCGCTCACGGCCGCGCTCGTGTCGTGGCTCACGTCGGCCCGGCTGTTCTATCCACGCTACTATCTCGCCTGGACGCCGGGGCTCGCGCTGCTCTCCGGCCTGGCGATCCGGACGCTCCCCGGGGCTCGGTCACGGAGCCTGATCGCGCTGGGCCTCGTCGTCCTCTCGATCGCCGTCTCCCCTCCGTATCGGCGTTCGCGACAGGATTGGCGCGCGGCGACGCAGGCCGTGCGCTCGGTGACGGAGAGCGCCGACACCCCGATCCTCGTCGGCGCCGGCCTAGTCGAGTCGGCTCAGATCGACTGGCTCGCCGATCCGGAGCGCTCGAGCTACCTGCTCGCGCCCCTGTCGTTCTACCCGGTCCTTGGTCGGCCGATTCCCCTTCCCTACGACCTCGACGTCGGAGTGCGTGGCTATCTCGAGGACCTCGCCGCAGTCCTCGTGGCGCGTGAACGACGCTTCATCCTCGTGTCGAACGACGATCGCGTCAGGCAGGTGCCGTACCGGGGATGGTTCGAGAGCCGGCTCGGCGCCGATTTCGACTCGCGCTCACTCGGCCCGTTCGGCGCTATCTCGGTCGTGGTGTTCGAGCGAAGGCGGGCGTCCCCCCGTCCTACGCGTCGGGGCTCGAGCCTTCGGGAGCGTCAGTGGCCGGAGCCGGCGGTGGAGCGATCATCTCGACCTCCCACTCGAAGGGCCGCGTGGCTCCGAGCGCCATCGTCACGATCAGCGCGACCGCCAGCGAGGCCCGCACGTGCTGGAGTCGAGCGAGCTTGGTGACGAGGTAGGCGGCGACCGCGAGCGCCAGCGCCATCTCCACCCCGAACGTCAGCCTGTCCCAGTGGCGCTGGATGGTGCCGAGATCGACCCGGGTGGCGTAGCCGATGAGCACGAACACGCTCGTCCACACCGTCGCGCCGAGAGCGTCGAGGAGCAGGAATCGCCGAAGCGGCATGCGATTCGCGCCGGCGAGCGGCGCGAGCGCCACGCGCGCGCCCACGACGAACCGGCCGAACACCACCGCGGTGCTCCCCGGGGAATAGCGATTCCTCAGGCGCAGCCTGTTGAGGACGCGGTGGCCGCCGAGTCGGCCCACGCCGTAACTGATGGTATCCCCGATGAGCGCGGCGACCACGGCGACGGCGAGACCGAGCACCGGATCAAGGTGGCCCCGGCCGACCAGGCCCCCGAGCGCCAGGAGAATCAGCTCGCCGGGAAGGGGCAGGCCCGCGCAGTCCAGCAGGATGGCGACGAACACGATCGCGTATCCGTAGGCCATCAGGAGGTGCGCGACTGATTCGATGTTCATGACGACTCGATACAAGAGCAAGCGTTGGACCAACCCTGTCACTGCCATTTAAGCATATGAAATATCTGACTATTAGGGCCTCGTCAGGGGTCGGTACGAGGCTCGAGGAGCTGGGTCTCGATGGGAGGAGGTTGACCAGGCCGATCACCTCTTACCACCGGTAGAAACTGCGCAACCGCGCGGTAATTTCTTGGGCCCTCGCGTTGGGCCTTGCTAAGCTGCGCCCATGAAAAGCCGACTGTGCGCGACCCTCGTGCTCATGCTCCTGGCGTCCGGGTGCGCGACGAAGGGGCTTCGCAGCGAGTTCGACGACGTCCCGGTCCCGAGGGGCATGACGTACCAGCCGGACCGCTCCGTCGTGATCGAGTCACCCACCATCAAGGCGGGGGAGCTCGTCTACCGGGGACGCCTGGAACCGGAGAGCCTCGGGCTCGCGATGCGGACGTTGCTCGAGTCGAACGGCTGGCGCCACGTCAACACGACCACCTCGGCCAAGGATGGCACCCGGCAGGTCTACGAGAAGGGTGGCAACGCGCTTCAGGTTCGTGTCTACGAGGGTCTCTGGTTCACCTATCTCACCGTCGGCGTCTCACAGACCCTCCAGCAGGCGATGAGCCAGACCGAAGAGGGCACGGCCCGAGGGACCGCCGCCGCGGCTTCAAGCCCAGAGCGGGTCACGAATTCCACGATGGCCGGCGCGGACCCTTCGGCCAGCGCCCCCAACACGCGGGAGACGCCGCGCTCCGAACCGTCGTTCGCCCAGCGCGTGAGGGACTTCTTCAACAACCTTTTCCCGAGGTAGGTCACTTCCAGAAATCGCCCGAAGACTGACCCGTCCCTTACCACGGCGATCGGCAGGAACCAGCCAGCCCCGGCGTTCCAAACGGCGCCCCGATCATCCAAAGGTGCGCCTGTTCAGATACTTGGAAGGATTTCCGAACTGGTGTCCCGCTTGCAGTCTCCTGATCTGGCATGCACAGCAAGCGCGTTCTCGTCCTCGGCGATCAGCCCCATATCGAAGACGTGTCGAAGCATTTCGTGGGCTTCTCCCACGGCCACGCTTACGATGTGGTCACCGCCTCGAACAGCGGCCAGGCCGCCTCGGCCCTGCGTCGCGGTCGCCCCGACCTGCTCGTGCTCGAGCCACAGATGAAGGGACTCGATGGGCTCGCGTTCCTCAAGCGGGTACGCGCCGTCGACCCCAGCCTCCCGGTCATCGCCGTGACGGGAACCCAGGAAAGCCGCACGGCGGCCGAGGCGATGCAGGCAGGAGTCTTCGCGTGCATCCCAAAGCCCTGCGACTTCGTGTCGCTCGAGCACCTCGTCGGGCTCGCGCTGTCGGGACGCGTCCAGGTGGGTAAGTCGTGAATGCCGTGTCGGCTCCCGACCGCGTTGACCATGGGACGAAGCGGATCCTGATCGTCGACGACGATCGGACGGTCTGCGAGATCCTGGTCGAGTTCTTCAAAGCATTCAAGCACGGGCACGCCTACGACCTCGCGACGGCTCGCGACGGCAACGAGGCGATGGGCGCTCTTCGCCAGGAAAAGTTCGACCTCGTCATGCTCGACATGGGCATGCCACGCATGAGCGGCCTTGACGTGCTGACGCACATGCGGCGCGACGCGATCCGCGTCCCCGTGCTCATGCTCACGGGGAACAAGAACACCCACGCCGCGGCCGAAGCGCTGCGGAGCGGCGTCTTCGCCTATATCCCGAAGCCCGTCGATCTGCTGCACCTCGACCACCTCGTGGCCCTTGCCCTCATGAGCACTCCGCCGGCGACGGACGGTCTGCCCCGAGCGGCTCAGGAGGAGTCGACGCCTCAGAGGGAAGCACCGGTGGAGAACAGCTCCCCGGCGCCAGAGGAGAACAGCACCGCCGCGCCGGTGGAAAACGGCAGTGCAGCGCCAGTGGAAAACGGCACCGCGCCGGTGGAGAACGGCGCCCCGGTTCGACAGCCTGCGATATCGACGAGCCGCCGCGAACGCTGGGCGCCCCAGAGATCCCACAGCTCGGCCGACCACGCACGACCCACGCTGTTCCCGCGGATGGCGAAGAAGTTCCTCTCGCGGTAGATCCCCGAAGCACGCGCGTTGGGCGTTGACACGTCGGGCGCCTCGCTCCACAACATACGCCCATGACCCCTCCGCACGTCGTGATCGTGGGCGGTGGCTTCGGCGGGCTCTACGCGGCACGCGCGCTGGCCGGGCGGCCCGTGCGGGTCACCCTGCTCGACCGGCGTAACCACCATCTCTTTCAGCCCCTGCTCTACCAGGTGGCCACGGCCGTCCTGAACCCCTCCGACATCGCAGCCCCGCTCCGGTCCGTCCTGCGCCGGGCGACCAACGTCACGGTGTTCCTCGCGAGCGTCGAACGGGTGGACTTGGCCGGCCGCCGTGTCGTGCTCGAGCGCGGCGAGATCGGCTACGACGGGCTCGTCCTCGCGGCGGGGGCCAGCCACTCCTACTTCGGCCACGACGACTGGGAGGTGTTCGCCCCGGGGCTCAAGACCCTCGAGGACGCGCTGGAGATCCGCCGCCGCGTGCTGCTGGCCTACGAGGCGGCCGAGCGCGAGCGCGACGGCGCCGAGCAGCGGGCGCTCCTCACGTTCGTGGTCATCGGCGGCGGTCCCACCGGCGTCGAGCTGGCGGGGGCCCTCGGCGAGATCTCGCGCCAGACGATCGCCCGCGACTTCCGTCTCATCGATCCGACCAAGGCCCGCATCATCCTGCTCGAAGGCGGGCCGCGCATCCTCCCCGCCTTCCCCGAGCCGCTGTCGCGGAGCGCCGCGGACGCGCTCCGGCGCATCGGCGTCGAGGTCGACACCCACGCCGTCGTCACGCGGGTGACGGCGGACGCGGTGTGGCTCGGCGGCGAGCAGATCCGCACCCGCACCGTGCTCTGGGCGGCTGGGGTGGCCGCCGCACCTCTGGCCCGGACGCTCGGGGCGCCCCTCGACCACGCAGGCCGCGTGCTCGTCGAGCGCGACCTGTCGGTCCCGGGTCACCCCGAGGCCTTCGCCATCGGCGACCTGTGCGCGTTCCTGCATCAGACGGGCGCGCCGCTGCCCGGCGTCGCGCCCGTGGCCATCCAGCAGGGGCGTGCGGTCGCTGACAACGTGCTGCGGCGGCTCCGCGGTCAGCCGACCCGCTCGTTTCGCTACCGGGACAAGGGCAGCATGGCGACCATCGGGCGGGCGGCGGCCGTCGCGGTCGTGGGACGGTTCAGGCTCTCCGGGCTGCTCGCGTGGCTCGCCTGGCTGCTCGTGCACATCATGTTCCTGATCGGCTTCCGGAACCGCCTCCTGGTGCTCTTCGAGTGGGCGTGGGCCTACGTCACCTGGCACCGCGGCGCCCGGCTGATCACCGGACCCTGGCGAGGCCGCGGCTGAGCGCTCGTCACCGCTCCATGCCCGGCGAGCCCCGCGGCGGCGGACCCTCGAGCAGCGCCATGAACGCGCGCCCGCTCGCCGTCAGGGTCCGCGCCTCGTTGCGGAGCACGTGGAAGTGCCGCCGGATCCGCAGGCCCTTCAGCCGGAGGCCGCAGAGCCTCCGGGTCGCGAGCTCTCCGCGGACCGCGTGCATCGACACGAACGCGACGCCGAGCCCGGCCATCACCGCCTGCTTGATCGCCTCGATGTGGTCGAGCTCCATCCCGGTCGTGAACTTCACGCCGGCCTGCCGGAGCGTGCGCTCGGTGACGAGCCGCGTGGCCGACCCCTGCTCCCGCATCAGCAGGGGCGTCTGGTCGAGCTCCCGCGGGGCGAGCTCGCGCCGCTTCGTCCACGGGTGGCGCGGGGGCACGATCAGGAGCAGCTCGTCCAGGAGCCCCGCGGCGACGCAGCGCTCGCTGGGCCCGAGGATGTGGCCGCCGACCACGCCCAGGTCGACCTCGTCCGCCCGGATGCGCTCCTCGATCACCCGCGAGTTCCCGATGCGGAGCGAGACCGCGATGCCCGGATAGCGGCGGCGGAAGGCGGCGACGAGGCCCGGGAGCACGTAGATCCCCGGTGTCGTGCTGGCGCCGATCACGAGCGACCCGCGCTCCAGCCCCTTCAGCTCGTCGAGCGCCCGGCGCGCGCTCGCGACCGTCGTGGTGATGCGGGCGGCGTGGTCCTCGAGCAGGCGGCCGGCTTCGGTCAGAGCCACGGCGCGGCCGAGCCGGTCGAAGAGGCGGACACCGAGCTCGCGCTCCAGCTCGAGCACGTGCTGCGAGAGCGTCGACTGGCTCACGTGGAGCGTCTCGGCGGCGCGCGTGAAGTTCCGGGCGCGCGCCACGGCGAGGAAGATCTCGACCTGGCGGAAGGTCATCGCCTTTTCCTAATCGCAGCCATCCGAAATATGTATTTCCGCCCATGGTACCGCACGCGGTATCCCAGGGACAGCGACCGTGAGAGCCAGGAGGGCCAACGCATGATCTTCCGTCAGCTCCTCGCCACGAAGACCGGGTGCGCCAGCTACGTCTTCGGCTGAGCCGGCGCCGCGGCGTGCGCTGTGGTGGATCCACAGCTGGAGATCGAGCCGTATCTGGAAGCGGCGGCCCAGAAGTCGATGCGCGTCACCCACATCGTCGAGACGCACGTCCAGGCCGACCACGTCTCGGGGGCCCGGCGGCTGTCCGTGGTCACGGGCGCGCCCGTGCTCGTCCACGAGTCGGCGGCCGTCGGCTTCCCGCACGTGTGCCTCGCCGATGGCGACGAGCACCAGATGGGCAACGTCCACATGACGTTCCTGCACACGCCGGGACACACGCCGGACGGCGTCTCGATCGTCGTGACGGACCGGACGCGAGGGACGGAGCCGTGGTTCGTGCTGACCGGTGACACGCTCTTCGCGGGCGGCGTGGGGCGGCCCGACCTCTTGGGCCAGGGCGCCGAGACCGCGCTGGCCGAGCAGCTCTACGACAGCCTCTACGGCAAGCTCCTGAAGCTCCCCGACCACATCGAGGTCTATCCCGCGCACTTCGGCGGCGCGGCCTGCGGCAAGGGGCTGAGCGGCAAGCCGGGCTCGACGATCGGCTTCGAGCGCCGCTTCAACCCCGCCCTGCGCTTCACCTCGAAGTCGGAGTTCGTGCAGTTCGTCCTCGCGGACCTTCCGCCGCAGCCGGCGGCCTTCGCCGAGAACCGCCGGCGCAACCTGACCGGCGAGTGAGCGACGCGCGTCGGTCTCAGGCCACCCACGGTCGCCTCGGGCTGCGCGAGAACCTCCCGCAGTTCGCGCTCCTCGTCGTCCTGAACGCCTTCGTCGGCGCGATGGTGGGGCTGGAGCGCACGGTGCTGCCGCTCCTCGGCGAGCAGGAATTCGGGCTCGGCTCGAAGACGGCCATCACGTCGTTCATCGTGAGCTTCGGCGTGACGAAGGCGGTCGTCAACCTCGTCGCCGCGCGGGCGTCCGACCGCATCGGGCGCAAGCCGATCCTGGTGGTCGGCTGGCTCTTCGCCCTGCCCGTGCCGTTTCTCATCATCTGGGCGCCCGCGTGGTGGTGGATCGATCTCGCCAACGTGCTCCTCGGCGCGAACCAGGCGATGGCGTGGTCGATGACGGTGATCATGAAGGTCGATCTCGTGGGGCCGAAGCGGCGCGGCCTCGCGCTCGGGCTCAACGAGTTCGCCGGGTATTTCGCGGTAGGGGTGATGTCGTGGGTCACCGGCTACATCGCGGCGCAGACCGCCCTGCGGCCGCAGCCGTTCTATCTCGGGATCGTCATCGCCCTCGTGGGCCTCGTCGTCTCCGCGCTGTTCGTGCGGGAGACGCGCGCGTACGCCCACCTCGAGGCCGCCACGTCGCCGCAGACCGCGAGCGCCGTCCGCCCGTCGCTCGGCAGCGTGTTCTTCGTGACGAGTCTCGGGAATGTCAGCCTCTTCGCGGCCTGCCAGGCTGGGCTCGTCAACAACCTCAACGACGGCATGTCGTGGGGCCTCTATCCCCTGTTCTTCGCCGGCTACGGCCTCGGCGTCGGCAGTATCGGCGTCATCAAGGCCGTCTACCCGGTGACCTGGGGCGTCCTGCAGGTCGCGACCGGACCGCTCTCCGATCGCGTCGGCCGAAAGGAGCTGATCGTCGGCGGGATGCTCGTGCAGGCGGCGGGCATCTGGCTGACCGTGCTCGTCTCGACCTATGCGCTCTGGCTGGTCGGCGCAGCGCTCCAAGGGCTCGGCACGGCGATGGTCTATCCGACGCTCCTGGCCGCGATCACCGACCACACACACCCGACCTGGCGCGCGACCAGCCTCGGCGTGTACCGCTTTTGGCGCGATCTCGGCTACGCCGTCGGCGCGCTGCTCTCCGGCGCGGTCGCGGACTTCGTGGGACTCGGGGCGGCGATCCACCTCGTGGCGGCGCTCACCGCCGCCTCCGGTCTCGTGGTCGCTTGGGCGATGAGAAAGCCGAGGTCTGCGGCGATCACGGTCGGTGCGTGAGCCCGAGGGTGAGCCGCTTCGGCCAAGACGAACACGACGACAGGGTCCGGTTGCAACACCTCATGCTGGTGTTTGGATTCGAGCGTCTCAGCGCCGAAATCTACGAGGCCCTCTTGACATGCGGGCCACTACCCAGACAGGAGCTCCTCGCAGTACTCGGTCGATCCCATACGGGGCTCGACAGCGGTCTCAGGGCGCTGCAGAACCACAAGCTCGTATCCATGGACTACGAGCGGTTCCAGCCGCGTTACTATGCCGTCAACCCGGCCGCTGCATGGCACGCGCTCAGGATCGACATCCTGTGGAAGACGTCGGATACGATTTCGCCAACCGTGAGAGCGTGCGCCGATCTCGCCGCCGTGGCTGGTCGTCTGTACAGGCACCACGTGGCAGCTCTCGAGCACAGGCAGTGGGATGCAGACACGCCGCAAGAACTTGCTCAGCTCGTCTGTGAGATCGTTTCGACGGCACGGCGCGAGGTGCGGGCCGTGAGCAAGTCTCCGCATCTTCCTCACGTCTCAACGTTCTGGACCGTTCTGACCGACCGGCTCTCGGCTGGTGTCCGCTACGAGCGCGTGACCGATCTTGACGAGATCATCGCCCACGGCCTTCGGATCGTCGAGCGGGACCTGCGGGAGTGGCGCATCGATCTGCGTGTTCTCGAACACGAGCGGATCCACCATAAGTACTACGTCGTCGACGATAGGCTGGTCGCTGTGTTCCATGCGTCGGATCGACCGCGGCATGATATCCGGGGCGTAGGGCGGATCAGCAGAAAGCATTGGACGGTGCTGAAGTACGCCAGGCGATTCCCCGAATATACGCGCCTTGCCATCCCGGCGGATTTGGTGGTCGGTGAGCTCCGTCGGGTTTCGAACGTGACGCTTCAGCGGGCGCGGGACAGTCTTGCTCGGGATGACGTCGCCTGGCTCGAATCGCTCATCAAACTGGGGAAGTTTTCCGTGTTTCACAAGGAAGAGGGCTGGTCCTGGGACCGGCTCTCGGAGTCGGAAGCGAGGGCCGGAGCACTCGGACTGGTGCGCCGGAACGTCCAAGGCGAGTTGGTGTTCGCCTACCCGATCAGCGAGGGGCAGCTGCGGGCCGCATGTGCGAACGCGTAACGAGCGTGGTAGAGAGCTCACGGAGGTGCTGGACGCAGCGGGCCGCCCGTCGCCCAGAGAAGGGCGGCGACGAGCGCGCCGATCACGCCAGCGGCCGCCCCTGCCGCAAAGCCCATGGCGTACCCCTGGTGGGTGATGACCGGGCCCAGGGCGAACGACCCGAGCGCGAGCCCGAGATAGAGGGACGTGCTATAGCCGCCCATGACGAGCCCCCGGGCGGCCGGTGTCGTGGATGCTGCTAGACCAACTCCGATGGCGACGCCGGCAGTACCGCTGACCGCGCCGAAGACGGCGACCAGCGCGAGCAACGTCGCTTGGCCGCCGACGTGAGGCAGCAGTGCGGTCGCGATTGACGCCACCAGGACGCCGCCGATCGCATAGGGAGTCGACCGCTCGGTTCGGTCCACCAGCCACCCCGCCGGGAAACGCGCCAGCGTGTTCGCGAGCCCCAAGACGAGGAACACGAGGCCGATGGCGGCCGGCGTGAGCCCCCGCTCGTGACCGAGCAGCGGGAAGAACGTGAAGACCACGCCCTGGGTGAGCAACCCACCCAGCGCAACGATCCACCCGGCCCAGACGCTCGCGTTGCTTTTGATGTCGGCGAACGTGGCGCCGGAGCGGGGGCTCGCGTGGGCGGCGACGCGCATGGGCATGGCAAGGCCGATCAGCAAGGCGATCGCGATGCCGATGGCGCTCCAGACGAAGGCTGCACGATACCCCCACCACTGAGCCACGAGACCGCCGAGAAACGGTCCGATCCCGATCGCGCCGTAGTGCGCCGTCGTGTACCACGCGAAGGCGTGCCCGGCCCGACCCGGCGGTGCCGCATCGCCCACGAGGGAAAGCGCGCTCGGTGTGAACGCCGCCACGCCGAGGCCCGCGAGCCCGTAGGTCATCATGAGGGCAAGCTCGCCGTCGACGAGAGGCAGGAGCAGCGACGTGAAGACGCCCACGGCCATCCCGCCCAGCAGGAACGGGCGGCGGCCCCACAGATCCGAGGCACGACCGAGCGGAATCGAGCCGGCCGCCGCTACCATCATGTGCGCACCGATGATGAATCCGACTCCCGTTGCCGAGGCGCCGTGAGCGGCGGCATAGAGAGGAAGGATCGGCCCGCGCATCTGGGCGGCGACATAGTGGAGGAAGGTGAGGAGCGAAACGAGAAGGACCACCGGGAGCACCGTCATAGGCCCTCCGCAAGCTTCTACCCGCTGGGGGCCTTCACAACCGTGCGCTAGGCGCCGGTGACGGGGGCGTTCACATGCCCCACATATCCCTCGCGCAGACTGTACCAAGCGCCAGCCGACTAGTCTAGCGAGCGCATCAGCTTGAAGCGCCCTCGGGCGCGGTATAGCATCCAGGGGTGTGACCGACGTTCTCGCGGGGATCCGCGTCCTCGACTTCGGGCGCTACATCGCCGGGCCGTACTGCGCCGCGCTCCTGGCGGATCTCGGCGCCGACGTCATCCGCGTCGAGCGGCGAGGCGGCGGCGAGGACCGCTGGGTCGCGCCGGTCGGCACGGACGGCGTGGGCGCGCTCTTCCTGGTCATGAACCGCAACAAGCGCGCGATGACGCTCGATCCAGCCTCTCCCGAGGGCCGCCTGATCGTGCGGAAGCTCGTGGCCACCGCCGATATCGTCGTCGCCAACCTGCCGCCCGACGTGTTGCGCTCGCTCGCGCTGGATCTCGAGAGCCTCCGCCGCGTGAAGCCGGACATCATCCTCACCACGGTCACGGCCTTCGGCGCCGGGGGCCCCTGGAGTCACAAGCACGGCTTCGACGGCATCGGGCAGGCGATGTGCGGCTCGGCCTACCTCACGGGGACGCCCGAGCAGCCGATGCGCGCCGCGGTCGCCTGGGTCGATTGCGGCACGGCCTCGCTCGCGGCCTTCGGCACGCTGGCGGCGCTCCTCGCGCGAGCGAAGACGGGCCGCGGCCAGAAGGTCGAGGGCGCCCTGCTCCGGACCGCGCTCGCCTTCAACAACTCGACGCTCGTCGAGCAACAGGTACGCCGGACGAATCGCCTGGCGAGCCTCAACCGGGGCCAGACGTCCGCGCCCTCCGACCTCTTTCGGACGAAGGACGGCTGGATCATCGCCTATGCGATCGGGGAGCCGATGTTCGCCCGGTGGGCGAAGCTGATGGGCGAGGACTCCTGGCTCACCGACCCGCGCTTCAAGGACGACGAGGCCCGGGGCCAGCACGCGGAGACCATCTCCAAGCGGATGGCGGACTGGACCGCGCACCGCACGACCGCCGAGGCCCTCGCCGAGCTCGAGGCCGCGAAGGTCCCGGCGGGGCCGCTCTACTCGCCGCAGCAGGCGCTGGAGGATCCGCACATCCGGGCCGCCGCGCTTCTCACCGACACGGACTATCCCGGGCTGCCCCGCGCGGCGCCGCTGGCCCCGACACCGATCGATCTCGACGAGACGCCGGGACGCTTCCGCCACCGAGCGCCCTTGCTCTCTGAGCACACGGACGCGATCCTCACCGAGCTCGGTTACCGGCCGGAGGAGATCGCGGAGCTGCGCGCCAAGGGCGTGATCTGAACGCCGAGCCTCGCCTCAGTACTCGGCGAGGCGGTCGTTCTCGCGATAGTCCACCGGGCAGTCGATCAGCACGGGCGCCTCCGCCCGGAGCGCGCCCTCGAGGGCGGGCCGCAGCTCCTTGGCGGCATCGATCCGGACACCTTCGCAGCCGAACGCGTGCGCGAGGGCGACGAAATCCGGGTTGCCGAAGTCGACCCCCGCCGTTCGCCCGAACTGCCGCGCCTGCTTCCAGCGGATCACGCCATAGCCGTCGTCGCGGAAGATCAGCACCACCAAGGCCAGCCCTAGCCGAACCGCCGTCTCGAGCTCCTGGACGTTCATCAGGAAGCCCCCGTCGCCGGTGACCGCCACCACGCGGCGCTCCGGCAGCGCCAGCTTCGCCGCGATCGCGCCGGGCAGCCCGATGCCCATG
>Ga0209156_10001809_pt1 | contig 17133 bp, 16 predicted proteins | sample GraSoiAngelo_124_FD_185881 | JGI IMG/M metagenome (GOLD analysis project Ga0209156, IMG submission 185881) | Grasslands soil microbial communities from the Angelo Coastal Reserve, California, USA - 14_0927_05_20cm (SPAdes) (version 2) | ecosystem: Environmental > Terrestrial > Soil > Grasslands...
GGCCAAGCTCGAGGTCCTGCAGCGGCTGCCCGTGCGCCTGCTCGGCGCGATTCTCAACGCGGTGCCCGCGGGCGACGCGTATCGCTATTACTCCTATTATCTGCCGGGCTACGAGGCGGTGGATGAGGAGGCCGAGCAGGCGAGCGGCGGGAAGGGTCAGCCGTTCGTGATCTAGGGGTTGGGCGTGCTGCTGGCGCCATCGTCGAAGCGCCGCAGCCAACCGCCCCCCTCTGCCCGCCCGGTCCGCAGGGCGGTGGACGCACGCACCAGCAAATCGACGGGTTCGATCGGGGCGTAGCCGACGTTGGCGACGGCTTCGTAGCCGCAGCGTACGCGCATCGGGGGCGGCGCCGGCGCGGTGGGGTCGGCAGCCGGGGCGGGCACGCCCCCGGCGCTCGCCTGCACGGTGCTCGCGAGGCGCTCGGCCAGGCGGCGCGCCCCGGCCGCGTCCGTTCCGGGGGCGAGCACCGCGAATTCGGTGGGGCTGAGCCGCCCGACCACGTCCGACAGCCGCGCCGACGACTTCAGCGCATGGACGCAGCGGACCACGACGTGCCCCGCGCCCTCACTCGGCGGCGTCGAGGCGTCGACGTCGAGCGCGATCACGACGCAGGCCAACGCGCCGTGCTCCCGGAACGCCTGGGAGCCGAGTTCGCGGGCCCGGCGCGCCAGACCCTGGCGGTTGTAAAGTCCCGTGATCGGGTCCAACAGGCCTTCGGCCCGCGCGCGGTCCGCGTCGAGTTTGGCCCGGACGTAGGCGCCGATCTTGAGCAGAATTTCGTCGGCTTCGTGCGGCGGGGCGATGCACTCCCAGGCGCCGGCGCGCAGCGCCGCGGTGCGCTGGTCGCGCGACGCGTGCTCGCGGAACGCGAGCAGCAATGGCGTGCTGCTCGAGACCCGCGGATCGGCGCGCAGCAGGCGGCACAGCTCGACGCCGGCCATATCGGGCAACTCGGCGTCCACGATGATGACGTCGGGCTCGGTGCCGCGGGCGCGCTCCAACGCGTACCGCCCCGAGGGCTCCCGCAGCACTGCGTACCCGGCCGGCTCGAGCAGATTCCTCAGCCAGTTCGTATCGTCCGGGTGATCACCAGCGAGAAGCACCAGGGGCAAGCCTGCCCGTGGCGTTGGGTCACTCATGCGGTTCCCCCACATCGGTTTGCGCAAGGGATTGCGGACGTTCCCCTCTGCAAACCCGGGGCCGCGAGCGTTTGGCGCGGCGTGCCGGGACCATGGGCGTGCAATGCGACGAGTCCGCGCGCCGGAAGTGCCGCGTGGGCGCAACGTGCCGTCGGCAGTGCCGCGCGGCGGCGCGGCCAGGGTGTGGCAGCTAACACATTGCGGCGTCGAGCGCTTTCCGATGGCACGCTGGTGGATCTCACGGCTCGGGCCTCAAACTTGAAGCGGGTTTCTCGCATGAGCGCCGCTTCCGGCCGAGCAAAGTGAGACTCGAGGATCCCACGTGTTGTGCAAACCGTGCGAACGCCGTACTCCCGGCGGGTCAATGACGCGGCGACCCCGGTCCGCTTCCTGCGTGAGCCTGTGCGAGCAATGCGGTGTGACCATCATCACGCTGTGGGGCGTCCGGCTGGGGGCCGGCGCCGCCACGCTCGCCCAGCTCGCTCGGTTCGGTCTGGCCGTCACAGGAGAAGCCTTGCTGGAACCCAAGCGCGGGAGCACTTGAGCGATGTGTGGTATTGTCGGCTACGTCGGACCTAAGAACGCCGTTCCGGTGCTGCTGGACGGTTTGACGCGTCTGGAGTATCGCGGCTACGACTCTGCGGGTGTGGCCGTGCTGAACGGCCACGGCCTGGAGATGCGCAAACTGGCCGGTCGCGTCCAGGGGTTGCGCGACCTGCTGGGGCGCTCGCCGCTGCATGGCAACTGCGGCATCGGCCACACGCGCTGGGCGACGCACGGGGCGCCGAACGACTGCAACGCCCACCCGCACGTCGACTGCAGCGGCGCCCTGGCGCTCGTGCACAACGGGATCATCGAGAACGCCGACTTGTTGCGCGCGCGGCTCACGCAGGAGGGGCATCGCTTCGCCACCGAGACCGACACGGAGACGCTCGCGCATTTGATCGAGGATTCGCCGGGCGCGACCCTCGAGGAGCGGGTCATCGCCGCCCTGGCGCACGTCGAGGGCACGTACGGCGTGGCCGTGATCGCGGAGACCGAACCCGGAAAGATCGTCGTCGCGCGGCGCGGCTCGCCGGTGCTGTTGGGGGTCGGCGACGGTGAGTTCCTCGTCGCCTCGGACGCGAGCGCGGTATTGGCGCACACCCGCTCCGTCGTCTACCTGAACGACGGTGACGTGGCGGTCGTGACGCCGGACGGCTACCGCGTGCTCGACCGCGAGGCGCGGGAGCAGGACCGCGCCGTGGACGACATCGAGTGGGATCTCGAAGCGCTCGCCCTCGGCGGGTACCCGCACTTCATGCTCAAGGAGATTTGCGAGCAGGCCGAGACGGTGCGCAGCACATTGCGCGGACGCCTGCTGTTCAGCGAAGGCAGCGCGCGGCTGAACGGGCTCAACCTCACGCCGGCCGAGTGCGCGCGCATTCGCCGCATCGTGATCGTGGCGTGCGGCACTTCGTGGCACTCCGGTCTCGTGGGCCGGCACGTCATCGAGGAGCTCGCCGGCATTCCGGTCTCGGTCGAGTATGCCTCTGAGTTCCGGTACCGGCGGTTATTGCGCGTGCCGGGCACGCTGACGATCGCCATCTCGCAGTCCGGCGAGACGGCCGATACGCTCGAAGCGCTGCGCGTGGCGAAGGGAGCGGGCTCGACGGTCGTCGGGATCGTGAACGTGGTCGGCTCGACCATCGCGCGCGAGTCCGACGGCGGCATCTACCTGCACGCCGGGCCCGAGATCGGCGTGGCCTCCACCAAGGCGTTCACGTCGCAGCTCGTGGCGTTAATGCTGCTCGGGCTGTACCTGGGCCGGCAACGCGGCCTGGCGGCGGAAGAGGGGCGGCGGGTGGTGGAGCAGCTCGCGGGCCTTCCTGATCTCGTGGCGCGCGCGCTCGCGCTGGAGGACGAAGTGGCGCGGCTCGCCGAGCGCTACGCCGACTCGACCAACGCCCTCTACCTCGGTCGCGGGGTCAACTTCCCCGTGGCCCTCGAAGGCGCGCTCAAGCTCAAGGAGATCTCCTATATCCACGCGGAGGGGTATCCGGCGGCGGAAATGAAGCACGGCCCGATCGCCCTGATCGACGCGAACATGCCGGTGGTGTTCCTCGCGCCCAAGGACGACGTGTACGCCAAGGTCGTGTCGAACATGCAGGAAGTGCGGGCGCGCGGTGGTCGCATCATCGTAATCACGAGCGAGGGAAACGGGGATCTGCGGCACCTGGTGGACCATCAGCTGTGCGTGCCCGCCGCGGCGCCGCTGCTCTCGCCGCTCTTGACCGTTATCCCGCTTCAGCTGTTGGCCTATCACATCGCCGTGCGGCGGGGGTGCGACGTAGATCGCCCCCGCAACCTGGCGAAGAGCGTGACGGTGGAATGATGATCCAACGTTTGGTCGTGCGCCTCGCGGCGCTGGTGCTGCTCGCGGGCCCGCTGGCGGCCCAGAATGCCAAGTCGAGCCCGGGAGGGGGATTCCTGGTCGGTGACCAGATCCTGCTCCAGGTGGATGGGGACACGCTGTTCACCAAGACGTTCACCGTGGGGCAGGGGCCCGCCCTGATGCTGCCCATGATCGGAGCGATTCCGCTCGCTGGCGTGCAGCGCGCCGAGGTCGAGACGTACCTGACCGAGCGGCTGGGGCGGTACTTGAAGAACCCGACCGTGCACGCCAAGGCTCTGGTGCGGCTCTCGATTCTCGGGGAGGTGGAGCACCCGGGCTTCTACGCCGTACCGGGGGATGTCGTCATCGGGGACGCGCTCATGGTGGCGGGCGGCCCGACGCGCGACGCCAAGGTCGGCGACTGGCGCATCGAGCGGAACGGCGACAGGGTCTGGGTGGGCGATCCGCTGCGCCAGGCGATCGCCCAAAACATGACGGTCGATCAGATGAACCTGCACACCGGTGACCAGATCTTCGTGCCGCGGGAACGACACGACCCGGAAGGGACCTGGCGGATCATCGGCATCTTGGTGACGCTCCCGGCCGCGATCTACGGCATCACCCGGCTGGCGCATTGACGCCGATGCGCATCCTCTCCGTGGTCGGGGCCCGCCCCAACTTCATGAAGCTGGCGCCGGTGGATCGCGAGCTCGCCCGCCGCCGCGATGTCGAGCACATCATCGTGCACACCGGCCAACACTACGATCCCGAAATGTCGGACCTGTTTTTCGAGGAGCTGTGGATTCCCGCGCCCGACTACCACCTTGGCGTCGGGTCCGGCTCGCATGCGCAGCAGACGGCGGCTGTGATGCAGCGGCTGGAGCCGATTCTCACCGAGCTCCGCCCCGACCTCGTGTTGGTGTACGGCGACGTGAATTCCACGCTCGCCGCGGCGCTGGTCACCGCCAAGCTCGGCCGGCGTGTGGGGCACGTGGAGGCGGGGCTGCGCAGCGGCGACTGGACGATGCCGGAGGAGATCAACCGCGTCGTGACCGACCGGCTCGCGGACCTGCTCTTGACCCCGTCCCGCGACGCGGGCGACAACCTGGTCGCGGAGGGGATCTCCGTCGAGCGCATTCAGTTCGTGGGCAACGTCATGATCGACTCGTTGTGCTGGGCCCTGCCGCAAGCGGCGAAGCGCGACGTCGCGGCACGATATCAGGTCCGGGGCATCGACTATGCGGTGGTGACGCTGCACCGCCCGGCGAACGTCGACGATCCCCTGGTGCTGCGCGAGCTGCTCGAGGCACTCGACCAGATGGGCCGCATGATGACGGTGCTGTTCCCCGTCCACCCGCGCACGCGCGAGCGCATCCAGACGCTCGGGTTCCGCCCGGACCCGAGCGGCCACCTGCGCCTGCTCGAACCGCTCGGCTACCTGGACATGCTCGGGCTGGTCGCGGCCTCGCAACTGGTCATCACCGACTCGGGGGGCCTGCAAGAGGAGACGACTTTCCTGGGCGTGCCATGTGTCACCGTGCGGCCCAACACGGAGCGCCCGGTCACCTGTACGCACGGGACCAACCGCCTCGTGGCGCCGCGGCGCGACGTGCTGCTCGGCGCGGTGGAGCGGGCGGTGGCGCGCCGCTCTCCCGCACGGCCGGTGATCGAGCGCTGGGACGGCCATGCGGCCGAACGGATCGTGCGCGTGCTGTGCGAGGGTGAGCTCGACGCGGCGGCCCCGCCGCCGCATGCGCCGCGGCGGGCGCGCGTCCTGCCCCAGCCGCTCGCGGCGGGCTGAGGCTGTGGTGCGAGATATGCGATGCTGACGGACAGCGCGGGCTCCACGAGGGGCGGTCGGAAGCGCGCGGCGAGCGCCCGCTGTCGGAGACCGCTGCAGGCTGATGCGCCGGTCGCACTGACCGGGCAGAAGACTTCGTAACCCAAGGAGGTAAACCGCTGAAGGAAATCCAAATGCCCGCGGGGAGTGGACCGCACGCCACTCCCCGCGGCGTCCTCCCTTCCCCACGCTGCGGCGCATCACCCACACCCGTTTCCTGCGTGCAGCGACTACCCTACGACCGCGCGGTGGCATCCCACTTGCTTGTTCGACGAGTCGGCATCCGACGTGCGAGGGAGGTGGCAAGACGGGGGAGATCGGACCGACGAGTTGACCATGCGAGGATTGCGTCCCTCCTACGCAGCGCGGAGTGGGGACCCCCATGGTGGCCCGACTCCCCACGCCCTCTTTCGGTGCGGCGGAGAGTCATCTGTGGCCCCAATATGCTGCGCTGACGCTTCAGGGCGCGGCGACATAACTTTCCAACACCTTTCCTGGCTATAGTATACGCCGCCTCTCGGTGGGCGGTTTTTTGGCACTAGCCTTGCTGTTGCGCCGCGGCAACATTCCAACTCAAAGGATCCGCCGCCATGGCTGCAAAAGGGAAAGACCCCCAAGCTCCCGCGCTCGATCCGCAAGCCCAGTCAGAGTCCACGGCGGCGCTGCTGCGCGAGCTGGTGGCGCACCTCCGCCAGAATCGGACGCAGCTGCGCGAAGAGTGGGCACGCCGTATCACCCGAGCGCAGCTCCTCACGGCCATGACGGAGGAGGAGATCTTCGCCGAAGCGACCTCGGTGTACGACAACTACGTGGAAGCGCTCGAGACGGGGACGTTCGAAGCATTGCAGGCGTACGCCCGCAACCTGTCGGAGCGCATCATCCCGCGCGGCGTCGAGACGCACGAGGTGGTCGGCATCGTGCTGCTGTTGCGCGACGTGCTGGCGCGCTCGCTGTTCGGCAAGTATCACGAGGACTTCGACAAGCTGAATCGGATTCTCGATGCGTACGAGCCCGCGGCCAACCGCGTCGCGAATACGGTGGCGGTGGGCTTCGTGCAAGAGCGCGAGCGCATCATCCGCCAGCAGCAGGAGGCGATCCGCGAGCTGTCCACGCCGGTGTTGCAGGTGCGCGAACGGCTGCTCATTCTCCCCATCATCGGCGTGATCGACCCGCAGCGGGCGCGGCAGCTGACGGAACAGCTGCTGCGCGCGATTCGGACCAACCGCGCCAAGGTGGTCGTGATCGACATCACCGGTGTGGCGGCCATGGACTCGAACGTCGCGAACCACCTGGTGCAGACCGTCGAGGCGTCGCGCCTGCTGGGCGCCACGGTGATCGTCACGGGCCTCTCGCCCGAGATCGCGCAGACGCTGGTGACGATCGGGGTCGACCTGAGCGAAATGGCCACGGTCGGCGATCTGCAGGGTGGCATCGAGGAGGCGGAGCGGCTGCTCGGCTACAAGGTGGTCCCGCTGGAAGAACCGGTCCCGAAGGCGTGAGGTCGCACCCTACTGCGTAGACGGAGGCCGTGGTGGAAGTTCCGATCCTGAAGCAGGGGCTCTATCTCATCGCGTCCATCCAGTCGGCGCTCACCGACGCTGATCTGTCGGCGTTACGCGAGGCCCTGATCGAGCGCGTCGGGAAGTATCGCGCCCGCGGTGTGATCGTCGACGTGACGGCGCTCGACGTCATGGACTCCTTCGCCGTCCGCACGCTGCGGGACATCGCGCACATGGCGCGGCTGCGCGGGGCCGAAACGGTGATCGTCGGCATCCAGCCCGAGGTCGCCTTCGCGATGGTGCAGCTCGGCCTGACGCTCAAGGGCATCTCGACCGCGCTCGACCTCGAAGAGGGGCTCGCCTTTTTGGATCGGCAGGGCCGGGAGCGCCTCGACAAACAAGGACGGGGCACCCGTGGCTGAAGAGCTGCTGGTCCCGATCACGTCCGACGTCGACGTCGTGAGCGCCCGGCAGAAAGGGCGGGAGCTCGCGGCCGAGGCGGGGTTTTCGAGCGGTGACCAGACCGTCATCGCGGCCGCCATCTCCGAGATCGCCCGCAACATCCTCATGTACGCCAAGCGCGGAGAGATCACGCTCCGCACCGTGATGAACGGCGACATGGATGGTCTGATCGTCGTGGCGCGCGACCAAGGACCCGGGATTCCCGACGTCACGCGCGCCCTGCAGGACGGGTACTCGACGTCGGGCGGGCTGGGGCTCGGGCTCCCGGGGGCGCGGCGCCTGATGGACGACTTCGATGTCGTCTCCAGTCCCGGGAAGGGGACCACCGTGACGATGAAGAAATGGCGCCGGCGGCATGCATGACGCGTCGCTGCGCGCCCCCCCCATGATCGACTGGGGGGTGGCGGCGCAGGCGCTCGCCGGCCAGATGGAATCGGGTGATCTCCATCTGGTCAAGCGGGTGGGGCGCGGCACGCTGGTCGCCGCGGTGGACGGGCTGGGGCACGGCACGGAGGCCGCGGCCGCCGCGCGTACCGCGGTGGCGGCGCTCGACCGGTACGCGGAGGAGTCGCTGGTGCCGCTGGTGCGCCGCTGTCACGAGGCGCTCGCCGGCTCGCGCGGCGTCGTGATGAGCCTGGCCTACGTCGGCGACGTCCAACCGTCGCTCACCTGGCTGGGCGTGGGAAACGTCGAAGGGGTGGTGCTGTACGCGGCGCCGAAGGCGCGCCCCGCGCGCGCCTCGCTCGTGACGCGGGGCGGTATCGTCGGCGGCGCCGAGCTCCCGCAGCTGCGGGCCGACATGGTGCCGGTCGCGCCGGGGGATCTCCTCATCTTTGCCACCGACGGCATCCGCGAGGGATTCGCCGAGGGCCTCCCGACCGACGCAACCCCCCAACAACTCGCCGACCAGATCCTGGCCCGGTCTGGCAAGGGCACGGATGATGCGCTCGTCCTGGTCGCGCGCTACGCGGGGGCGGGGCGAGGCAGGGGATGAACAGAGTGGCAGCGAGCGGGTCCCCCGCGACCCCACCACCCGCCGCACCGGGCAAGGAGGAGCTGCAGGCGCTGCGGATTCTCGCGGTGGGCGCCGAGGGCGCGGGGAGCGGCGGCCTGCTCCACGGCATCCGCCAGTGGGTCGGTGAGGGCGGCGTCGAACTCGAGGCCGCGCCGGACCTGCCGCGGGCGGTGCGGCAGCTCGGCACCGGGCGGTGGCACGTCGTGGTCGCCGTACTGGGCGACCATGCGGACGACGATCTCGCCTGGTGGGTGGATACCCTGCGCGGCGCGACCGCCGCGCCGCGCCTGATCGCGGTCGCGCACGGCCCGTCGATGGGCCTGGTGCTGCGCGCTGAGAAACTGGGCGTGCTCGACGTGCTGTCGCTGCCGGTGCGGCGCGAAGACTTTCTGCGCGCGCTGCGCCGCGCGCGTCCCGTCACCGAAGCCGCGGTCACGCTGCCCGTCGTCGAGGCCCACGCCGTCGGAGATTACGCGCTGGTGGGCCAGAGCCCGGCGATGCTCGACGTGTACCGACTGATCGCCCGGGTTGCCCCGAGCACCGCGACCGTGCTCGTGCAAGGCGAGTCGGGCACCGGCAAGGAAGTGGTCGCCCGCGCGATCCACATCAACGGGCCGGTGTCGTCCGGGCCGTTCGTCGCCGTCAACTGCGCCGCCATCCCCGAGAACCTGCTCGAAAGCGAGCTGTTCGGCCACGAGAAGGGCGCGTTCACCGGGGCGGTGATGCGTAAGATCGGCCGGTTCGAGCAGGCTGGTAGCGGCACGTTGTTCCTCGACGAGATCGCCGACATGAGTCTGGCGCTGCAGGCCAAGATCCTGCGGGCGGTCCAGGAGCGGGAGATCGAGCGCGTGGGCGGCACGGACACGATTCCCGTCGACGTCCGGCTGATTGCGGCGACCAACCGCGACTTGAAAGACGCGATCAAGCAGGGGCGGTTTCGCGAGGACCTGTACTATCGGTTGGCCGTCGTCCTGATCCGCCTGCCGCGTCTGGGGGAGCGCGGGGACGACCTGCTGCTGCTCACCGCCTACTTCGTGCGCCAGTTTGCGGAGCGATACAGGAAGCAGATCCACGCGATCTCGGATCGGGCGCTGGAGCTGCTGCGTAACCACGCCTGGATCGGGAACGTGCGCGAGCTGCGCAATGTCATCGAGCGGGCGGTGATCGTGGCCACGGACGACGTGCTGGGGGCCGAACACCTCCCCGAGGAGTTCCGCGGCGAGGAGGCGACGCTCCCTGACCGGCCCGAGGGGGCGCTGCTCACGCTGGCGGAAGTCGAGGCGCGCCACATCACCCGCGTGCTCACGCACACCAACCACCAGATCGGCGCCGCGGCGGAGATCCTCGGGATCCACCGCAATACGTTGACGCGAAAGATGAAGGAGTACGGCCTGTGACGCCGCCGCTGCCTCCGGTGCGCGTCGAGAAGGCCCTCGCGCTGCTGCCCGACATCGAAGCGCTCGGGCCCTTGCGGGCCCTGCTCGTCTCGATCTCGCGGCCGGACGAGCGCGCGTTGTGGTCGAGCTCCGGTCCGTATCTCACCCTCGGAAAGCGCGGCGTGCAGCCGGAGGAGCTGCGGCGTCGCATGCCGCAGTCGTTCCACGTGATCACCGAGCACCTCCAGACGCTGTACCGGGCATACGTCGAGGCCCTCGAATGCCAGCAGCGCGGGGACGGGGCCGGGGCGGTCGCGGCACTGGTGCGTGCCGGCCGCAGCGAAGAGCGGGTCGGCCGGCTCAGTCAGGCCCGCGCCTGGTACGACGTCGCGCTGCGCGTCTCCCAGGCGCTGCAGGACCGTCGCCCCGAGGTGGAGTCGCTGAGCTCGCTCGGGGAGTTGTTCCTGCGGGTGGGTCAATACGCGGAGGGAGCCCGTCACTTCCAGCGGGCGCTGGCGATCGCGGAAGCCGAGTTCGATCAGACGGGCGCGATCGCGGCGTGCGGGGGGTTGGGGGACGCGGCCCTCGCCCAGAGCCAATGGACGGGCGCCCAGGCGTGGTACGCCCGCGGGCTGCGGCTCGCGACGGCCGGGGGCGACCAGCGGCAGATCGGCCGGCTCGAACGCCAGCTCGGCGTGCTGGCGCGCCATCAAGGCGACCCCACCGGCGCGGGCGAGCACCTGCGCCGGGCACGCGAGTGCTTCGAGTCCGTCGACGCCGCGGAGGAAATGGCCGGGCTCCTGAACACGCAGGGGCAGCTGGAAGCGCAGCTGGGCCGTCCCCAGGCGGCGTCGGCAGCGTACCGGGAGGCGCTCGCGTGGGTGCAACGCGCCCCGCGCGACGCCGGCCTCGAGGTCACAGTTCGCTTGAACCTCGCCGAGCTGCACCTGGAGGCGGGGCGGTTCCTGGACGGTGAAGAGGAGATGCGTCGCGCCGAGCAGGTGGCGATCGCGGGCAACCTCACCGGCCGGCTGGCCCAGATCTACACGCTGATGGGGAAGTTGCGGGGCCGGCAGCTGGACGAAACGGGGTTCGTCTTCTTCGAGCAGGCGATCGAGCTGAGTCGCATGCTCGAGCCCTCTCCCACAACCGAAGCCCAGGTGTACGTCGAATACGGCTTGTTCCGCGAGCGCCTGGGCCAGCGCGAAGAGGCGCGCGCGTACCTGGAGCGGGCGCGGGAACTCTATGGCAGCGTCGGCGACGCGGCCGACCGCCGACGGGTGGAGGCGGAGCTGGAGAAAATGACGGCGTAACGCGCTACGTCAGCCCGAGGCGCTTCTCGATGTGTCCTTTGACCGCGGGCGTGATGATGCCGCGCTGCAGCGCGTCGCTGAGCGCCTGGGCGACGGCGCCGCGGTCGGCGTCCAGCTTCTGCTCCCGCAGCTCCCGGATCGCCCGGGCGAGCCGTTGATCGTACTCGCTCGTCTTGAGCTGTCCCGCGTCCATCTCCTGTTTCAGCGCGTCCAGCTGCTTGATGAAGCGCTCCAGCGAAACCGGTGCCATCGGATCACTCCTTGGGTGTGGTGACGGCCGCCGCGAGCCGACGCACCTCGGCGTGGCGGAAGCACTGCACGAGATGATCGTTGACCATCCCCACCGCCTGCATGAACGCGTAACAGATCGTCGGGCCGACGAACCGAAAGTCGCGCCGGACGAGCGCGGCGCTCATCCGGTCCGATTCGCGGGAGCGGGCCGGCAGGTCCCGCAGGCTGCGGCGGTGGTATTGCTTGGGCGCGCCCCCCACGAAGCTCCACAGAAACCCGTCGAACGAGCCGTCATGCTCGACGAAAGCGAGGAACGCGCGCGCGTTCGACACGGCGGCGCGCACCTTCTGCCGGTTGCGCACGATCCCGGGATCGCGGAGCAGCTGCGCGATCTTCCGTGCGTCGTAGCGCGCCAGACGCTCCGGGTCGAACCCGTCGAACGCGTCCAGGAACCGCGCCCGCTTGTGCAGGATCACCGCCCATGACAGGCCCGCCTGGAAACCGTCCAACACGAGCTTCGCGAACAGTTCGCGGTTGCCGTGCAATGGGACCCCCCATTCGCGGTCGTGGTAGGCCAGCATCAGGGGATCGTCGGTTCCCGCCCAACAGCGTCGCGTCATGGCGGCGGTTAACATAACGCAAGAGCACAAGAGGCGTCACGAGAGCACAAAAGGCGTCACGGAGAGACGTCACGAACAGGCGTCACGGGAAGGCGTCACGGAAAAACGTCATGAAGTACCTGCATGTGACGGAGCGCGACGGCCGCTACTTGAGCGAGCTGCGGGAGGCGGCGGTGCCGGAGCCACGGGCCGACGAGGTACTGGTGCGGGTGGCGGCCTCCGGGCTCAACCGCGCCGACCTCTCGCAGATCGCGGGACGCTATCCTCCCCCGCCCGGAGAACCGGAGATCCTGGGGCTCGAGGTCGCGGGCACGCTGCCGGGCTCCGACGAGCGGGTGTGCGCGCTGCTCGCCGGCGGAGGGCATGCCGAGTACGTCGCCGCGCCCCGCGGCCAGGTGTTCCCCGCGCCGCCCGCGCTCGATCTCGTGGCCGCGGCCGGCATTCCCGAAGCATTCCTCACCGCCTTCGTCAACCTGGTGGTGGAGGGCGGCCTCGCGGCGGGCGATGGCCTGCTCATCCACGCCGGCGCGTCGGGCGTGGGGCTGGCCGCGATCCAGCTGGGGACGCTGCTCGGGGCCAGGGTGGCCGCCTCGACGCGCACGCCGGGCAAGCTCGCCGCGCTCGCCGCAGCGGGCGCGGATCTGGCGCTGCTCGGCCCCAGCGTCGCGCCGGCGATCGAGCAGCGTTGGGGCCCCGACAGCGTGGCCGTCGTGCTCGATCCGGTCGGCGCCACGACGCTGCCGGAGGATCTCGCCGTGCTGGCCCCGGGAGGCCGGATCATCAGCATCGCGACGCTGGGCGGGGCCACGGCCTCGCTCGATCTCTCCCTGCTGATGCGCAAGCGGGCGCGACTCATCGGCTCGACGCTGCGGGCTCGCAGCCGCACCGAGAAAGCCGCGCTGGTGGCGCAGTTCCGCCGGGACATCCTGCCGGCGTTTGACCGCGGGGCCCTGCGTGTGACGCTCGACGCCGTGGTCCCGCCGGCGCAGGCGGCCGCAGCGTTTCAGCGCATGCGCGACAACGCGAACACGGGGAAGCTCGTCATCCAGTGGCGCTAGCCCCACCCCCGACTTCACGTCACCGATGCCGAGCTTCCTCAGGGCGATCCCGTGCCCACCGTGGCCTGCGGCGCCGGCGCGGCGCGGGCCAGGAAGATGCCGTTGAAGAAGAGCTTGAAGGTCCCGTGCGGCTGGCCGCGATTCAGGATCTCCGGCCCGAACAGCAGCAGCTTCCCGCCCTTGTCACCGATCGGCGCCTCGACGGCCGCGACGCCGTCCTTGAGATACTGCTGGCCCCACGCCCAGCCGCTGCGCAGCGGGTGGTCCGACTCGAACCACGCCACCGGGCGCACACCGGCCACGGCGGCGTCGGGACGGAGGTCGAACACCGGACTGTTGTCGAAGAACACATCCACCCGCCCCGGGATGCCGTAGGCGACCGGACGCGTCGTGTCGACGCGTGCCTGGAGCAGCGAGCCCGGCACGTAGAACCGGGAGCGGGGAAGGGGCTTGCCGTCCGACACCAGGTGACTCGCCAGCGGGAGGCCGAGGTGCTGGCCCAGGCTGGTCGAGCTGCCGATCGCGATGATGGTGCCGCCGTCGGCGAGGAACTGGCGCAACAGCGGTACGGTCTTCTGCACGGTGACGCGCCCAAGCCGGCTCCGGAACTCCGCGGGAATCGTTTCGGGCGGCGGCGGCGGCCCGAAGAAGTCCTCCGGCTGATCGCGGTCGCTCTGCGGGATCGCGCCGTCGGGGAAGACGAGCACGTCGTAGCGGTCGGCGAGCTTGCCGGCGTCCAGGGTCGCTGGATACACGACCTCGAAGGGAAACTCGAACCGCTCGAGCAGCCAGCGGGTCCAGCCGGACGGAATCGAGCCGCCGTAGCGGTCCCACAGCCCGATGCGCACGGGGCGCACGCGCAGCGCGGTGGCCGGGCGCGTAGCGAGCCCGTCGAAGCTCAGGCCCAGGTCGGTCGCGAGCCGCCGCACCAACGGCACGCTTGCGGGCGTGGCCGGGATGAAGATGGTGCCGGCGGGGTAGTCGCGGCCGTTCGCCGCGACCGGCTGCACGAGCCAGTCGACTTCCTCCCCCTTGGCGAGCAGTCGATTGGTGGCGACGGCGGCGTCGTTCACACGATGACTCAGCAGGAAGCCGGTGGCGCCGTCCGCGTGGCTGATCGTCCCCGGGAGCGGGGTCACCGTGTCGGGCACCGGCTCGAACGGTCCGTCCAACCGGTCCAGGATGCGATCGAAGCTCACGCCCATCTGATAGGCCAGCGTCCAGCCCGCATTGTCGTACGGCGGGATCGGTGGGCCGCCGGGATACTGGAAGTCGTTGGGGTGGTCCTGCGGCTCGAACATATCGAGGACGTGCGGCCGGAACGCCTGGGCGGCCAATACGGCGTAGGACTGCGCGGGATAGTGCCGGCCCGCCACGTCGAAGTCCCGGGTGGCCCGCAGCACCGTCACCCCGTTCTTGATCAGCGTGTTCACGAACTTGGTGGCGGTGGGGAAATCCGCCTGGTCGGACGGGAGAATGTAGCCGCGCGGGTCGCGCTGCGCCGGGTCGTGCAGCAGGGCGAGGTACTTCAGCGGCACCCGGCCGTCCCGCGTGCGCGCGGTCCGGACGGTGTCGAGCGCGCTGTCCTTGAGGGCGGCCGCCTTCACGGCCTCGATGAGCTGAGGGTGCACCGTCCAGTGATCCGCGCCGCCGCGCTCGATCGCATTCCGTCCCATACGGTAGATGTTGTAGAGCAGCGTCTCGCGATAGCGCGAGGCGTAATCGAGGATCGCGCGGTTGGCGGTGATGGAGTAATCGATCGACTGCCGGAAGTGCCACCGTTGCGGCTCGATGGGTGCGGGCAAGTCGCCCTTGGGCAGCGCGCGGTCGGGAACGAACGGGATCTCGATGGGCGTCGGGTTGCCGATCGACTCCGTCAGGAGCCCGATCATATTGTGGAAGTAGGCCGTGGTGCGGAGCCCGCCGTTCCACCACGTCGAGTACGGCGCTCCCGAGCGCATCGTCGCCCCCGGTTTCCCCTCCGCGAGGAAGCGTTCGTGCATCGCCGCCGCGACCATGTCGATGCCGATCGGCACGAGCGGGTCGAAGTAGTAATTGAACGGATCGCGGAACGGCGGCGCGAACAGCACGGCGCCGGCGGGGCCCGTCTGGTGGTGATTGTAGACGATTTGCGGGAACCATTCCCGGAACATGACCCGGGCCATGTTCTCGGTCTCGGGCTGGCTCACCATGTAGAAGTCACGGTTGTTGTCGTGCCCGATGTACTTCTGGTACAGCCGGGGGATGCCCGCCGTCGAGCGCTTGAGCGAGTCCGGCTCCCGCATGTACCAGCTCGAGACCAGCTCCATGCCGTCGGGGTTCGCATGCACCGCGAGCAGGATGACGTCGTCGAGGATACGGCGGGTTTCCGGGTCGTCGCGGCTCACCATTTGATAGACGAGCTCCATCAGCTGATGCGCGCCCAGCACCTCGGTTGCGTGCAGGCCACCGTCGATCCACACCACCGCCTTCCCTTCGCGGGCCAGCGCGTGTGCCTGCTCGTCCGTGAGCCCCTGGGCGAGCGCCAGCCGCCGCGCAATATCTTCGTAATGCGCGAGGCGCTTGTGGTTCTCCGGCGCCGTGATGATCGCCATGAGCTGGGGCCGTCCTTCAGCAGTCTTGCCGATCTCGCGCAGTACCATGCGCGGCGACTCGCGGACGAGCGTCCGCCAGTACGCCTCGAGCTGCGTGTAGGTCGCGAGGTGATAGTCCGCACCGACGTCGAAGCCCAGGGCTTGTCGCGGCGTCGTGACGCGGTGCTGCGCCGGGGCCGGCGGCGCCACCAGGGCTGCGGCCACGAGCCAAGCGGTGATTCTCGGCATATGGAGGACTCGCAATTCAGACGGGGCGTGCAGTAAACTATCTGTGCACGGTCACCGTGCCAGACTGGATGACTCTCGTCGTGATGCGCATGCGCAACACCGCAGTGGTGCTGCTGGCGGTCGCCGCCACCGGGTCGGCCGCCGCTCAAACGCCGGCCCCCGCGGACAGCGGGGCGCCCGGCTTGTACGCCGCGGCCGGCGCCGGGATGCTGAGCCCGGCGGCGCGGCGCGCCGTGCCGTTCGTGTACGTGCCGAACAGCAAAGACGGCACGGTCACGGTGATCGACCCGTTGACCTACCACGTGCTACGCACCTTTGCGACGGGCGCCCTGCCGCAGCATGTGGTGCCCTCGTACGATCTGCTGACGCTGTGGGTGGCGAACAACCTGGGCAACACGCTCACCCCGATCGATCCCGCCAGCGGCCGCGAAGGGCCGAGCGTCCCGGTGGCCGATCCGTACAATCTGTATTTCACTCCCGACGGCCACTGGGCCATCGTCGTGGCCGAGCGGCTGCGGCGGCTCGACTTCCGGGACGCGCACACGATGGCGCTCGTCCAATCGGTGCCGGTCGAGTGCAAGGGCGTGGACCACATGGAGTTCACCGCCGACGGGCGCTACGCCATCGCGACGTGCGAGTTCTCGGGCGAGCTGGTCAAGCTCGACCTCTCGACCCGTCGGGTGGTCGGGTATCTGCTGCTCGATCCCGCCGGACTGGGCGCGCGCGCAATGCCGCAGGACATCCGCGCGTCGCCCGACGGGCATGTGTTCTACGTGGCCGACATGGTGGCGAACGGCGTCTACCTGGTGGATCCGGACGGCTTCCGGCGCGTGGGGTTCGTCGCCACCGGCAAGGGCGCGCACGGCATCTATCCCAGCCGGGACGGGCGCCGCATGTACATCAGCAACCGGGGATGGAACACCACCGCGGGCGGCCGCCACGGACCGGGGAGCATCACCGTGCTCGATCCCGCGACGCAACGGATCGTCGCCACGTGGCCGGTGCCGGGAGGCGGAAGCCCCGACATGGGGAATGTGACCGCCGATGGGCGGGAGCTGTGGCTCTCGGGGCGCTACGACAGCGAGGTGTACGTGTTCGACGCCCAGACGGGCCGGCTCATGCACCGTATCGCGGTCGGCCGGGAGCCGCACGGCCTGTGTGTGTGGCCGCAGCCCGGGCGCTACTCGCTGGGGCACACGGGAAACATGAGATAATACAAAGGCGTCAAGCAACGACGTCACGCAAGAACGTCACGCAACAACGTCACGCAACAACGTCACGCAACAACGTCACGCAACAACGTCACGCAGAGGCGTCGCGGAGGGACGTGTGAATCGCATGGAGGGGAAGCTGATTCTGATCACGGGGGCGAGCTCGGGGATC
>Ga0209156_10001810_pt1 | contig 17128 bp, 10 predicted proteins | sample GraSoiAngelo_124_FD_185881 | JGI IMG/M metagenome (GOLD analysis project Ga0209156, IMG submission 185881) | Grasslands soil microbial communities from the Angelo Coastal Reserve, California, USA - 14_0927_05_20cm (SPAdes) (version 2) | ecosystem: Environmental > Terrestrial > Soil > Grasslands...
TCTGACTGAGGGCGGGGTTGACGTTCATTTCGCTGAGCGGAATTGGCCACCGCATCTTGTACTCGAGCCCAGCGGCCTTGGGCCAGGGTGCGGGCTTGGGGTCGTTTTGGTCCAGCGTCGCAGCCCAGAAACCCGGCTCCAACCCGTTGCAACGCACCAAGTCGAACCAGCGCTTGCCTTCGTGCGCCAGCTCCCAGTCGCGCTCCTGGTAGATGGCGGCACGCACGGACACCAGATCCAGGGGCTCGCCCGCCGTGCCGTAGTCGTGCGGCTCCGTGCGGGCTTCGGCTCCGGTGCCCTTGCGGGCGCGCGCGCGAATCATGTTCAAGTACTGCACAGCGACGGGCGCGTTGCCGAGCTCGTTTTGGGCCTCCGCGTACATCAGCAGTGTCTCGGCGTAGCGATATACAGGGAAGTCCGTGTCGGGCGGGCCGCCGACGCCCCCGTTGGTCGGCCGGTACTTGTACACGTTGGGCCAGGGGAAGGTGACGCATCCCACGTTGGGGTCGGTGCTGCAACCGGACGTGCGATACGTCACCTCCTTGCGGTAGTCGCCCGCCAGGTAGGAGCCATAATGCCACTGGGTCGGCTGCCCGATGACCTCGCAGCCGCCACCCGTACCGAACCCCAGCACCCGGGGCAGGATGAGGCAGCCCAGATTCATGCTGGTGCGTCCGTTGATGCCGGACGATGGCAGCACGAAGATCATCTCCTTGTTCCCGTGATGGGCTGGCAGGAAGGTGCTCAAGTAGTCGTCGTTGAGACCAAAGGTTCCCGAATCGATGACCTTCTTGGACCAATCCGCCGCGAGCTGCCATTCGCCGGTCTTGCGGAAGCTCGAGCGCCACAGGTATAGGTCCGCCAGCGCCATCTCGACCGCCCCTTTGGTGGCCCGGCCCAAATCGCCGGCCGACCAGGTTGCAGGCAGATCGGCCTCGGCTTCCGTCAGGTCCTTGATCGCTTGCGCTTCCACCTGGGCGACCGGTGCGCGCGGCACGTGCAGGTTCGCGTGGTCCGCCACGCTCAAGAGCAGCGGCACGTCGTCGAACAGCTTGCTGAGCAGGACGTAGGCATAGCCCCGCAGAAACTTGGCTTGGGCGATCAACGACCGCTGCTCGGCGGGATCGGGGAATTGCACGTCCGGCGCGTGGTCCAGCACGAGATTGGCGCGGAAAATCGTGTTGTAGAGTCCGTTCCACTCGGATGTCACACTCGAGGTCGTCGCATCCCACAGGAGGAACTCCGGGTGGTACGTCTGGTAGTTCGGCTCGTCCGGATTCATGCGGACCTGGTCGGACGCGAGGTCCGTCGTCAGCCACAGCCACCAGTTGTAGAGGTCCCCACTGTTCATGGGCTGGTAGGCCGCGAGCGTGGCGCTGCGGATGTCCGCGGGCGTCTTGTAGAAGTTGTCCGTCGTGGGGAACGACCTGGGAGTCTCGGTCAGCATGTCGCTGCAGCCCGCGATGCCCAGCAGCGCCACCGTGAGCGGCGCGATCCACAGCCTGCCTGTCGTGGTTCTCATGGTATCGCTCCGGTGATGGCTCAGAACGTGACGTTCAAGCCGAAATTGACGATCCGGGACCGGGGATACGCCCCGGCGTCGACGCCGCGGAAGCGGGAATCACCCCCGATGCTGTTGACCTCCGGATCGAACCCGCTGTAGCCCGTCAACACGAACAAGTTCTGTCCCGTCACGTAGAGGCGTGCGGCATGCGCCCCCGGAATGAAGGCCGGCGGGATCTGGTAGCCCAGCGTGATCGTCTGCAGTCGGAAGAACGAGCCGTCCTCGACGAACGTGCTGTAGAGGCGGCGGGGCCGGGCGTTGTTGGCGCGCGGGATCATGGTATTGGTGTTCTGCGGGGTCCAGCGGTCCAGCACCTCGGCCCGCTCGTTCATGAAGCCGGTGGCGAGCTCGCTGAAGACGTTGTTGGCGTTTACGACCTTGTTGCCGACCGTGAAGTTGCAGAAGACGTCCAGCGTGAACCGGCCGATCGCGAGGTTGTTGGAGAGCCCGCCGTAGAAGTCCGGCTGCGTGTAGCCGAGGATGGTGCGATCGGCCGGTGTGATGACGCCGTCCCCATTGACGTCGGCGATCTTGTACTCGCCCGGGGTGCAATCGGCGGTGTTCTTCAGGTTGCACTGGTCTCCCGCCTGCCACAGCCCGTTCACCTTGTAGCCGAAGATGGAGCCGAGCGGCTGCCCGACTTGCACGATGAAGCTCTCGTTGCCGTCGATGAACCAGCCGTAGCGCGACGCGCCGGGGAGGATGGACTGCACGTTGCCAAGATCGAGCACGACGTTGCGGTTGCCCGCCAGGTTCAGGGTGCTGCGCCAGGTGAAGGCCCCGTGCTGGACGGCGAGGGCGCCGATGCTCAGCTCCACCCCGCGGTTGCGCACCGACCCGACGTTCTGGAGCTGGGTGCTGTAACCCGACGTGCGGGGGAGGTTCACCCAGAGGAGCAGATCCTTGGTCACGGAGGCGTACGCGTCCATGCTGAGCGTGATGCGGTTGTTGAAAAGGCCCGCGTCGATGCCGGCGTTGAATTCCCGCTTCGTCTCCCACCTGAGATTCGGGTTCGGCGCCGCACTGGACGGCACCTCGCCCACCAGCTCCTGCGTCTGACCGATGTCGACGAAGGTCGCGCCGAGCCGGGACAGGGATTGGTACTGGCTCACGGCCTGATTGCCGGTCGTGCCGTAGCTCAACCGCAACTTTAGATCACTGAAGAGCGACTGGTGTTGCATGAATGGCTCATCCGAGACGCGCCATGCGAACGACGCCGAGGGGAAGAAGGCCCATTTATTGTTGGCACCGAACACGCTCGAGCCGTCGCGCCGGGCGGTGACGGTGAAGAGGTAACGGTCGCGCAGGTTGTAGTTGGCGCGGCCCAACACGGACAGCAGTGCCCAATCGTTGTAGTCGCTCCCCACCTGCTGCTGGCAGGCGCCAGAGCCCAGGTTGTTCCATTCGGTGGCGTCCACCGGGAAACATTGTGCGTGCGACGAGGACGACTCGCGCACCCCGGTCTGCACCGAGACGCCCCCCAAGAGATCGACGGTGCCAGGCCCCAGGGGACGACGGTACGTCGCCGTGTTCTCGTTGATGAACTCGCGCTCGTACCCCGTGCCGACGGTGGCACTGCCGTTCAGGCTCGCGCCGGCGGCGATGGTGCGTGGGGCGAAGAAGGGGTTGCGCCAGAAGTGCGTGTTGCTGCCGAAGGTGCTCTTCAGGCGCAGGGCGTCGCTGACGGTGAACTCGGCGAAGATGTTTCCCACCAGCCGCCATTCGTTCCGGTGGTCGACCACCGAGGCGATGTTGGCCAACGGGTTCTCGAGCTGCTCGCCCATGATGGCCCGCATGTTCCAGTCGCCGTTGCTGTTCTTGGGCGGCAACGAAGGGTCGAAGTTCATGGCGGCGAGAATCCCCCGCGCCCCCGCCCCGATCCCGCCGTTGTCGGTCCAGTCGACGTCCTGCTCGACCCGCGCCACGCTGAGGCTCGTGCCCGTGCGGAAGCGCCGGCTCACGTCCCGGTCCAGGTTGAAGCGGAGCCCGTACCGCTGGAAGGCGGAGTTGATGATGATCCCCTGCTGGTTCAAATAGTTGCCGGAAAGCAGGTAGCGGGTCCTCGCGTCGCCGCCGGACAGGCTGAGCGCGTGACTCTGCTGCGGCGCTGTGCGGAGCAGTAACTCCGGGTAGTCGTACGTCTGCGCACTCGCAATCTGGGCGGCGGTGTAGCGGGGCGTGCGGCCCGCATTCGCGTAGGCCTCGTTCGCGAGCGTCATGTACTGCGGCGCGGTCAGCACCGGAATCCGCTTGCTGATGTCCTGGACGCCGTAGCTCGACTGGAAGGTGAGGCGGTCTTCGCCCCGCTGGCCGCGCTTCGTCGTGATGAGGATGACGCCGTTGGCACCGCGCGATCCGTACACGGCCGTGGCGGAAGCGTCCTTCAGGATCTGGATCGACTCGATGTCCTCCGGGTTGATCTGGGTGAGCGGGTTAAAGGTCGGGTCGTCGGAGCCCGTGCCCTGCATCGCCGGAATGCCGTCCACGACGTAAATCGGCTCGGCGTTGGCGCTGATCGAGGCCGTGCCGCGAACCCGAACGCTCGCTCCGGCCCCGGGAATGCCGCTGTTCGTCAGCACGTCCACGCCGGCCGCCTTGCCCTGGAGCGCGTTCGAGACCGCACTGGTCGGCGCGGCTTTGAGAAGGACATCCTCGCCGCTCACCGACGCCACCGCGCCGGTGAGGTCACGTTTCTGGACCGTGCCGTAGCCGATCGCCACGACCTCGTCCAGCTGCACGGCCTGCTGGCGCAGCTGGATATTGGCCGAGGCAGTCTCCCCGGCCGTCACCACGACGCCCGAATCCACGACGCTGCCGTAGCCGATCAGGCGGGCCCGCACGCGGTACGGGCCGACCGGCACGGCGGCGAAACGGTAGCGGCCGTCCGCACCGGTGAGCGTGCTCACGCCGGCGCCGAGCACGGTGACGTTGGCGCCCGACAACGGAGCGCCGCTCTCTTGCGAGGTCACGGCGCCGGCGATCGAGCCCACGTCCTGGGCCGCGCCCACCCGGACCGACAACAATGCACAGAGCAGCAGGACACCGAAGCGTTTCATAGCGGCCTCCGACGGCGAAGCGAGGAAGCAGAGTTCAGGAAGTGGGGGACGGCAAAGCGAGGCGCGTGACGTCGGAGATCGACGCCACTGTCGGCGTGCGGACACAACACTACGTGCATGACGTCGTCCCCCTGGGCGGCACAAAGGGCGCAACGAGTTTGGACAGGTTGCGTGCATTCAATTTTGGGGCCGGAATGTTCGAGGGGCGGCGGGCGGCGCGCGCGCGGTGAATGTGACAAGACTCACAACGAGTTAACTACGCCCGCGCGATTCGACCGGGAGCCGCGCGCGTTGCATGCCGTCTACAAACCGACTGTCAGTGGTGCCGAATTACCGCGACGTGGATTGTCTGCGACGGTGAGATCTGGCGATGCTGCGAGCGTGCAGCGCGGAAGCCAATCGCCCCTCGCCGAAGGGGCCGAGGGGCGGATGGTACGTGCTCAGGGCGCGGTCACCCCCGGCGGGCAGGCCGTGCCACCGTACCCGGTATTCTGACACAGCGCCGGGTTGGCATCGATCTGCGCCTGAGGAATCGGCCACCGCTTCTTGTACTCGTCGGGCGCCGGCTTGGGGGACGCAAAGCTCGGGTCGTGCGCGATGAGGCTGTTCTTCCAGTATCCTGGATCCTCCGAATCACGCCGCACCAGGTCGAACCAGCGCTTCGCTTCAAAGGCGAACTCCCAAGCGCGCTCCATGAAAACGGCGTCGCGCACCGACAGCTTGTCCATCGCTTCGCCGGCGGTGCCGTAGTCATGCGGCTCGGTGCGGGCTTGCGCGCCGGTGCCTTTCCGCGCACGGGCGCGGATCATGTTCAGGTACTGCACGGCGACACCGGTATTGCCCAGCTCGTTCTGCGCCTCGGCGTAGATCAGGAGCGCCTCGGCGTAGCGGTACAGCGGGACGTCCACGTCGCCCAGCCACCAAGTCGCGCCGTTGTCGCTCTTGCGGTACTTGTACGGCATGGGCCCGTCGCCGAGGGTGTCCTTGCAAATCGTCAAGCCGCACCCGCCCGCGACATACCCCGAGTCAGTCTTGTACCCCTCGAAGCCCCTCGATCCACGGTAGTCGCCCGGGAGATAACTGTTCAGGAACCAATCCGTCGGGTGGATCAACCCCCAGCCGCCCCCTTGCCCGGCATCGAGCCCCCAGTCGCGCGGATAGTAGAACAGCTGAAAGATGTTGCTGGTGCGATCGACCACGCCGGAGTTGGTGATTACCAGGATCTCCTCCCGGTTGCCCTTGTTGCTCGGGAGGAATGTCTTGATGTAGTCGTCGTTGAGAGCCCACAGACCGGAGGCGATGACGCTGTCCGCCCAATCGGAGGCGAGCTGCCACTCGTTGGTCTGCATGAAGCTGGAGCGCCACAGATAGAGATCGGCGAGGGCCATCTCGGCCGCGCCCTTGGTGACCCGCCCCTGGGTCGGGTTGCCGTACCCGTCGTCCCCCGACCACGCGGCCGGCAGGCCCGCCTTGGCCTCAGTCAGGTCCTTGATCACGGCCTGGTGGACTTGCTCGACCGTGGCGCGAGTGGGGCTCGGCTTGGCCTGATCCTCCGGCGACAGAAGGAGCGGCACTCCGTCGTACATCTTGGTCAGGCGTAGATACGCATACCCGCGCAAGAACTTCGCCTCGGCGAGATTACGCGCCTTGGTGACGGTGTCCGTCGTTTGAATACCCGGTCCCTTGGCGAGCACCAGGTTCGCCTCCGTGATGACGGCGTAATGGGTACCGAACGGCACGGTCGCGCGACCGCTGGAAGCACTCCACGTGAGACGGTCGGGCCCGTAGGTCCCGGCGTTCGGCTCGCGATTGTCCGCCCGGGTCTGGTCGGAGGCCAGCTCCGGCGTCGTCCAGTTGCTCTGTCCCTGAAACCCGCGCAGCGCGCTGTAGATGGCAAGCGTGCCGCTGTTCAGGTCGGCGCCGGACTTGAAGAACGTATCGGTCGTCGTGAACCCTTTCGGATTCTCGACCAGCAAGTCGGAGCACGCGACGAGCGACAGCCCGACCGCGAGCACCAGGGGCGAAACGGATGGCTGGTATCTCATGGCAGTGTCCTCGCGGCTCAGAAGGTAGCCCGTATGCCGAAGTTCCACATGCGCGACCGCGGGTATGCGCCGATGTCGATCAGCCCGAAGCGTGGATCACCGCCTTGACTGTTGACGTCGGGGTCGAAGCCCGAGTAACCGGTGATCGTGAACAGGTTCTGGCCCGTCACATACACGCGGGCTGATGCGGCACCACCGAACAACAGCCCTGCCGGCAGGTCGTAGCCGAGCGTGAGGGTCTGGAGCCGGAGATACGAGCCGTCTTCCACGAACGTGCTGTAGAGCGACCGGGCGCGGTCGCGATTGGGTCGCGGGATGATCGTATTGGTGTGGGTCGAGTCCCAGTGATCCAGCACGCAGGTCCGTTCGTTCGCCTGCATGATGTCGAGGCAACCGTACGCGTCGCCCGCGTTGATCACTTTGTTGCCGTACACGAAGTTGAAGAACGCGTCGAGCGATAACCGGCCGTAGGTGACCGTGTTGCTGAAGCCTCCGTAGAATTTCGGCTCGCTGTGCCCGAGGATCGTCCGGTCGGCCGCGGTGATCTTCCCGTCCCCGTTGAGATCGGCGACCTTGTACTCGCCCGCCGTGCAGGCGGTCTTGTCGGTCAGATAGCACGCGGCGCCCGTGTCGCCTTTCTGCCACAGACCCGTGACCTCATAGCCGTAGATCGCGCCGAGCGGCTCCCCCACGCGGACGACATAGACGTCGCTCGGGTCGAAGAAATTGCCAGTCCGTGGGGAGAACGGAGCGAGCTGGAGCACAGCCACGGGGCGCCCTGCCGTATCGGGCCTCGTCCCGAGGTCGAGCACCGTGTTGCTGTTGTGCGCGACGGTGAGCGTGCTCCGCCAGGTGAGGGTGGGCCGCGCGACGTTGACGGTGGTAAGCGAGAGCTCCACGCCGTTGTTCTGAACCGAGCCGACGTTTTGCAGCTGCTGGTTATAGCCGGTGGTCACCGGCACGCTCACTTGGAGGAGAAGGTCCTTGGTCTTGGAGCGGTACGCGTCAAGGGTGAACGCGACGCGGCTGCGCAGCATGGTCGCGTCGAGCCCCACATTGAACTCCGTCTTCTGCTCCCAGTGAAGGTCCGGGTTGGGCATGAGCGCTCCCAGGATCATTGCCGGGATCTCCGTCGTCCCGGATGCGACCCAGCCCACGGACAGCTGGGACAGGGATTGGTAAGGATCGACGGCCTGGTTTCCCACGGCGCCGTAGCTCAGTCGCAGCTTGAGGTCGTTGAAGAGCGACTGATGTTGCATGAACGATTCGTCCCCGACGCGCCACGCGAAGGCGCCGGACGGGAAAAAGCCCCACTTGTGGTTGGCGCCAAACACGCTCGAGCCGTCGCGCCGCCCGGTGAGCGTAAACAGATACTTGTCGGCGATGTCGTAGTTCGCCCGCCCGAGGTAGGAGATCAGGGCGTGTTCGCTGATCCCGCTCGAGGGCGGATAGAGCTGGGAGCCGGATCCGAGGTTGTAGACGTTCGTGAAGTCGGTCGGGAACCCTGCGGCGTCGGCTCGCACGCTCTCGGTGTACCACGTCTGGACCGAGAAGCCGCCCAGCAGGTCGAGCGTGCCGGGCCCCACGGGACGGGCGTAGGTGACGGTGTTCTCGGTCGTGAGATTGCGACCCTGGCTGGTGTACATCCACCCGCTCCCGTTGCTCCCACCGTCGAGGATCGTGCGCGGGGCGAAGAAGTGGATGCCGTCGAACTGGAAGTTCCCGCCCAAGGTGCCTTTCAGCTTGAGCGAGGGAGTGAGCGCGAGCTCCCCGAACACGCTTCCCAGCAGGCGGGACGTGGTATTGAGATCGGTCTCCTCGAGCGCGTTCGCGATCGGGTTCGGCACCGGCTCCGTGGACGGCGAGGTCTTGATCCAGTTGCCCGTCGAGTCCTTGGGCGCCTGGAACGGGGCGAACTGCATGGCCGCCTGCAGGCCGTTCGCGCTGTTGCCGAGCGAGCCGCTCTCCACCCGGGCGGCATTGCGCGCCACCCGTGTCATGCTCAGGCTCGTGCCCCAGCGGAACCGCGCGCTCGCGTCGCCGTCGAGATTGAGCCGCACGCCGTAGCGGTTGAAGTCCGAGCCGATTTCGATGCCCTGCTGGCGCGCGAAATTGCCGCTGATCAGGTAGCGCAGCTTCTGGTCGCCGCCCGACAGGCTGATCCCCTGGTTCGCCTGGAGGCCGGTGCGCAGCATCATCGCGGGGTAGTTGTACGTCAACGCTGACGCGATCTGTCCGGCGCCGAACGGCACGCTCGCGGGGACGCCCCCGGCGTTGAGATAGGCCTCGTTCGACAGCTGCATGAACTGCGGGGCGTTCAGGACCGGAATCGTCTTCGCGATGTTCTGGAAGCCGACGCTCGACTCCACCGTGAACTGCGACGTGCCCGCCTGGCCCCGCTTGGTGGTGATCAGCACCACCCCGTTCGCACCGCGCGCGCCATAGATCGCCGTCGCGGACGCATCCTTCAGAATGTCGATGGACTCGATCTCGTTGGGGTCGAGAGACATGAGCGGATTGGTCTTCGGATCCCGCGCCGCGTCATTGTTGCCGCCCGCACCCTGCTCGGCCGGCAGACCGTCGATCACGTACAAGGGCTCGCTGTTGGCCGTGATCGAGCCGGTCCCCCGGACGCGTACCTGGATCCCGACGCCCGGCATACCGGAGTTCGAGGTCACCTGCACGCCCGCGACTTTGCCTTGGAGGCCGCTCGAGAGCGTGACCGTCGGGGCCGCCTTCGTCTCGAACTGGTCCGCGTTCACCGATGCCACTGCACCCGTCAAGTCCCGCTTCTCAACCGCGCCGTACCCGATCGCCACGACCGGGTTGAGCTCGATCGCACTGCGCGCCAGCTGCACGTCCGCGACAGCCTGTCCTCCGTCCTGCACGGTTACGCCGGCCACCGCCGCGGTGTAGCCCAACATGCGGACGCGCAGCCGATAGCTTCCCGCCGGCACGCCCGTGATCGTGAAGCGGCCGTCGGCGCCGGTCTTGGCGGTGAACGCTGTCCCCACCAGGGTGACCACCGCGTCCGCCACCGGAACGCCGGTAGTCGAATCCTTGACCGTGCCGGAGATCGACCCGGACTGTCGCGCCGCGCGTCCGGCCGATCGGTCCGTCACGAGCAGAATCTGGCCGGTGCGATCGAGCGTGGACGCGACGCCGGTGCCGTGCAGCAGGGTGTCGAGCGCGGCCTCAACCCGCACCGCCGCGAGCTGCACGGACACCGGCCGATCCAGCGGTACGACGCGACCGGAGTACGCGATGCGCACGCCGCTCTGCCGCGCCAGGGCGTCGAGCGCGTCCTTGAGCGGCACGTCCTCGAGCCTGAGCGTCACGGTGCGGTCGAAGGGCGACGCCACGTCCGCCTGCTGCGACCGTCCGGGCGCCGTCACCACGACGAGGATCCCTGCTAACGGAATCAGCAATCGCATGATCGGTCTCCTCCGGTTAGCGTCGCGGATGAAGGGGAGTGAGTCGCACCATCCTGCCGGCGCGCGTCCAGCGCGCGTCGAGCACCCGCGCCAGCGTCGTCAGGGCTTCATCGACCGAGCGGGTCGCAAACGAGATCGTGAGCCGCTCGGCGGCCCCCGAGGCGCCGCTGAGCTCGATGTCGACGTCGTACCAGCGCCCCAGCTGAGCCACGACGTCGCCGAGCGGGGCATCGCGAAACACGAGCGTGCCGCGAGTCCAAGCCAGATAGTCGCCCAGCGCGACGCCCGACGTCGCGCTCAGCACGCCGCGCGCGTCGATCACGCCGCGATCGCGCGACCGCAGGCTGAGCACCGAGTCGTCCCCTCCGCCCCGCCCGGCCCGCAACGCGACGCGCCCCGACGCGACGACGACCTGCACGTAGTCCTCCTGCGCATACGCCCGCACGTCGAAGCTGGTACCGAGATCCTCAGTTACGCCCTGGCGGGTTCGCACGAGGAAGGGACGACGGGCATCGTGGCGCACGACGAAATACGCCTCGCCGTCGAGCTCCACGGCGCGCGCGGGCACGCCGAAGTCGCGCGGCACGCGCAGCCGGGTGCCCACGCTCAACAAGACGCGACTGCTGTCGGGGAGGGTCAGCCGCAGGCGCTGCCCGGCCGGCGTCGCGAATTCGCGCAGCGGCGCCGGGCGCGGGCGCAGCAGCCACACGCCGATGCCGGCGACGAGACACGCGATCGCGGCGGCGATCCCGCCCCGCCCGAGGCGGGGCCGCGCGGAGAACCCGGCCGACCGCTGCGCCGCGTGACGGCCGCGGCCGTGCAGCAGCCGGAGCCGGGCCCCCGCGACGGCCCATGGCCGCGTACGGGACCCCGTCAGACGCCAGACGGCGCGGAGCTCGTCGAGCAGCTCGCCCCGCCGCGCATCGGCGGCGATCCACGCCTGGATCGCGGCCGCTTCGTCGGGCGAGCAGTCGCCCTCGACGAAGCGCAACAGGTCGGACTCTTCGATCCCCTCCGCCATGGCGAGCCTCCTGCCTTGAAAACCCGCCACGGAGAGGGGAGTATGACGACGGAGCGAGCTATCCGGCGCGGTCTTCGGGAATGCCCGGACGAGCGAGGTAGGGCGCCAGCTTGGCCCGCAGCCGCAGCGTGGCGCGCCACATCTGCGACTTGACCGTGCCGAGCGAGACGCCGAGGCGTGCCGCGATCTCGCGGTAACTCAGCTGCTCGCGCCGGCGCAGCACGAAGACCGCGCGGCAGCGCGCCGGTAGCTCGGCGATGGCGCGCTGCACGGCGGCGTCGAGCTCGCCGCGCAGGCACAGGTCTTCGGGTGTATCGGACGGGGGGGTCTCTTCACAGGCCGCGCGGGCGACCCACGCCGTCACCACGCGGCGGTGACGCAGATACTTGAGCGCGCGGTTGCGCGCGGCGACATAGAGGTACGGCCGGGTAAGACGGGTCTCGTCGCGCGGGCCGCGGCTGTCCCAGAGTCGCAAGAACAAATCCTGCACCAGATCCTGCGCGGCTTCCGCCGAGCCCACAAAGCGAAGCACATACTCGCACAGCTCGATGTAGTAGGCCTGGAAGGCGGACTCCCAATAATGTGGCGACGCCGGCGTCGCGGCGGGCACGCGACGCTTGAGCGTCGGAAGCGGGGAGCGGACCTGTGGCGCGAGCACGTGACCCGTGGTACCCAGATGTTGCGATGATGCAACAGATGTCTGTTCGCGTACTTGTGCGCCACGTCGCGGGTTGCAAGTTCGAGACCGCCGTTGATCTTCACTGGCACGAGGTGACGAAACCAGCGTGCACGCCGCGAGCGCCCGCCTTCCTTCAATAGGACGGGCCCACTGGCCGGACAGCGCCTATCGCCGGGACGAGCTGGCCGAGCGCGTGCTGCAGTTCGGCACGGGCATGCTGTTGCGCGCCCTGTGCGTCGCGTCGGTGGACGCGGCCAACCGGGCGGGGGCGTTCAACGGGCGCATCGTGGTCGTCCAGAGCACGCCGCACGGCCACGCGCACGCGATCAACGCCCAGGACGGCTTGTTCACGCTGGTGGAACGCGGCTTGCGCAACGGCTCGCCGATCGAGCGCACCCAGGTGATCGGCGCCATCTCACGCGCGCTCGTCGCCGACACGGAGTGGACAGCGGTGCGCGCTGCCGTCGCGCAACCCGAGCTGCAGGTGATCGTCAGCAACGTGACCGAGGTCGGGTTCCGGTTGGAGGGTGGTTTCCCCGCCAAGCTGGCCGACCTCCTGCACACACGCTTCGAGCGCCTGCCCGACGGCCCGCCGTTGTACGTCATCCCCACCGAGCTCGTCCCCGACAACGGGCCGCGCCTCGCCGCGATGATCGATCAGCTGGCGGCGCCGTGCGGCGATCGCTTTCGCGGCTGGCTCGCGACTCACGTCCACTTCTGCTCGTCGCTCGTGGACCGTATCACCACGGGCAGCCCGCCGTCCGACGCGCGCGCCGCGCTGGAGGCGCAACTCGGCTACTCGGACGAGCTGCTCACCGTCACCGAGCCGTACGCCCTGTGGGCCGTGGAGGGAGACCCGGCCGCCCTGCGGGCGGCGTTCCCGATCGACGCCGCTCCCGGCGCGGTCGTATTCGCCTCCGACATCGGCATGTACCGCGAGCGCAAGCTGCGCCTGCTGAACGGCGCCCACACCGCCCTCGCGCCGCTGGCCCTGCTCGCAGGCGTGGCCACGGTGCGCGAGGCGGCGGAGCATCCCCGCCTGGGGGCCCTGCTCGAGCGCGTGCTGTTCCAGGAGCTCGTGCCCGGGACCGACATCGCACCGGCCCCGGCGCGTGAGTTCGCGGCGGGCGTGATGGAGCGGTTTCGCAATCCCTGGCTGCGACACGAGTGGCGCGTGATCGCCACCAACCAGACGATGAAGATGCGGGTGCGCGTCGCGCCGGCGATCGCGCGCTTTGTCCAGACCGAGCGCCGCGTCCCGGACGGGCTCGCACTCGCGTGCGCCGCGCACCTGCGATATCTTCGCCCCGTTTCCGAGGGGGCCCCCCAGGGATCGGCGCCGCACGGGCGGTGGCGCGGGGCGACCTATCCGATCGTGGACGCCGATCTCCCGCTCGTCGCGCGTCACTGGCTGGCGGTGGACCCGGATCGGGCCTCCGGTCCCCTCCCGCGCGACACGCTGGAACGACTCACGGCGCATGCTCTCGGGGACGAGGCGCTGTGGGGCTGTTCCCTGGCGCGCCTGCCCGGGTTCCTCGAGGCGACCACGCGCGCGCTCGCGCGGCTCGAGCACGAAGGCGTAGAGGCGACTCTCCCATGATCGACGCGGCGCTGGCCAGTGGTGTGATCGCGGTGGTGCGGCTGCCCGCCGCCGCGGACTTTCGCGCGCTCGCCGGCGCGCTCGTCGCCGGGGGCGTGAGCGTGGTGGAAATCACGCTCACGACGCCGGGCGCGCTCGCCGCGATCCGCGACCTCACGGCGCGCGATCCGGTCCCGGGCGCGGTGGTCGGCGCCGGCACCGTGCTGGACGAGCGGTCGGCGCACGACGTCATCGCCGCGGGCGCAGGCTTCGTCGTGAGCCCGACGCTCGATGCGGCGGTGATGCGTGCCTGTCGCGAGGCGAACGTCCCCTGCATGCCGGGCGCGCTCACGCCGCGCGAGCTGCTCGAGGCTTCGCGCGCCGGCGCGTCTCACGTCAAGCTCTTCCCCGCCTCGCTGGTCGGCCCGCGCTACATCCGCGAGGTGCTCGCGCCGCTGCCGTTTCTGCGCCTGGTGCCGTCGGGCGGCGTGTCGCTCGACAACACGGGCGAGTGGATCCGCGCGGGGGCGATCGCGGTGAGCGTCGGGAGCGCACTGGTGAGTCCGTCGCTCGTCGCGGAGCAGGCCTGGGACCGGTTGACCGCGCGGGCGCGCGCCGTGATCGAGTGCGTGGCCGAGGCCCGCCGCCAGCCGGCCACGGCACACGCATGAGCGCTGGTTCTCCGCGCGCGGTCACCTTCGGCGAGCTGATGCTGCGGCTCAGCCCGCCCGGCCACGAGCGCCTGTTCCAATCGCCGCAGCTGCGCACGGGCTTCGGCGGGTGCGAGGCCAACGTCGCGGTGGGCCTCGCGCACCTCGGCGTGCGCGCCGATTACGTCACCCGGCTGCCCGACAACGCCATCGGCCGGGCGGCGCTGCACGCGCTGCAAGCCGAAGGCGTGGGCACGGCATGGATCGCGCTCGGCGCGGGAAGCGAGCGCATGGGGATCTATTTCGTCGAGCCGGGCGCCGATATCCGCGCCAGTCGCGTGGTGTACGACCGGGCCGGCTCGGCGTTCGCAGCGGTCGCACCCGGAACGGTGAACTGGCCCACCGCGCTCCAGGGTGCCGCCTGGTTTCACGGCTCCGGCATCACGCCCGCGCTCGGCGACGGCCCGCGCGCGGCGCTCGCCGCGGCGCTCGCCGCCGCACGCGCCGCCGGGGTGCGCGTCAGCCTGGATCTCAATTTCCGGCCGGCTCTGTGGCAGGGCCGGGATCCTCGAGGCGTGATCGAGCCGCTCGTGCAAGGCGCGGACCTGTTGATCGGCAACCGCGACGCGGTGCGGGCGATGCTCGGCGTCGAAGCGCCCGACGACTCGTTGGCGCCGCATCTGGCCGAGCGCTACGGCTGCCGACACGTGGCCCTGACCCGGCGCGAGGTGCTCTCGGCGAGCGAGCACGGCTGGAGCGCCGCGCTGTACGACGCCTCGTCCGGCGGCGCCTGGCAGAGCCGCCGCTATCAGGTGCACGTGGTGGATCGGGTGGGCGGCGGCGACAGCTTCGCCGCGGCCTTGATCGCCGCGCTCGCCGCGGATCGCGACCCCGCGGACGCCGTGCAGTTCGCCGCCGCCGCCGGGGCCTTGAAGCTGACCATCCCGGGAGACTGGAACCGGGCTACACCGGACGAAATCGAGCAGCTGGTGCGCGCATGCACATGACGTTCCGCTGGTTCGGGCGAGACGACCCGATCCCGCTGGCGCACATCCGGCACATCCCGGGCGTCTCGGGCGTCGTGAGCGCGCTGTACGACGTGCCCGTGGGCGCGGCCTGGACCCGCGAGCGGCTCGAGCGCCTCAAAGGAGAGATCGAAGGTGCCGGACTCAGCTTCGCCGTGGTGGAGAGCATTCCCGTCCACGAAGACATCAAGCTCGGCCGCCCGGGCCGGGACCGGCTGATCGCGCACTATTGTGAGAGCGTGCGGGCCATGGGTACGGTAGGCATTCCTGTGCTGTGCTACAACTTCATGCCGGTGTTCGACTGGCTGCGCACCGATCTGGCGCAGCCGCTTGCCGACGGATCGACCGCCCTGGCGTACGACGACCGCGCGCTCGCCGCCGTGGACCTGTCGCGCGGGACGGGAGACCTCCCGGGATGGGCCACGGCCTACGGTCCGGACGAGCTGCAGCGGCTGCTCGCGGCGTACCGGGATGTGGACGCGGAGCGCCTGTGGGACAACCTGGCCTATTTCTTGGAACGGGTGGTCCCGGCGGCTGCGGACGCCGGCGTCCGCATGGCAATCCATCCGGACGACCCGCCCTGGCCGATTTTCGGTCTGCCGCGGATCATCTGCAGAGGCCCCGATCTGGAGCGGCTAGTGGCGCTGGTGGACAGTCCGGCGAACGGCGTGACGTTCTGCACGGGGTCGCTCGGCGCCGACCCGGAGAACGATCTGCCGGCCATGGTGCGGCGGATGGGGCCGCGGATTCATTTCGCCCACTGTCGCAACGTGCGCGTCACGGGCGAGCGGCGCTTTCACGAGACGGCCCACCCGTCGGCGTGCGGTGGCGTGGACCTGTACGCCGTGCTGCGCGCGCTCTCCGACGTCGGCTTCGCGGGGCCGATGCGCCCCGATCACGGGCGCATGATCTGGGGCGAGCGCGGTCGTCCCGGGTACGGCCTGTACGATCGCGCGCTGGGCGCCATGTACCTCCAGGGGCTGTGGGAGGGACTGACCCGTGGAACCGAGGCCGGCGCGTGAGCGTGCGCATCGGCCTCGTGGGATGCGGGAACATCAGCAACACCCATGCGCGTGCGGCCCGCGAGATACCGGGCGTCGATCTCGTGGCGTACTGGGGGCGCGACCCGGCCAAGGCGTCCGCCCTGGCGGAGCGGTACGGGGGGACGGCGCACCGGGGCCTGGACGAGTTTCTGGCGCACCGGCCCATGGACGTCGTGGTCGTGGGAACGCCCTCGGGCGTACACGCGGAGCACGCGCAGGCGGCGGCGCGGCGGGGGCTGCACGTGCTGGTGGAGAAGCCGCTCGACGTCACGACCGCGCGCATCGACGGACTCACGGCCGAGTGCGACCGCGCCGGGGTGAAGCTGGGCGTGATCTATCAAGATCGCGCGGCACCGCAGCTGATCTGGCTCAAGCAGCTCATCGCCGGCGGTGGCCTCGGTCGCCCCATCATGGCCTCGGGCCGCGTGCCGTGGTATCGCCCGCCGGAGTACTACGCGGGCTCGCGCTGGCGCGGGACGTGGGGGTTGGACGGCGGCGGGGCCCTGATGAACCAGGGGATCCACACGGTCGATCTGTTGCTCTGGCTCCTCGGGGAGGTCGACCGCGTGTATGCCACCACCCGCACGGCGACGCATTCGATCGCGGTGGAGGACACCGCGGTCGCGTGTCTCGAGTTCGCGAACGGCGCCGTGGGGACGCTCGAGGCGACGACCGCGGCATTCCCCGGTCTGCCACGCCGGCTCGAGCTCACGGGCTCGGAGGGAACGATCGTCGTCGAGCGGGACCGGGTGGTCTCGGTGCAGCTGCGGACGCCCGCCCACGCACCGCCACACGACGAGGAGACCACGAACGCGAGCTCGAGCTCGCCCGTGGTGTCGGACATTCGCGGCCACCGCCGCGTGCTCGAGAACTTCGTGGCGGCGGTTCAGACGGGCACGGCGCCGCTGTGCGACGGTCGCGAGGGTCGCAGGAGCGTCGCCCTGGTGGAGGCGATATACCGATCGGCCCGTACGGGAGCGGCGGTGGTACTGGGTGAGGCGGAGGGTGTGCTTGACGCACTCGAGCGTTAAG
>Ga0209156_10001813_pt1 | contig 17125 bp, 16 predicted proteins | sample GraSoiAngelo_124_FD_185881 | JGI IMG/M metagenome (GOLD analysis project Ga0209156, IMG submission 185881) | Grasslands soil microbial communities from the Angelo Coastal Reserve, California, USA - 14_0927_05_20cm (SPAdes) (version 2) | ecosystem: Environmental > Terrestrial > Soil > Grasslands...
TTCAGCGGGCCGTTGGCGTACTGGATGATCTGCGGCTGGAAATACTTCGGGCTCCAGCCGGAGAGGTCGAGGTACACGTTCTCCTTGTGCAACGCCATCGACAGGCTCTCGTCCACCCAGGGCCAGCTGGGATGAGCGAGCACGATCTTCATGTCGGGAAAGTCGACCGCGACGTCGTCAATCAGCATCGGCTGGCCCCACTTCAGGCGCACGCCGCCGCCCCCGGGCAGCCCCGTGCCCATGCCCGAATGACCGGTGTGGAAGATCGCCGGCAGCTTGTGTGCGGCGATCACCTCGTAGATCGGGTAGCCCACGGGATCGGCAGGATGGATGTTCTGCATGATGCCGTGGAATTTGAACCCCCGCACCCCGTGATTCTCAATGAGGTCGCGCGCTTCGCGCGCACCCATCTTGCCTTTGCGCGGATCGATCGAAGCGAAAGGAATGACGATGTCGTCATTGTTGGCGGCGTACTCTGCGATTTCGTAGTTGCTGACGCGCTTGGCACCGACGCTGCTCTCGCAGTCGACCGTGAACAGGCAGAACGCAATCTGCTGCTCGCGATACAGGCTGATGATCTCGGGAATCCTGGGCCGCTCGCGCGGCACCTTGAAATAAGCGGACGCCGCATCGAAGAACCGCCCCATGACCGGATCCTCCGGGTCGTGGCACGAGACCTCGGCATGCACGTGCACGTCGATCGCGCGAACCCTGGACAGATCAATCATGCGGCACTCTGAATTCCATCGCCCGCTCTCCTCAGACCAGCATCTTGGGGCCTGTCTTTCTCGCCGCTTCGATCTCCGCGGCCCGGTCGCGCTTGATCGGCACGTCCCGCCCCGCCTGTACCGCCGGCCGCGCGCCGACGAGCGCCAGCCAGCGCCCGAGGCTCGGGAACTCGGCCACACTGACACCGGACCACTCGTAGCCCGATACCCACGGCCACAGTGCCATGTCCGCAATCGAGTACTTCCCCGCGATGTACTCGTGATTCGCAAGCTGCCGGTCGAGCACCCCGAACAGGCGCATCACCTCGCGCTGATAGCGCTCGATCACCGGCTGGATTTTCTCGGGGAAGTAGCGGAAGAACACGTTCGCCTGCCCCATCATCGGACCGATCCCGGACATCTGGAACATCAGCCACTGAAGCACGCGGCTGCGGCCGTGCACGTCCCGGGGCAGGAACTTACCGGTCTTCTCCGCCAGATAAATGAGAATGGCGCCGGACTCGAACATAATGAAGCCGTCGTCATCGAGCGTCGGAATGCGGCCGTTGGGGTTGAGTTTTACGTACCAGTCGGCCTTCTGCTCCTGTGTCGCAAAATCGATCACCCGCACCTCGTAGGGCAGGCCCATCTCCTCAAGCGCAATGGAGATCTTCCAGCCGTTCGGCGTCGCTGCCGTATAGAGTTTGATGGTCATCATTTCCTTCCAGGCGCGTCAATTCTTCAGGCGCGCGCGCAGTGACGGCGGAGGGTTCGACTCACGCGCACTGCCTTTCAGCCCCAGCGGTTGATTTCCGGTCCCACGCTCCAGCTCGCGGCCGGGTCGCCGGTCCGCGCCAGCGACAGCGCCTGCGCGACGGCAGGCGACGTCCTGACGCGCGCGAGCCACGCCGTCGTGCGCGGCTTTGCGGCAAATGCCGCGGGCACCAGCCGCACCATGCCGGCAAGCCACGCATAGGTTTCGATATCGGCGATCGAGAATCTGTCCATCAGCCATTGCCGTCCATCGAGTCGCGCCTCGATCCTTTCCGCCGCCTGGTGGATCTTGGTGCGGCTGTCGTTGAGGTGGTCCGCGGAGAACTCGCCGGCAGCGATCTGCTCCCAGCGCGCGCGCAGATCAACGCTCCCGATCCGCTCAAGCAGCGCTGCGTCGGCCTTCGGCGGGTGCGCCCAGCAACCCAGATACGCGGCAGCGGGCGCGGTCCGCTCAGTCGTCTGCCGGCACCAGCGCATCGCCTCCCAGCGGCCGTACGGGTCGGCGGGACGCAGCGCCGCTCCCTGCCCCACATCATCGAGATAACAGGCGATGAACACCGAGTCGGTCATCGCTTCGCCCGCGACCACCAGCACCGCTCCCTCTCCCTCGACGCTCATCGCCACCAGAGGCTCCTGCGCACACGGCAACGTGTGCCGCTCGCCGCTCTCGAGATCGATGCGTACCAGCTCGGCCTGCACTTCCTTGGCGAACAGCGCCGCGAGCACGGCCAGGGACGGGCCGTTGGGCTCCCCGTGGTACAGGGTCATCCTCATGTCACCCGCCCCGGCTGTTCGAGGATCGTGACGCGCTTGACCAGGTTGGTCCTTCCCAAGGCCCAGCATGCCTTGGTGGCGGGGCGCGCATAGATGGCACGGAGCCACCGCAGTATGTTCGGCGTCAGTTCGTCGTTGGACAGCGCCGGCTGGGACAGCGGCAGCGCATAGGCAAGATTGAACCCGTTGATGTCGGCGAGGCTGTACTGATTGCTGGCGAGCCACGGCCGATTCGCAAGTTCCTGCTCCAGCATGCGGATGCCGAGCGCCACGCGGCGCTGGGACTCCTTGAGCTCCTCTTCGGTGAACTGTCCGTAGATCGCCTTGCGCCAGGCAACTCGGCGTTCCGGGAGCGGAATCCGCTCGATGGCCGCCTTCAGTTCCCCGGGGTCCCTGGAGCTGACCGCCGGGCCAACAAACACCTTCCAGCCGATCATCGAGAAACTGGGGCCGAGCCACTGATCCAGGAACTTCATCCACCAACGCACGCGCCAGCGGTCGCGAGGATCTTCGGGCATGAGGCGCGGACCGGGGAACTCCTCGTTGACGTATTCCATGATCGCGGTCGACTCGGTGAGCACCCGCTCCCCATGCACCATCGCAGGGATCGTCCCTTGCGGATTGATGGCGAGGTAATCCGGCTGATGCTGATCGAATTTGAGGAGGTCCAGGTAGTGGCTTTCAAACGCCACACCTTTTTCCATCAGCGCCAGCATGGGTTTGCCCGAATTGGCGTTGGGTTCCCAGTGATACAAGGTGACGCTATGCATCAGGCCGACCGTCATTTTGTAAGTGTTGCATAGCATTGCCGCAGCCGCCGGTCAAGCAGCCTAAGCGTTAATCCTGCGCCTGCTCGCGCTGCGGCTGCAGCTTGCCAAGCACGCGCTTCGCGCCCGCCGTGGCGCTGCTGGAAGCAGCCACCGCCCGCGCGTGGCGCCGCAGTCCCTCGACGAGTTGCGCCTGCACCTCCGTTGGCCACCAGTCGCGCCGCAGGGTCAGTCCGATCGAGCGCGTCACGTCTCCAAGCGGATGCGGCAAGGCGACCAGCTGCCGGCTTTCAAGCTCGTGGTGGATTTGGTGCTCCGACAACAGCATGACGCGGTCACTGGCCAAGAGCATCGAGCGTGCCGCGATCAGGGAATTGCACTCGATCGGGGCCACCGTGCGCTGCATGTCCAGTCGCCCGACGAGACCATCAAAATGCCGCCGCAGAGGAGATTCGCGCCGCGGCGCGATCCAGGGAAATCGCGCCAGCGCCGCCAGCGTGGGCGCACCGCGACCGACCAGTGGATGCTGGGCCCCCACGACGATCGCCAGCGGGTCATCAAACAAGTGCTCCTGCACAATGTCGTCAAACGGAATGGGATCGCGTAATGCACCGACCAGCACATCCGCGGTGCCGCGGCGCAAGGCTCCCAGCATGCTTTCGTAGGGGCCGTCAAGGATACTGATTCCGTGCTCGGGTCGCGCCGCGGCGAATTCGAGGACTGCCCGTGCGAGCAGCACGCTGCGCGCGAGCGGCATGGCCCCGATGGTCGTTGAACCGCTGCCAGTCCCCTGGACGGCGGCCACCTCAGCCTGGGCTTGGGCAATCTCCGCGAACGCCAGGCGCGTGCGCAAGGCGAGCTTCTCCGCCTCCCGGGTCGGGCGCACCCCGAAGCTCGTGACCTCGAACAACTCGGTGCCGAGAGATGTCTCCAGTTGTCGCGCCGCCCGGTGCACGGCGGTCCGGGCGCGCCCGGCACGCCGTGCCGCACGGGCAAAAGCGCCCTCCTCGACCACGGCGATGAGCGCCTTGAGTTGCGTGCTGGTTATGCCCCTCAGGGCATCGGCGTCCACCGCATTGGCCGATCGCGTGCGCACCGCCCCGAGCGCATCCCGGAGCATCTGCAGTGCCCGGTCGACGCGTTGCGCGGCCGCGCGCCCCGCGCCCGTGAGCTCGAGCCCCGAATAGCTCCGGTGCAGGAGACGCGCCCCCAGGGCGGCCTCGACCTGAGCGACCGCCTGGGTGACTGCGGGCTGACTGAGGTGTGCCGCGCGGGCGGCCGCGCTCACGCTGCCGCGCCGGACCACCTGATCGAAGAGCATGAGATGTCGCAGGTTGGGCTTCGCGCCAGGATCTGAGCCTGCAGGGATCATGTCCACAATTTCTTATACCCGGCCGTGAATTGCAATTACCCGCCCGGGCGGGCCCGGTTGGACAATTGGCGCTCCCGCGGCTTTCAGGTAACTGCCATGAGTGTCGTGTACACCAATATTCGCCGCGCTGATCCTGAGGTGGTGAATGGGTTGGCGCGCTACGGTGTTGCCACGGTTCACGAAGCGCAAGGCCGAACCGGGCTCCTGGGCCCGAAGCTGCGCCCCATCTATCCGGGGGCTCGCATCGCCGGCTGTGCGGTCACGGTGAGTGTCCCTCCGGCGGACAACTGGATGATCCACGTCGCGGTTGAGCAGTGCCAGGCAGGGGATGTTCTCGTCGTCGCACCCACTTCCTATTCCGACGCTGGCTATTTCGGCGAGCTTCTTGCCGGGTCGCTCGCCGCGCGCGGTGTCCGCGCTCTCGTCATCGATGCCGGTGTCCGGGACGTCCGTGATCTGACCAGCATGGGCTTCCCGGTCTGGTCCAGGGCCGTGCACGCGCAGGGAACCGTAAAGGAGACCTTGGGATCGGTGAATGTTCCGGTGGTTTGCGCAGGCGCCCTCGTCAATCCGGGTGATGTGGTGATCGCTGACGACGACGGTGTGTGCATCGTTGCGCGCCTTCAGGCTGCAGCCGTGCTCAAGGCCAGTGAGGCCCGCGAAGCCAAGGAAGCCACGGTGCGCGAGCGGCTGCAAAAGGGCGAATTGGGTCTCGATATCTACAACATGCGGGACAAGTTAGCCAAGAGCGGATTGGTCTACCGTCCGCAAGCGTTGGCGGAGTGAGCCGACATGCGCGCCATTCCCGGCACCCTCATGCGTGGTGGAACGTCCAAGGGACTTTATTTTCACGCCAAGGACCTGCCGCAATCCGCGCGTGCGCGTGACCGGGCTCTGCTCGCGGCCATGGGCTCGCCTGATCCTCGTCAGATCGATGGCGTGGGCGGTGCGCACCCGCTGACCAGCAAGGTCGCGATCATCGGCCCCTCCAAACGCCCGGATGCGGACGTCGACTATTTGTTTCTTCAGGTCGTGGTCGACAAAGCGGAAGTGAGTGACTCCCAGAACTGCGGCAACATCCTCGCAGGCGTCGGTCCCTGGTCGATCGAGCACGGTTTGGTGCGCATCGCGGGTGAATCCACGCCCGTGCGTATCCACATGCTCAACACGGGAAGCATCGCCGTTGCGCATGTCCCGACGCCCCATGGGAGGGTGGAATATGAGGGTGACGCTCGTATCGATGGTGTACCGGGAAGTGCGGCAGCGATCCCGATCGACTTTTTGGACGTTGCCGGATCCTCGTGCGGCTCGCTGTTTCCGACCGGATCGCACCTGGACCGCATCACAGGTCTCGAGGTGACCTGCATCGACAACGGGATGCCCGTCGTCTTGATGCGAGCGGCCGATCTCGGCAAGCGTGGCGATGAGTCACCCGAAGCGCTGGAAGGCGATGAGGCGCTCAAAGCCCGCATCGAACAAATCCGGCTGGCGCTGGGCCCGCGGATGAATCTCGGCGACGTCGGCAAAAAGACGGTGCCGAAGATGTGCCTCGTTTCGCCCGCGCGGCACGCAGGCACCATCCATACGCGAACCTTCATCCCGCACCGTGTGCACGAAGCGATCGGGGTCTTGGGCGCAGTCAGCGTTGCCACGGCCTGCCTCACTCCAGGCTCCGTGGCCGCACGGGTTGCGGGCCTTACACCCCGCTCGGGGTCACAACGCCTGGAGATTGAGCATCCGACGGGATTCTTTACGGTGGAGATGGATGTGACGGTGGAGGGAGCCGACGTCACCGTGAACCGTTCCGCCTTGCTGCGCACCGCGCGGAAACTGATGCAGGGGGAGGTCTTCGTCCCGGGAAGCGTCTGGAGCGAAGCGTGACCACGAACCCGTGCCGCATCGGTCTCATCGGACTCGGAGAAGTCGGCCAGGTGCTTGCGAACGACTTACACCGCGTGGGAGGCGTGGAGGTCTGTGCGTGGGATCGCCTCTTTGCCGTCGAGGGCAGTGAGCCCCGGCGAGCCGCACGATCGCTGACCTTTGTCAGGGCGGCGAGCTCCATGGCCGAGGCGGTGAGCGGCAGCTCGATCGTCATCTGCGCCGTCACCGCGGGCGAATGTCAGGCGGCCGCTGGCGAAGCCGCCCCGGCGCTCACCCACGGCGCGCTCTATCTCGACCTCAACTCCGTGTCGCCTCGAACCAAGACGGAGGCCGCCCGCACGATCGAAGCCGCTGGAGCCTGCTACGTCGAAGCTGCGGTGATGTCGCCGATCGCGCCGAAACGGATCGCCTCGCCCGTATGGCTGGGTGGTCCTCATGCCAGGGCCTTCCTGCCGCTGGCACAGTGGCTCGGTTTCGCCGGCGCCAAAGTGTATTCGGACGCGATCGGCGAAGCGTCTGCGGCCAAGATGTGCCGGAGCGTCATCATCAAGGGGATGGAGGCGCTGCTCGCCGAGTCGCTTCTCACGGCCCGACGTCATGGCGTTGAGGACGCCGTGCTCGCATCGCTCCAGGACCTCTTCCCGGTCGGCGACTGGCGGGCGCTCGCCCGTTACATGATTTCGCGTTCGCTGCAGCACGGTCGTCGGCGAGCCGAGGAGATGAGAGAGGCTGTAAAAACAGTGGCGGAGGCCGGCTTCGAGCCCTGGATGAGCCGTGGCAGTGTTGAGCGGCAACAGTGGGCTGCCGAGCACGCCGAGGCTTTGAGCCAGCAAGCCCTGACAGACATGCTCGACCACATGTTGGCGCGTATGCCCGCGCCCGCGCGGTTGACGGAGGCGGCGCGCCGATGATTATCGATTGTCACGGTCACTATACGACGGCGCCCGGCGCACACCAGAAATTCCGCGACGCCCAGATCGCGGGCCTCAAGGACCCGACGGCCCCGGCCGCAAGACCCGGCGCCATCTCCGATGACGAGATTCGCGAAACCATCGAAAACAATCAGCTGCGGCTGCAGAAGCAGCGCGGCTCGGATCTCACCCTCTTCTCGCCGCGCGCCTCGGCCATGGGTCATCACATCGGAAACGAGTCGATCTCGAGCGCCTGGACGCGCGCGAACAACGATCTCATCAAGCGCGTGGTCGACTTGTATCCCGAGAATTTTGTCGGCGTGTGCCAGCTGCCGCAGTCGCCGGGAGTGGCCATTGCCAACTCCGTTGCCGAGCTCGAGCGCTGCGTGCGCGAGTTAAATTTTGTCGGCTGCAACTTGAATCCCGATCCTTCGGGCGGGCATTGGACATCCCCACCACTCACCGACCGGCACTGGTACCCCTTCTACGAGAAGATGGTTGAGCTGGATGTCCCCGCGATGATCCACGTCTCCGCCTCGTGCAATCCCAATTTCCACGCGACGGGCGCGCACTACATCAACGCCGACACCACGGCGTTCATGCAGTTCATCGAGGGCGATCTGTTCGGGGAGTTTCCCACGCTGCGCTTCATCATTCCGCACGGCGGCGGAGCCGTTCCCTACCACTGGGGTCGATACCGCGGACTCGCCGACATGCTCAAGCGCCCCCCGCTCGAGGAACACGTGATGAAGAACGTGTTCTTCGACACGTGCGTGTATCACCAGCCGGGCATCGATCTTCTGGTGCGTGTCATCGACATCGGCAACATCCTGTTCGGGTCCGAGATGGTGGGCGCAGTGCGCGGCATCGATCCACGCACCGGGCATTACTTCGATGACACCAGGCGCTACATCGACGCGCTTTCTTTGGCGGCTGCGGTGAAAGAGCGGATCTACGAAGAGAACGCCCGTCGTGTCTTCCCACGGCTCGACGCGCTCCTCAAGGCGAGGGGGCTGTGAGTCAGCGGGAGAGCATCGGCCCCGGTGATCCGGCCTGGCCTTCGAGTTCGGCCTCGGGCCCCTTCACGATGGACCGGGACTGGTTGCCGTTTCATCCGGCGCCTCGTCGCCCGCGGTTTGTACCGCCCAAGGGATCAGTGGACGCTCACTGTCACGTGTTCGGGCCCGGCGCGCAGTTTCCCTATGCCCCGGAGCGCCGCTACACGCCGTGCGATGCGCCGAAGATGAAGCTCTGGGGCCTGAGGGATTACCTCGGGTTTGAGCGCAACGTCATCGTTCAGGCCACCTGTCACGGCAGCGACAATCGCGCCGTAGTGGATGCGCTCCGGAGCTCCGATGGACGGGCGCGCGGGGTCGCGACCGTGGCGGCCAGCGTCCCCGAGCGGGAACTTGCGGCGCTCGATGCGGCCGGGGTGCGTGGCGTACGATTCAACTTCGTGAAGCGGCTGGTCGATACGACGCCGCGCGAGGTGCTGCTCGAGATCGCGCGGCGCGTCGCGCCGCTGGGGTGGCACGTCGTCATTTACTTCGAGGCCGCGGAACTCCCGGAGCTCTATACTTTCTTCGCTTCCCTCCCCACGACGGTGGTCGTGGACCATATGGGGCGGCCGGACGTAACGAAGTCCGTGGACGGACCTGAGTTCGAATTGTTCGTCAAACTGATGCGCGAGCATCCCAACATCTGGTCGAAAGTGAGCTGCCCCGACCGGCTCTCAAGAAGTGGTCCCCCGGACTACGAGGACGTCGCCCCTTTTGCCCGCCGGATTGCCGACACTTTCCCCGACCGGGTGCTGTGGGGTACGGATTGGCCGCACCCTAATATGAAGTCGCACATGCCTGACGACGGCGCGCTGGTCGATTTCATCCCGAAGGTGGCGACTACCGCCGCGCTTCAGCACCGGCTGCTGATCGATAACCCGATGCGCCTTTACTGGAGCCGCTGAGGAACGCCCCATGGAACCGGACAAAGCGCACACCGATGTGCCACCGGGTGCTTACCGCACAGCCGGGGAGTCACAGTAATGGCCCGCATCACTGCCGGCGTCACCACCTCGCATGTCCCGGCGATCGGCGCCGCGATCGACAACGGCAAGTCGCAGGATTCGTACTGGGGACCGATGTTCGCCGGTTATGAGTTCTCCAAGCGCTGGATCGCGCAGCAGAAGCCGGACGTCATCCTGCTGGTCTACAACGATCACGCCACCGCCTTCAGTCTCGACATCGTGCCGACCTTCGCGATCGGATGCGCGGAGCAGTTTGCTCCGGCCGACGAGGGCTGGGGCCCGAGGCCGGTGCCGGTGGTTCAGGGACATGCCGAGTTGGCATGCCACATCGCCCAGGCGGTGATCCAGCAGGATTTCGATCTCACGATCGTCAACCGCATGGATGTCGATCACGGCCTGACGGTGCCGCTGTCATTGATGTTCGGACAGGCGCCGGCCTGGCCGGTGCGCGTCATTCCTTTCCCGGTCAACGTGGTGCTTTATCCGCCTCCCTCCGGCCGCCGCTGCTACGAGCTGGGGAAGGCAATTCGCCAGGCAGTCGATTCCTTCGACGCTGAGCTGAACGTACAGGTCTGGGGCACCGGCGGAATGAGTCACCAGCTGCAGGGAGCCCGAGCGGGTCTCATCAACCGAGCCTGGGACACCCGATTCATCGACCGCCTGATCAACGAGCCGGATGCCCTTTCGCACATGCCGCACATCGAATATGTCCGCGAGGCGGGGTCCGAGGGAATAGAGCTCGTGATGTGGCTCATCATGCGCGGCGCGCTGAACGAGAAGGTCCGTACCGTGCACCGCTTCTACCACGTGCCCGCCTCGAATACGGCGGTGGGTCACCTCATCCTGGAGAACCTGCCATGAAGATCATCCTGGCCGGCGCGGGCGCCTTTGGCGCTAAACATCTGGACGCGATCCAGGCCATTGGAAACGTTGAGGTGGTCTCGCTGGTGGGCGGGAACCTCCAGCGGACGCGCGAGCTGGCGAAAAAGTACGGCATTGGCCATGTCACGACGGGTTTGTCTGAAGCGCTGAATCGCCCCGGCGTGGAAGCCGCGATCCTGGCGACCCCGACGCCGCTGCACGCGGCTCAGGCGATCGCCTGCCTCAAAGCCGGCAAGCATGTGCAGGTCGAGATACCGCTCGCTGACCGCTGGTCGGAGGCGCAGGCGGTTGCCGATCTTCAGCAGCAGACCGGCCTCACCTGCATGGTCGGGCACACGCGGCGCTTCAACCCCTCACACCAGTGGATCCACAGGCGGATCGCCAAAGGCGAGCTCGCGATCCAGCAAATGGACGTGCAGACCTATTTCTTCAGGCGCACCAACATCAATGCCCTCGGTCAGCCCCGCTCATGGACCGACCACCTGCTATGGCACCATGCGGCCCACACGGTCGACTTGTTCACCTACCAGACCGGCTCGTCCGTGACGATCGCCCACGCGGTGCAGGGTCCAATACACCCGACCCTGGGCATTGCCATGGACATGTCGATCCAGCTCAAGAGCGCAAGCGGGGCGATCTGTACGCTTTCCCTATCCTTCAACAACGAGGGCCCCCTGGGGACATTCTTTCGATACATCTGCGACCACGGCACGTACATCGCCCGCTACGACGACCTGATCGATGGCAAGGAACAGAAGATCGACGTGTCGCACATTGACGTGTCGATGAACGGAATCGAGCTGCAGGATCGCGAGTTCTTCAGGGCCATTCAGGAGCACCGGGAACCGAACGCCAGCGTCGCGCAGGTGCTGCCCTGCTATCGGACGCTCGCGGAGCTCGAGCGGCAGCTCCTCGCCCAGGACTAGCACCTTGCGCCGGCTGAAAGACGCGCGAGATGCGGTGTCAGATGAAGGAGCGAATGGGGTTCTTGCCGTCCCAGCCGAGGCTCGCACGGTAGAACCGACCGAACACCTCCTCGAATGCGCCCCCGAGCTCGATCAGCTCGGTGTAGCCCGGCAGCACCCCCGTGGTGTCCATGTACCCCACCCGCCCGCCGCTCGGGACGGCCGCGCGAAAGGCGAGCGCGTGGCCGGCGCGCTCGTACTGCTCAACGGCCGCATCGAAGTTCCACGTCGCTAGGCCCCAGTGGTGAAAACCGTAGCCGCGCCGCTCAATAATCTCTCGGTAGACGGAGGGCGCATCGCTGTTCGGCTCGATGAGCTCGATGTTCATGTGACCGGCAAAGCTCATCGCGAGCGAAATATCCGCCCGCGAGGGCTGCCCGCGGTAGACGGGGTCGACGCCCGTGAAGTGCTCGAGGACAAACCACGGACCGACCCGAAGCGTCGTGGTCCACTCGCTGATCGCCGCCTGCAGGTCGGGGACGACGTAGGCCATCTGGATAACGCCGTCGTCCGGCTGACCGAACCCCACCTGGCCCATAACGCCTCCCCCTGTCCCACGCGTGCCCGGACCCCCGTGCCCCGGGACGCAGCTTACTCCTGAAACAAACATGCGCTACGAACAACGCCTCATCTGGGTGCTCGGCATCACCTTCGGCTTCCTGTTCTTCGATCGCAACGCGGCGAGCTTCCTGATGCCCTTCATCGCCAGGGATCTGAACTTCACCAACCAGCAGGTCGGTCTCATTGCCTCGGCGCTCTCCTTCACCTGGGCGGTCTCGGCATTCCTCGGCGGTGCGCTGTCGGACCATACCGGCCGGCGCAAGACCGTGCTGCTTGCGAGCGCGATTGCCTTCTCGCTGTGCTCGGTCCTCTCCGGCCTCGCGGGCTCGTTCCTCGCGCTGTTCGCGGCGCGCTTCCTCATGGGACTCGTCGAGGGGCCGTTCATGCCCGTGTGCCAGTCGCTGCTCGCCAGCGAGTCGGACGACTCCCGGCGCGGACACAATATGGGGGTGATGCAGAACTTCGGCAGCAACTTTCTCGGTTCGTTCGTCGCACCGCTCGTGCTGGTGCCGATCGCGGCGCACTGGAACTGGCGCGTGGCGTTCTTTCTGGCGGGCGTTCCGGGGCTGGTGATGGCGGTGCTGATCGCCCGCTACGTGCACGAGCCGGAGAAGAAGTCGCAGCCGGCGGCCGGGAGCGCCGGCGGCGCGTCCGCCATGCGCGCCTTCGCGATGCTCGGCCACCGCAACATGATCCTGTGTGTGCTCATGAGCATCTTCATGGTCGCCTGGATGGTGCTCGGGTGGGCTTTCCTGCCGCTCTTCTACGTCAAGGTGCGCCAGTTATCGGCGGGAGAGATGAGCGTGCTCATGAGCCTGCTCGGACTCTCGGCGGCATTCTTCAGCTTCGTCGTTCCGGGGCTCTCCGACCGTCTCGGCCGGCGCCCGGTGGTGGCGGGCTGCAGCCTGCTCGGCCTGCTGGTGCCGCTCGCGGCGCTCTACTGGCACGGCTCGCTGTACGTGCTCGGGGCGCTGATCTTCATCGGCTGGGCGGCGAGCGGGGTGCTTCCGCTGTTCATGGGCACCATCCCGTCCGAGACCATTCCGGCGCGCTACGTCGCCACGTCGATGGGACTCACCGTAGGCGTCGGCGAGGTGCTCGGCGGTGTCAGCGGGCCCGCGCTCGCCGGGACCGCCGCCGATCACTACGGCCTCACGGCACCGCTTTTCATGCAAGGAGGCTGCGCAATCGTGGGAGCGCTGCTCGCACTGGCTCTGAAGGAGACCGCGCCGCGGCGCGTTGCGGCGGTCGCGGCACGGTCACAGCTTGCGACCTGAGGGCGTGCGCGCATCATGCAAGCCATGAGCGTAACCGTTCGCGAGGCGGTGTTCGGGCTGCTGCGCGACTTCGGCCTCACGACCATCTTCGGCAATCCGGGCTCGACGGAGCTGCCGATGTTCCGCGACTTTCCCGCCGACTTCCGCTACGTACTCGGGCTGCAGGAGTCCGTGGTGGTCGCCATGGCGGACGGGTTCGCGCAGGCGCGCGCCAGCGCCGCGTTCGTGAACCTGCACTCGGCCATCGGCCTCGGACACGCCGTCGGGAGCTTGTTCACGGCGTATCGTAACCAGACGCCGCTCGTCATCACGGCTGGGCAACAGGCGCGCTCGATCCTGCCCTTCGAGCCGTACCTGTACTCGGAACAGGCGACCAACCTGCCGCGGCCGTACGTCAAGTGGAGCTGTGAGCCGGCGCGCGCCGAGGACGTGCCGGCGGCAGTGGCCCGCGCCTTCCATGCTGCCATGCAGCCTCCCCGCGGCCCGACCTTCGTGTCAGTGCCGGTCGATGACTGGGAACGGTTGTGCACCCCGCCGCCTCGCCGCGAGGTCAGCAGTACGGTGGCCGGCGACCCCTCGATGCTGGCCCGCGCGGCCGCGATGCTGAGCGCCGCGCGCCGCCCGGTGATCGTCGTCGGCGCATCGGTCGCCCGAGATGGGGCCTGGCAGGAAATCATCGCTCTCGCCGAGCGGCACCAGGCCGCCGTGTGGGTGAGTCCCCTCTCGTCCCGCAACAGCTTTCCCGAGCGGCACCCCCTCTTCGCAGGCTTTCTGCCCGCGGACCGCGAGCAGATCGTCGCCCGCCTCGACGGGTGCGACCTGATCCTGGTGCTCGGCGCTCCCGTCTTCACATACCACGTCGAGGGACACGGTCCGCATGTCCCGAAGGACGCCTCACTCGTGCAGCTGACCGACGATCCGGCTGCCGCCGCGCGTGCGGCGGTCGGTCTTTCCATCGTCACGAACCTCAAGCTCGGCATCCGCGCGCTGTTCGCGGTGGAGGCTCCCGCCCGGCCGCCACTCGCAGTCCCTGCGCGCGCATCCCGCGTGCCGCCCGATCGCCTGACCGACCGGTATCTGCTTCAGCAGATCGCGGCCGTGAGACCTCCCGACAGCATCGTCGTGGAGGAGGCACCGAGCAGCCGCGGACCGATGCACGATTACCTGCCGATGCTCGAGCCCGATTCCTTTTATACGTGTGCCAGCGGTGGACTCGGCCACGGTCTCCCGGCGGCCGTCGGCGTCGCCCTCGCTCGAGCCGACCGCAAGGTGATCGCGCTGCTGGGCGACGGGTCGGCCATGTATTCCATCCAGGGACTGTGGAGTGCGGCGGAGCTCGCACTGCCCGTCGCCTTCGTGATCGTCAACAACGGCAGCTATCGCGCGCTCAATGAATTCGCACCGCACTTCGGCCTCGCGACGCCGCCGGGCACGCTGCTGCCGCACCTCGATTTCTGCGCCCTGGCACGCGCTCAGGGTGTCGAAGCCGTGCGGGTCAGCCGTTGCGCCGAGCTCGATGGCGCGCTGCGCCAGGCGTTCGCGGCCACGCACCCGGTTCTCATCGAGGTGTGCGTCGAGGACTAGTCGCGGGCACATCGGTTTGAGCTTTGCGTCCGATCAGCGCAAAGACTCGATGGGGAACGTGCAGCGGTTCTGACGGGAAGTGTCTGGCGAGTAAGGCTGCATGTTCAGTATCGAAGCGTTCCACCGCTGCAGGTGCGAGCGTAGCCGCGACGCCCGCACTGGCGCGGACACGACCTCGCCACGATTCGTGGCTGTAAAGCTGATCGACGTCGAACGAAAAGGACTCCAGCGCGATGAAGCCGGCGGTGGATAAGTCTGCGAACCAACGCCAATAGATGCCACAACCTCCAGCGAGGGACCACTGAGGATTGTGTGCGAGAATCAGTGCCTCGGTTGCCTCTGCGACCGAGCCCGGCAACGGGAGCCAATCGAAATGAGCGATCAGCACCGCGCCGCCGTCGCGCAGCAGCCTCAACGTTTCGGCGGCCGCTCGCGACCGTTCGAACCAATGCCAGCACTGGCCAGCGGTCACCACATCGAAGCTGGCGTCAGGTAGCCCTGTGCTCTCCGCAAGGCCTTCGACGTAGTTGAGTTCGACACCTGCTTCGCGGTCCAGTTCTCGAGCCTTCTCGAGCATACCAGGCGCCGGATCCAGCCCCGTTACGCGACAGCCCTGCAAGGCAAAACCGCGTGCGAGCGTGCCTGTGCCGGTACCCAGATCAAGCAACCTTTGCCCGGGCATGCCGATACCGTATGGTGCGACGCGCGCAAACAAGTCCGGTGGAAAACCTGCCCGGTGTACGCTGTAGTCCGAAGCTGTGCGGCCAAAGTCTACGTTGTTCACCAATCCCCCCTTCGGTATCGGAACTGCACCAGCAGGCGCGTTGCCATTTAGAGGTGCAGCTCGTTGCTGACGGGGCGGGCGTCTAGCCCTCAGTCGGCCATGCCGAGCGTCCAGCCACCATCGATCGTGATCTGCTGGCCGGTGAGGTACGCCGAGGCGGGAGAAGCGAGGAACAGCGCGAGGCCCTTGATGTCGTCGGGAAGACCGACGCGGTGCATCGGCATGAGCTTCGCCATCGCGGCCTGCACGTCCGGGTTCTTCGCATGCCCACCGCCGATGTTGGTGACAAAGAACCCGGGCGCGATCGCGTTCACCGTGATATTGAAGGCGGCCAGCTCGAGCGCGACACAGCGCATGAAGTGCGCCGCACCGGCCTTCGCCGCCATGTAGGCCGAGCCGATGGCCGGCTCGCATTGGTAGGCCGCGACGGACGTCGTCACGATGAGCTTCCCCGAACGCTGCGGCTTCATGAGGCGCGCCGCCGCCCGGAGCGTCGCGAACACGCCGCCGAGGTTGACGTCGATGACGCGGTTCCAGCGCTCGTCGCTGTAGCTCTCGAGCGCGCCGGCGGGATTGCGGGTGCGCTGCGAGCCGGACCAGCCGGTGACGAATCCCGGCCCCGAATCGATCCCGGCGTTCGCAAACACGACGTCGAGGCGCCCGTGGGCCGCGACGGCGGCATCGAAGGCGCGCTCGAGCGCGACGTGATCGGAGACATCGACCGCCGCCCCGCGCACCGCGTAGCCGAGCCCCTCGAGGCGCCCGGTCTCGGCGGCGATGCGGCCGGCGTCCACATCGAGGAGCGTGACGCGTGCTCCGCTCTCGGCCAGCGCCTCGGCGATGGCGAGCCCGAGGCCGCTGCCCGCACCAGTGACGAGCGCGCCCTGGCCTGCGATGTTGAATAGCTCTGCGCACTTCACGCACGTTCTCCCGGCCGCCGCTCGCCCGCCCCTCCGGCAACATCCACCACGATCTTCATCCCCTCCTGGCGTCGCAGACGCTCGATCCCCTGCTCGATCACACCGTCGAAGGGGATGGTCTCGACCCAGCCCGCGAGCGGGTAGCTGCCGCGGGCCATCTCCGCGATGACCGCCGGAAAGGCATTCACCGACAGCGCCACTCCGGTCAAGCGCACTTCCGGCATCAGCAGGTCGAAGGGCGGGATGACGACGGGCTCGTGGTGGATTGCCACCACCACCGCGGTCCCATCGACCCGGGTGCCGTGCAGCATCGCGGCAAAGGCCTTCGCTCCCCCCGCCGCGTCGATCGAGGCATCGGCCCCCCGGCCGCCCGTGAGATCGCGGATCGCCGCCACCACATCGCACGCGTTGGGATCGAGCACCGTGCGCGCGCCGAGACCGGCGAGCGCTGCGCGCCGCGTCGGCGATGGATCGACGACGATCGCCTCGACTCCGCGCCGCTTGAGCGTCAGGAAGGCGCCCGCACCGATCGGACCTGCGCCGTGAATCGCGACCACCTGTCCGGCACTCACCGCACAACGATTCACCGTGTGCCACGCGATCGCGAGCGGCTCGATCAGCGCACCCTGAAGCGCCGAGACCCCCGGTGGAAGGGGATGTGTCATGCGTCGCTTCACCACGGTGTACTCGGCGAGACCGCCGGCACGGTTGTATCCCTGGATCGCAAGCGTGGGACAGTGGTTGTACTGCCCGAGGCCGCAGTGGAGGCACCGCCCACAGGTCTCCACCGGTTCCACCGCAACGAGAGTTCCGACGGCGAGGTCCTCGATCCCCGCACCGAGGGCGACCACTTCCCCGCACAGCTCGTGGCCCATGATGACGGGGTTCTGGACGCCCGTGAGTGGATGAGGCGTGTCGCGCGTAGTGACGGGGCCGTCGAAGT
>Ga0209156_10001814_pt1 | contig 17123 bp, 20 predicted proteins | sample GraSoiAngelo_124_FD_185881 | JGI IMG/M metagenome (GOLD analysis project Ga0209156, IMG submission 185881) | Grasslands soil microbial communities from the Angelo Coastal Reserve, California, USA - 14_0927_05_20cm (SPAdes) (version 2) | ecosystem: Environmental > Terrestrial > Soil > Grasslands...
CCGCCTATTGCATCTACCACGCCGATGAAAATTTGATCGAGCAGCGTCGTGTTCGCTACGCGATCGACAAGGCCCGCAAAAAAATTATTGCGGCTGGGCTGCCGCGTCTGCTGGCCGACCGTCTTGCTCTCGGTCGCTGAGTCGTGCCATCGAAAATTCTGATCATCAAACCGAGTTCACTGGGGGATGTGGTTCACACTTTGCCAGCGGTCGCGGCGATTCGTGATGCTAATTCCGACGCCGAAATCACCTGGGTCATCAATCCGGAGTGGGCGCCATTGTTGCGCGGAAATCGCGACATCGATCACGTTCACCTCTTTCCACGCGGCGAATTTCGAGGATTCGGCGCACTCGCTCGTTTGTTTCCTTGGATTCAGGAAACGCGCCAGTTGCGACCGGATGTGGCGCTGGATTTCCAGGGGCTGTTCCGCAGTGCATTAATCGCCCGGATTAGCGGCGCAAAAGCAATTTTGGGAATGAGCGATGCACGCGAAGGTTCGCGCCTTTTTTATACGCAGGTGGCGCGAGTCGATCGGCGGGAGCACGCCGTCGATCGCTATTTCAAGTTAGCCGAGTCGTTCGGCGCGGCTCTGCGCAATTTGCGTTTTGCGATTCCAACTGGGGATCAACCACCGCGTTTCGACGCTTTTCCCGGATTCGTTGTTCTCCATCCCTACGCCCGCGGACGCAATAAATCGATCGGAGCCGATGTGATTCTGGAATTTTGCCGCGCGCTGGCGCCCGCCCGCGTTGTGGTGGTCGGCAAATCCGGCCGAAGATTTCCGGCACCGGAGAATTGCGTGGATTTGACCAACCAGACTACGCTTCTGCAATTGGTCTGGCTTTTACGCGCGGCTGCATTCGTCATCAGCGTCGATAGCGGCCCGATGCATGTGGCCGCGGCGGTGACCACAAACCTGGTCTCAATTCATACTTGGACCGATCCACGCCGTGTCGGCCCTTATAATGACGCCGCGACAATATGGAAAAATGGAAAGCTTTTTCGCGTCGCCGACCTCGAGTCCGCGACCGATCTGCGCAAAGGACGAAAATTCCTATCAAAAGACGTCGGGCCGGTCGCAGATCTTGCCCTGCGCGCGTTAGCGAAACAGCCGCTGGCTTGAACCAAAGCCCTCGACTTACGTTCGGGATGACGAATGGCGTTGTTTCAAAATGGACTCCGCAATCGGCAAGTCGCCGGCGTAGGTGATTTTCAAATTGTGATCCTGCGCTGGCACGATCACTATGCTTCCGCCCGCATGTTCAATCGCGGAAACTTCATCGGTAACGATCAGCGAATTCCTACTGACACGTTCGTACGCCTCAAGCAGCGACGCTCGCCGAAAAATCTGTGGCGTCTGCATCGCGAAAACATTTTGCCGATCGATCGAGCCGCTGACGACCTGATTTGCGTCGGCAAACTTGAGCGTGTCCGTGATCGGCGCCGCCAAAACTGCGGCGCCATGTTTCCGCGCCGCCGAAAAGACGCGCTCGATTTCGCGGGGCGTAATCAACGGGCGCGCGGCATCGTGCACCGCCACAAACTCCGAATTTTCGGCTAACTCTTTCAGGCCAGCCTGCACCGAATCCTGTCTTCGCTCACCTCCGCGAACCACTGCGCGGACTTTTCTTCCGCGGGCCCGGTTGATCGCATCTTGGACGAGCTTGGGGTCCCGACAGACGACGATGATTTCGCTTACAGATTTCGCCTTTTCGAATGCCGCCAGCGCATGTTCAAGAACGGACCGGTCGCCGAGCTTTGAAAATAACTTATCAAAACCGACGCGCTTGCTGCTGCCAGCTGCGACAATGATGGCGGTGAGCATCTTTGAATCGTTAATTGCCAGTCCGTGAATCGTGAACTGTAAATCGCTACATCGTCAAATCGTTATACCGATTCACGTTTTAACGATTTAACGAATTACGAGCCCAACTGTCGTGACACCTCCGCGCTCAGCGTTTTGCCATCGGCGCGCCCCGCAATTTTCGGCTGCAACGCTTTCATTACCGCGCCCATTTGCGCGCGCGAACTCGCGCCGACTTCACGAATGGTGTCGGCAACGATCTTTTGCAACTCTGCCACGCTCATCGCCTGGGGGAGGTACTGATTCAGCACCGCAATCTCCGCTTTCTCTTTTTCCGCCAGCTCGGCGCGCCCGCCTTTTTCAAAACTTTCGATCGAATCCTGTCGTTGTTTTACTTGTTTGCGAATTACCGCAATCGCATCGGCATCGTTAAGTTCACCATCGGCGCCGACTTTCTCGATGGTCGCGTTTTTGAGCGCGGCTTTGAGCAAGCGAAGGACGCTCAGGCGCGCAGCATCCTTTGCCCGCATCGCATCCTTCAAGTCTTCGTCAATTCGCTTCTGCAACGACATATCGCGAGGCTATCGATGTGAGACGCGCGCGCAACTGCCTTCCAGTCGCCGATGAAATTTCTGGATAGCGCTCCCCAATCAAGATTGAAGACTGCGCAGTCGCTCCGCGCAATTCCTTGCCGACTCGACGTCGCTCACGGAAATCGCTTCTACATCTTTGTTCGTGCGCTTCAACAATCCCGCCAGCACGCCACCCGGTCCCAGTTCGATGAAGAAATCGCAACCGCGCCCGACCATGCCCTCCACGCAGTCGACCCAGCGCACCGTGCCTGTGACCTGATCCTGCAGAGTTCGACGAATTTCCGGCAACGTGCTCACTGCTTTGCCGGTAACATTGCTAAAGACAGCGAATGAGGGTGGCTGCATCTCAATCTCCAGCAATGCTTCGCTCAGTTTTTGATAAGCGCTTTCCATTAAACGCGAATGGTATGCCCCCGCCACGTTCAACATCGTCGCCCGGCGGATGCCATGTTCTTTGGCCAATGCCACTGCCATCTCGATCTTGGCCCGCTCACCCGAGAGTACAATTTGTCCAGGCGAATTAATGTTCGCGAGATCGACATCCGCATCGGCGGCCAAAGCGCGCGCTGAATTTTCATCGGCACCGATCATGGCCGCCATCGCGCCGTCGGTCGCCGCGCACGCTTCATCCATCAATTCGCCGCGCCGCTGCACCAGTTTCAATCCATTTTCAAAATCAAATGTCCCGGCGGCAGCGTGTGCGGTCATTTCCCCGAGAGACAAACCGGCTGCCGCTTCAATCGGAAAATTTCCTGCAATTTCGCGCAACACCGCGAGGCAGGCGACACCGTGAACAAAAAGCGCCGGCTGACAATTGGAGGTCTTGGTTAGTTCCTCGATTGGCCCCTTCCAGGTAACGTCGGTTAGCTTGCGGGCAAGAATCGCGTCGGCCGAGGTGAACATCTCCGCCGCGACACGAAATTCGTCCGCCAGATCTCTTCCCATCCCGACGGTTTGCGCGCCTTGTCCTGCGAAAAGCAGTCCGATCTTTTTTGCCATTGGCGTGTAGTTAACGCGCCTCGTTACAGGTTGCGAGTGGATTTCCGCGGTTGGGAAGGCAGCAGCGACCAGAATAGCCGCCCAAAATCAATCCAGTCTTATCCGCGCCATTCGCGGTCGATATTAGAATTCGGCACTCCCCGGCGTGCGGGCAAAGGGAATGACGTCGCGAATGTTTGCTACGCCCGTCACAAACATGAGCATCCGTTCGAAGCCAAGGCCGAAGCCGGAATGGGGCACGGTGCCGTAGCGGCGGAGATCAAGGTACCATTTGTAATCGGCCGGATCCATTTTGTGTCGGCGCATGTTCTCTTCCAAGATCTCGAGGCGTTCTTCACGCTGACTCCCCCCGACGATTTCGCCGATTCCAGGAACAAGCAGATCCATTGCGGTCACAGTTCGATTGTCATCGTTCAACCGCATGTAGAAGGGCTTGATCTCCTTTGGATAGTTAAAGACCGTAACCGGACATTTGAAATGCTTCTCGGTCAGCCAGCGTTCGTGCTCTGACTGCAGATTTAACCCATATTCGACCGGAAACTCGAACTTTTCTCCGCTCTTCCTTAACAGTTCAATTGCCTCGGTGTAGGTAGTTCTCTGGAAAGGGCGTTCCAATACGAAATCCAGTCGATCGAGCAGTTCCTTGTCGACAAATTTCGCGAAAAGTCCCAGCTCTTCCGGACATGTCTCGCGAATATCCTGTACAAGGTACTTCGCAATTTCCTCCGCCAAATCCATGTTTCCGTTCAAATCGGTAAAAGCCATTTCCGGTTCGATCATCCAAAACTCGTTAGCGTGACGTGAAGTATTCGAGTTTTCGGCACGGAAGGTGGGACCAAAGGTATAAACCTTCGATAAAGCAGAAGCGAACGCTTCGGCTTCGAGCTGTCCGCTGACTGTCAGGTAAGTCGAACGACCGAAGAAGTCCCTTGCGTAATCAATATCACCGCTGGCCTGTCGTGGTGGGTTTTTGCAATCGATGGCGGTGACGCGAAACAATTCGCCCGCGCCTTCGCAGTCGCTCCCAGTGATGATCGGCGTGTGAATGTAGTAAAACCCACGTTCCTGGAAAAACTGGTGAATGGCGAAGGCAAGGCGGCTACGAACACGGAAGACGCAACCAAACAGATTCGAGCGCGGACGTAGATGCGCGATTTCGCGCAGGAACTCCGGAGTATGTCCTTTTTTCTGCAAGGGATAGCTATCATCCGATGCTCCAACAATGCTCACTTCATCCGCGACTACTTCCCAGTTTTGTCCCTTGCCTTGTGACGCGACCAGCGCCCCCCGCACGATAATGGAAGCGCCAGTGATCAACCGCTGTACTACAGCATAATTCGGCAGAGTGTTCCTGGCGATGACCTGCAGATTCCGCAAGCTGGAGCCGTCATTGAGTTCGATGAAAGAAAAATCCTTGGAATCACGGCGCGTTCGAACCCAGCCTTGCACCAATATCGGCGCAACCGGCGCAGTCTGATTTAACGCATCTTTGACCGAAGTCGGTGACGGCATGGCGGAAGGTGGACGAAGCGACGGACACACTCAAGCGCTGGCCAGGCGTCTATCGACTGTCGTCGCCCCAAAGCCGGAGGATATGATTTTTCCACCTATCCCTCACCTGGCGCTTCGCGTCCTCCGCTCCCCATGGGAGAGGATTGAGGTGGGCCATGATCATCGTCTGTAGAAGCGCTCTCCGGCCGCTACACTACAGCCCGCGACGGCGCCTCGACATTCATCGGATTGAAACACGAGAGCTCAAGCGACTTGCGATTCCTACGGACAATGCTCAAAATCGCGGCGTGGGATTGTTTTTTCGCATCAATCTTAGTTCGCGAAAACTAGCCGCTCTCGGATTATCTCTATGCCTCATCACCGGTTGTGGAGGCAATGCCCGTGATATTGTTGGCACCTGGCGCACCTCCCCGGACCCGAATGCGATGATTTGGGAATTCTCCAACGATGGGTCGGTCATGATGGGTCCGAATCGCGGCCGCTATACCTTCGGAGACAACAACCGGATTAAGATTGAGACCTCAATCGCTACATCTGTTTATCAGATTGAACTCGTCGGCGACAAAATGACCTTGAAAGAACCTAGCGGTTCAAAGCTCGTCTTAACGAGAGTTAAGTAGGATCACGGCTGCCGCGCGCGATTCAGTTTCTGCATTAGTAAATAACCAGATCGACCCGAATCCGTGAATATGGGCAACCCCGATCCCAACGAAGTGCCGCTGGCGCGCCGGCTGGGTTTATTCGACGCCACTATGATCGTAATGGGCGGAATTATCGGCGCGGGAATTTTTGTGAACCCAGCGGTCGTCGCGCGCCACGTTCATACGCCCCTCCTCGTGCTCGGCGCCTGGCTGATCGGCGGAATGATCGCGCTGATTGGCGCTTTCGTTTACGCCGAACTCGCTGCGCTGCGACCTCGCGTCGGCGGACAATACGCTTACTTGCGCGATGCTTACCACCCGATCGTCGCTTTCCTGTACGGTTGGACTCTCCTTCTTGTCGTCCAGACGGGCGGAATGGCGGGCGCAGCCATCATCTTCGGTCGCTACTTCTGCGAACTATTCGATCTTTCCATTTCCGAACAAGTTGTCGCTACCGTGGCGCTCGCGATTCTGACCGCGATTAACTGTCTCGGCGTCCGTGCTGGAAGCAATGTGCAAAGCGCGTTGATGTTAATTAAACTGCTGGCAATCGCGCTCCTCATTGGCGTCGGATGTTTCGGAGCTATCAAAACCAGCACCGCAGGAGTGGAATTGCCGGCCGACTCCGGCGGTTTCGCGGGACTGGCCCGAGCCATGGCACCCGTTCTTTTTGCCTATGGCGGCTGGCAGACGGCGAGTTTTATCAGTGGCGAAATGCGCAATCCGCGACGTGACCTGCCGCGCGGATTACTTATCGGAGTGATCGGTGTCATCGTTTGCTATGTTCTCGTTAGCTATTCGTGTGTGCGTGTCTTGGGGGTAGCGGATCTAGCGCACACAAATGTTCCGGCTTCTGAAGTGATGCGTTATGCTTTGGGCGAGCGCGGCGCTCAAGTGATAGCGGCGGGAATTGCGATTTCGACTCTCGGATTTCTTAGCCAAAGCATTCTGACCGCCCCGCGGGTCTATTACGCCATGGCGCGCGACGGCGTCTTCTTTAAAGCCGTGGGTTATCTTGATCCAAGAACACGTGTACCGACGGTAGCAATCGTTCTCCAAGCTGTTTGCGCGGCGGCGATCGCGTTGACTGGAAAATATGACCAGATTCTGAATTACGTCGTGTCGATCGACGTGCTCTTTTTTGGACTCACCGGAGCTTCTTTATTAATCTTTCGGGCGCGTCTTAGGGGCGAGACTTCGGAGGAGGGGCGACTTCGGGTTCCGGGGCATCCAATTACAACAAGTATTTTCGTCCTTGCCTGCTGGGCCATTTCAATTAGCACCGTCGTGCAGTTCCCGCGCAACGCGGGCATTGGCGTTGGTATCCTCGCCGCCGGTGCCCTAATTTACCCGCTCTGGCGATCGGGCGCGCAGGGCGCGTCTCCGCCGCGAAATTCTTCGCCTTCGACGTAATGTGATTACACTGTCAACGTGATCTTGGGATTCTCGAAGCGGCGCCGGCGACAGCGTTTGCGGGCTCAACCACTCCCGCCAGCATGGCGTTCGATTATCATCCGTAATCTTCCAATTTTTCGGCGACTGCCGCCCGAGGATCAGATTGAACTATTAGGTCATGTTCAAGTATTCCTGCGGGAGAAGCATTTCGAAGGTTGTGGCGGCCTCGAACTAACCGATGAGATCCGCGTAACGATTGCCGCGCAGGCCTGTCTTCTTCTGCTTCATCGTGAGACAGACTACTACCCCAAGCTAACCTCGATTCTTGTCTATCCCGCGGGTTACACTGCGTATGAAACGCGGCCCTTTGCGTGTAACGTTTTGGAGGAAGGCGGTGAAAATCGGCTCGGTCAAACCGGGCGCCGGCTGGGATCCCTCGTGCTCGCCTGGGATGATGTGAAACGGGGCGCGGCCGATCCATCGGACGGAACGAATCTTGTTTTGCACGAGTTCGCTCACCAACTCGACTTCGAAGATAATGTCAGCGACGGTGCACCAGCGTTGGCCACGCGGGCTGAATATCTGGCGTGGGCACGGGTAATGAGCCGGGAGTTCAGAGCTTTGTGTGAGGCGGATCGAGCTGGAACGCCCACCGTGCTGGATCGCTATGGTGCGACGAACCCGGCCGAGTTCTTCGCCGTCGCAACCGAGGCGTTTTTCGAACGTCCGCGCGTCCTTCGCGCCAGGCATCCAGAACTGTACGCCGAATTCGCCCATTTCTTCCGGCAGGATCCCATTCGCTATTCTGGCGAGCCTACTGCTGCTCGACACGAATGAATCCAAGTGCCCTTAATTCAATCATGAGCTTCACCTTCCGTCGGCCAAGGTTATACTGAGGCGATGCCAAGTCTCAACGCCAGCAGCGGAACAATCTTCATTCTTCAGTTACTAACCTCGGCCTTTCTCGGGATTCTCTTTTTGCAATCGGGCATCGATAAAATCGTGGACCGTCGCGGCAACCTTGAGTTTCTTCAAGGTCATTTTGCCAAAAGCCCGCTTTCCGGAATGGTGCCGCCGCTGGTGACGCTGATCACGATTCTGGAACTGTTAGCTGGTGTCCTTAGTGCAATTGGATGCGTTCTAATTGTTGTCATGCATGAACCAACCGTTGCCTTCTATGGTGCGGTCATCTCCGCCTTTTCCATTCTCGGCCTCTTTTTTGGTCAGCGAATGGCCAAAGATTACGCCGGCGCAGCCGTTCTTGTTCCCTATTTCCTGCTTACCCTTGTCGCCATCTACCTACTCGCTTACTGAGAAACAAGCGCAGATCGTTATAGGGCAACCGCGTCGGTTGCCGACGAAATAAATGGCAGGCGAGGCGGCTGCCCTACAATTAAGGTCCGTTTGGGATCAAATCCGTTTCATCCGCATACTCCGCGGTTAAATTAAAAAATGCCGCGATCAAGAACAAGCGCTGGTCTTTTAATGTTCCGAAGACGGAACGACACACTGGAGGTTCTACTAGCTCATCCAGGCGGGCCGTTTTTTCAAAAAAAGGACGATGGTTTTTGGACTATACCCAAAGGCGAAGCTGAACCGGGCGAAGATTTGCTAAGCCGGGCCCGAACGGAGTTCGAAGAAGAGGTAGGAATTCCTGCGAACGGCAATTGGATCGATCTCGGATGGGTAAAGCAGAAGGGCGGCAAGACTGTTTACGCCTGGGCCTTCGAGGGAAATTTGCCGGATGGCTTTCAGGTTTGCTCGAACAATTTCGAAATGGAGTGGCCGCCACGCTCGAGAAAGATGCAAAGTTTTCCAGAAGTCGATCAAGCCTGTTTCTTCCCACTAGAAGAAGCGAGGCGCAAATTGAAGGAAGCGCAAACGCCCTTCCTTGACCGGCTGGTTGAGGCCTTGGCTAGCGCACGCATCCCGCGCGCATAGCGTCGAGTCCCTTCGGTGATCCTTTAAAAGCTCCGCAGAATGCGGAGGTGACGCACGCATAATGCGCGCGCTACCCCATTCAGTCGTTGTATTGTTCGCCATCTAGCGATGCCAAGACCATTCTTTCTTTTCGCTCCGGGTGCGGGCGCACCATCAACGCATCCCTGGATGCTAAAGTGGAAACATTATCTGGAATCTATCGGAGAGGTGGCGCGGTTTGATTATGATTATATGCGTGAGGGAAGGAAACGCCCCGATCCGCTGCTACAACTCATCGCCGCGCATCGATCTGCGTTAGCCGAGATACGCAAGAAATCATCCGGACCAATATTTCTGATTGGGAAAAGCATGGGCGGTCGCATCGGCTGCCATGTTGCGCTCCAAGAAGAAGTCGCGGGCCTCATTTGCCTTGGTTATCCGCTCTGCGGCGGCGGTGATCGGACAAAATTGCGTGATAAGGTGCTACGCGAGTTACAAACACCAATTCTCTTTATCCAGGGAACGCGTGACCCGCTATGTCCGCTAGACTTGCTCGAAGAGGTCCGGTCGCAAATGAAGGCGCCCAATTCCCTTCACCCAGTCGAGGATGGAGACCATTCTTTGCGGCTAACGAAACGTGGACTTCAAGCCGCAGGCGAAACGCAGGGCGATGTCGACCAAAGAATCCTGGCCGCGATCAATGAATTCGTGGGGTTAACGGCTTTTCTTTAGCCGAAAGGAAGCCCAAAATGACGATTTCTACTGGGGACCAAGTCCCGTTTGATTTCTTTTGAACTTTGGCGCGCGTGAAGCGCAAGGCAGTACGATTCCGCCAGTTGTTGCGAGTGATGCCTCCGGCGTTGTCGAGCATATCGCTCTTTAGTTGTTGGTCTCGCGACTAGCTTTCTGCAGCGCAATTGTCTACAACGGCGATCCATCGATCCCCAAAACCGGTTCCATTCACTGGGGGCGAACCTGGCACCAGCTTCCGTATTTGCGCTTTACGAACGGCAGGCGAAAACGATAACAGTGAAATTGGTTACTTGAACGAGGAATAAAGGCCATGCCATTGCTCACGGGCTTGTTTTCCAAATCCCTTTTGATTCGTCAAATCCGCGAGCGCGCAAAGCGGCATGGTTTTTTAAGGGGTGAGGTAGGAAAATGTAAGCTTTTTGGCGATGAACACCTCTAGTGCGCTCGATCCCCAGTCGCCACAGGCGCACGTGATCGGCAGTGTCGGTGTCATTTCCACGATCATCTTCGTTCTCATTTTCGTCATCGTAACCGGCGCCATTGTCTATGCGATCTTTCGATTCCGCGGGCGCGCGGACGAGTCTGACGATCCGGGCGATGAATCTCGCTGATCCGCCACCTCCTCCTTCACCCGATTTGGTCGTGACCGGACACCAATTTTGGTGGCAAGCCAATTATCCGGCGTCTGGAGTTGTAACAGCGAACGAAATTCACATTCCGACCGGTAAAGCTTTGTCGATGCGCCTGGATTCAAAAGATGTGCTGCATGAATTCTGGGTGCCGAAATTAAATCGCAAAATGACGACCGTACCCGGTCAGAACAACCACATTTGGTTACAAGCCGACAAACCTGGCGTCTACCTCGGTACCTGTTCGGAATTCTGTGGAACCCAACACGCCTGGATGCGCATTGTGGTGGTGGCGGAAGAACCGTCGAAGTTCGAACAATGGCAGCAGGCCCAATTACGGTCAAGCCAGGCGCCCACGAGTGATACCGCCGTCAAGGGATTGGCACTGTTTCAAACATCGACCTGCATAAGCTGCCACGCCATCCACGGTGTGACCGGTGCTGACGCAGGTGTCGCGCCGGATCTCACACATGTCGCCAGCCGTAAGCAGCTTGGCGCTGGTATTCTGGAAAATACTCCGGCAAACGTGCGGCTCTGGCTTAAAAGCCCGCAACACATCAAACCGGGCGCTCTCATGCCGGACTTTAATTACACGGACAAGCAGCTCGACCAGCTTACAGAATATCTGGAGACGTTACGATGAACGGCACCACAACCACCGCGATGTTCCGCGCGGCCATTCTCGATCCGGCCAAGCGCGCCCACTATCGATTGGCGTGGCTTTCCACCGTTGATCACAAGCGCATCGCCGTCCTCTACCTCTTGACCGCTCTATTCTTTTTTGTGGTCGCCGGGGTCGAAGCGCTCTTCATGCGACTACAACTGGCCCTGCCCAACAATCATTTTCTCCATCCGGATACGTTTAATCAGCTTTTTACCATGCACGGCACGACGATGATTTTTCTCGTCGTCATGCCGGTGGTGTTCGGGTTCGTAAATTACGTTCTTCCCTTGCAGATCGGCGCGCGCGACATGGCTTTTCCGCGCTTAAATGCGTTTGGGTTTTGGTGTGTCCCGTTAGGCGGAATTCTCTTGCACTTCAGCGTTCTCGCAGGTGGCGCTCCAGCAGTCGGCTGGTTTGCGTATGCGCCGTTAAGCGAGACACCTTACTCATCAAATCTTGGCGTCGACTACTGGGCAATCGCGATTTTCGTGATGGGCATCGGATCGATCAGCCTGGCCATTAATATCATCGCGACCGTCATCTCGTGCCGCGCTCCGGGAATGACAATGCGTCGGCTGCCACTCTTTACCTGGATCAATTTTGTCAATGCGTTCATCATTATTTTCGCCCTGCCAGTGTTAAACGCCGGCCTGGCGATGCTCCTGATCGATCGACGACTCGAGGGCCATTTTTTTCTGCCCTTGCGCGGCGGTTCGGCGGTTCTGTGGCAACACGTCTTTTGGGCCTTCGGGCATCCGGAAGTGTATATCCTTGCTCTTCCCGCCTTCGGAATAGTTTCGGAAATTGTTCCGGTTTTTTCCAGGAAACCGATCTTCGGTTACCAATTTGTGGCCGCTTCAAGCATGGCCATCGCTCTCCTCAGCCTGGGTGTTTGGGGTCACCACATGTTTACGGTTGGGATGGGCCGCCCACTTGATCTGTTTTTCTCCATCGCCTCGATGCTGATCGCGATTCCAACCGGCGTAAAAGTGCTGAATTGGACTGCAACCATGATCGGTGGCCGGATTCGTTTTCAAGTGCCAATGTTATTTTGCATCGCGTTTCTCATCCAGTTTCTCTGCGCCGGAATCACCGGCATCAGCCACGCGGTCGTACCGCTCGATTGGCAAACCAAGAACAGCTATTTTCTCGTAGCGCATTTTCATTTCGTTGCCGTGGGCGCGATTGTCTTCGCTGTCCTCGGCGCCGTTCAATATTGGTTCCCAAAGATGAGCGGGCGATTTCTCTCGGAGCGACTCGGCCGGTGGACGTTCTGGCTCATGGTCCTTGGTTTCAATATGACGTTCATCATTCAACATTTTCTCGGTCTTCTCGGAATGCCGCGACGCGTCTTCACCTATCCGGATCTGCCGCATTTCACCTGGATGAACATGCTCTCGACTATCGGCGTTTTCTTCATGGCCGCAGCCGCGCTCGTTCTCGTTTGGAATCTGATCGCTTCGTTTTTCGGAGGAAAAACAGCGGGCGATAATCCCTGGAATGCGTGGACGCTGGAGTGGGCCACGACTTCACCGCCGCCGCACGAAAATTTTTACGCGCTGCCGCCTATCCGCAGCCGGCGGCCATTGTGGGATGTCGCCAATCCTGACCGGCCTGATCCTGTGGTGGGCGAGAACAGCTCTGCCATCCAAATTGTGGACAAAAACAAAGCCGGCATTCTTACCTTCATTCTATCCGAAGCTGGTTTCTTTGCGACTCTGCTGCTCGCCTATTTATATTTTTACGCCCACCCGCAACCTGGACCAACCCCGAGAGAACTCGATGTCCCGCGGACACTGATTTTCAGTGTGTGCCTGTTCGCCAGCAGCCTCACTTTTTGGCGCTCCGAGATTGCAATGAGGAAACGGCAGCGCGGCTCGATGCTAGGTTGGCTCGCACTCACCGTCGCGCTCGGGGGTATCTTTTTAGTTGGTCAAGGAACGGAGTATTGGAAATTGTTTCAGACCGGAGTGGACGTCAGCACAAATCTCTTCGCGACCACCTTCTTCACTCTCACCGGTTTTCACGGACTGCACGTTTTACTCGGGCTGGTGGCCCTTCTGATTTTTCTCTGGCTGGCCTGGCGGGGCGATTTCGCCTCGGGCGGTGAACCTGCGTTCGAAGCCGCGGGCTATTACTGGCATTTCGTCGATGTCGTTTGGGTTTTTGTTCTGCTCACCGTTTACATCCTTCCACTCCTCCGATGACTACTAATCAATTTCTTACTACGGCTTGGAAATGGAATCCCGCGCTCCTGCTTTTCTGTGCGCTAACTCTGGTGGGATATTTTCTCGCCTTTAGACTAAGGGGTCGCCCCATCTATCTCGGCGCCGCGCTCATTATATTTGTCGTCGCTCTGATGTCGCCATTGAACGCATTGGCCAACGGTTACCTTTTCAGCGCACACATGGTCCAGCACATCCTGCTTGTCCTGATTATTCCCGCCTTTTTTTTGTTAAGTTTACCCCGTTCGTTTTCCCTTCCCGGCCCAGTTAAAGCCCTTGCTCATCCGTTCATCGGTTGGATTGCGGGCGTTGGCGCGATGTGGCTTTGGCACGCACCCGCTCTCTGCAACGCGGCAACGACACTGAAAGCCGTCTCCATCGTACAAACAACCTCACTGCTTCTGATGGGAAGCGTGTTCTGGTGGCAGGTCCTCGCTCCCCGCGATGCGGAACGACTTTCACCTCCCGCAGGGATTATTTACCTGTTTACCGCCTGCACCGCTTGCAGTGTTCTTGGGATCATCCTGACCTTCGCGCCGGTTTCGATTTGCCCTGTTTACCAGCAACCGATTGATCGGCTGGGGATACTTGATGTTATCCGCGGCCAATGGGGGCTAACGAGTGATAGGGACCAGCAAGTGGGCGGCCTGCTGATGTGGGTTCCGATGTGTTTGATCTATCTTGCGGCAATTCTGGCCCAGCTCGCTCGCTGGCAGTCGGATCCCGCCACGAACCCGGAGAAATCTCATGCCTGACGAAATACCTAATCCACATCCGGATTGGGAACCGTTGCTGGCGGAGCCTCTGCCGCATCCCACTTATTTCCCTGCAGGGTTGGCGATGGGAACTGCTTTTCTCTTTTGGGGCCTGATCACTTCGTGGGTCGTTTTCGTTGTTGGTCTTGTCCTCTTCGCCGCATCGCTCGCTGGATGGATAACAGAAATTCGTCATGAACGAAAACATCGCTGATGATTCTTTGGTCCCGGTTGAAGCGCCTGAAGAAATCAGCCGCCGCCGCTTTTTCGAGAAGCTCTCGATCGCCCTCGCTGGTTTTTGCGCTGCCGTTGTCGGAATCCCGCTGGTTGGCTTTATTATCGCGCCACTATTTCGCAAACCACCCGAGAATTGGGTGACTCTCGGCAAGGTAAGCGACTTTGAGATCGGCAAGACCGTCAACGTTACCGTTATAGATCCTTCGCCATTGCCTTGGGCTGGCGTTACGGCAAAGAATGCAGTCTGGTTGCGACGCGAAAGTGACGCTGGCTTCATTGCGTTCTCGGCTAACTGCACTCACCTCGGTTGCCCGGTTCGCTGGATGGAGGGCGCCGAGCTTTTTATGTGTCCCTGCCACGGCGGCGTCTACTACAGCGATGGAAATGTTGCGGCCGGTCCGCCGCCACGGCCGCTTTTTCGCTACGACGTGCGCGTTGAGAATGGCGAAGTGAAAATGAAATCGGTCGTGGTTCCCATTGTCACGACATTATGAAGCGGGTTTTCAGGGCGGTCTGGCTTTGGCTCGATGATCGGATTGGGATCAGCGTGCTGCTCAAGCCGATGAAGCACATCGCGCCGCAGGACGCCAAATGGTGGTACGTTTTTGGAACCGCCACCATGATTGCGTTCATCGTGCAGGTGGCGAGCGGCGTGGTTCTGGCATTTTCTTTTATTCCTTCTTCTTCGCAGGCCTATGAGACGCTGGTCTTCATCACCAATAACGCGCCGTTCGGTCGCTTTCTGCGCGGGCTCCATTACTACGGCGCATCGGCCATGGTGCTGATGATCGGCGCACACATGGCGCAAACCTTCTTGTTCGGTTCCTACAAATTCCCGCGCGAGATGACCTGGACGACCGGCGTGTGCCTGCTCGGTTTCACGCTTGCGATGGGATTTACGGGCCAATTATTGCGCTGGGATCAAACGGCAGCCTGGTCCGTAGTAGTAGCCGCTGAACAAGCTGGTCGCGTTCCTTTAATCGGTGATTGGCTGGCGCGCTTCATCCTGGGAGGCAACACCATCGGTGGCGCAACCTTAAGCCGCTTTTTTGCGATCCATGTCTTTGTCCTTCCCGGAATCATGTTCGGTTTTATTGGCCTGCACCTCTGGCTCGTCTTGCGCCACGGCATTTCCGAGCCGCCCACTGCCGGTAAACCAGTTAATCCGGCAACTTATCGCCAGGAATATGAGGAATTGCTCAAGAAAAGCGGCCGCCCCTTCTGGCCCGACCTGGCGTGGCGCGATGTTATCTTTGGAACGGCATTAATCCTGGCGATGGCACTGCTTGCGTTCTTCATCGGCCCGCCTGCACTCGACAAACCTCCTGATCCGAGTGTGCTCTCCGCCGATCCGCGTCCCGACTGGTATCTTCTCTGGTACTTCGCGCTGCTCGCGTTAATTCCGGCCAGAATTGAGGGCTACGTCATGATTCTGATGCCGATTCTCCTCGGCCTGATGATCCTAATGATTCCTGTCCTAAATCATAAGGGAGAGCGCGCTGCCTCTCGACGCCCATGGGCAATTGCGGTCGTGTGTCTGTCGGTGATTATGATCGGCTCTCTCTGGGTGGCAGCAAGGCAGTCGCCCTGGTCGCCAAATTTCGAAGCTTTGCCGCTCAGTGAAAAAGTCATCGGTGCAACGAGCGGACCGGTCTTCGAGGGTGCATTGCTTTTTCACGACAAAGCCTGTCTCAGCTGTCATCTCATCCAGGGTTTTGGTGGTCGCCGCGGACCCGACCTGACCTACATCGCAGACGAATTGACTCGAGACAATATGGTCATCCGCATTGTTAATGGCGGGACCAATATGCCGGCGTTCGGCAGCTCGCTTAAGCCGCAGGAACTTGACGCGTTAGTGACCTTCTTACAATCGCGCAAGCGCCCGAGTCGACCGCAAGATCAATCGCCGGTGGCAACCGAGTAAATCTTCAAGCGATCGTCTTCGATCACTCGCTGTTGACCTTTGTTGCAAATGACACCGGAAGTTCGTCGTCGTCCGATTGAGTGCTACGCGATTCGCAACGACCAGGGATTCCAACAGCTTCTTGTGGGCACAGAACAAATCGGGCCTAATAAATAAGGAGCGAATGAGTCGACCCTGCCGGAGGCTTCTCAGCTTCCGTACTTAAAGGAGACCAGCACTCGCGCGCGGTAGGCTGCCACCTTGCCATTCTCAACTGTCATATCCTGTTTCACGATCTCGGCAACGCGCAGGTCGCGCAGGCTTGCAGCAGCGGTCTCCACCGCATTCTTCGCCGCATCCTCCCATGACTTCGAGCTCGTGCCGACCAGTTCCACCACTTTATAGACTGAATCCGCAGATCCACCTTTTTTGGCCATAATGTTTCCTTTCTGTTTGCTTGGTCCAATCAACTGTTCTGCAAGAGTTTTTGTCAAACCATTACAATCGGCTTTTCAGGCCCGACGTGGGCTTTCGGGGCGAGACAATCAAGCGCGTGAGCGTGGATCTCTCCCGTGCACGATGTGCAAACCAACCAGACGTCCGACCAGGGCCACAAGATAAAACTGCCCCATGACCGCTTCTAGAATTGCCATGGTTCGTGCCGCCGGTGAGTGCGGAACGATGTCGCCGTACCCGACGGTAGTCAGGGTCGTGAAGCTGAAATATCGAAGCTGCAACATCCGGCCGACGTAATCGTTCCGGCCGAATTCGCTGGTAGCGGCAACGATCCTGGCTGCAGCTCAAGAAGAATCGAGTAAACAAAGGTCCAGCCGTATCCAAGCAGCATGTACATACAAATGGCCGCAAAGATTTCATCGGAAGTCACCCGGCCGCTTCCCAGCACATAGGAAAGAATAGTTACGCAAAAAAGGCGATGAGAATGACAATGGATGAAGAGGAAACAAAGCCAAATGTCGCCAGCGATATCGCGTGCGGGCATTAGCAGCTAAGCACAACTCCTCTTCACGAACTCAGCGGCAGAAAGCTACCGGGCTGTGGCACCGGTTTGTTGCCATTGAGGCTGAGGTAAGT
>Ga0209156_10001815_pt1 | contig 17122 bp, 14 predicted proteins | sample GraSoiAngelo_124_FD_185881 | JGI IMG/M metagenome (GOLD analysis project Ga0209156, IMG submission 185881) | Grasslands soil microbial communities from the Angelo Coastal Reserve, California, USA - 14_0927_05_20cm (SPAdes) (version 2) | ecosystem: Environmental > Terrestrial > Soil > Grasslands...
GGTTGCGGTTCACCTTCGCCAGGTCGAGGAACGCGGCCGCCGGCGCGAACTGATCGTTGATGGCGAGCGTCAAGTGGTCGCCCGGTGTGAAGATGTCGAGCTCGTAGCGGTAGCCGAGGCCGTCGAATTTCGCGGCGGTGGGGAGGTAGTCGGTCGGCGGGACCAGCTCGTCGATCAGCGAGTTCCACATGAGGAACGGGATGTTGCGCAGCGAGGGGACCAGGTTGTTGTCGCCGCTGAAGCCAACGGTCGGCTGTGCCTTTGCGAACAGGTCGGGGAACTGCTCGGCGAGCTTGAACGTCCCGAGGCCGCCCATCGAGTAGCCCGTGATCGCGCTCCACTCGGGGTCGAGGCGATAGCGGCGCGCGACGTCGGCCCACACCTCGAAGACGTCGGCCCCGGCGTAGCTGTCGTAGAACCCGTCCGGGCCGCGCGATTCGGGCGTGATGACGATCGAGCCGCCGGCGCGGTCGCCGAACTGCGACTGGTTGCGGCTTCCGAGGTACTGGTTGTAGTTCGTCGACAGCGAATGCAGGAGGAGCGTCATCCCGTAGCCCTGCCGCGGCATCGGCCCGGACGGAACGTAGATGGCATAGGGCTGCAGGACGCCCTGGTACTGGCCCGGGCAGTTGGTGCCGCCGCTCGTCGACGCCGGGAAGCAGTTGACGGAGAAATCCGCTCCCTGCCCGGTCTCGAAGTGGCTCACCAGGATGCGGTCGATGGGGCCGGTCTGCGGCACGCCGCCCGGCTGGCCGGGCATGTCGTCGTTGACCGCGGCGGCGAGCTTCGCGAAGTCGACGTCGGCGTGGAACGCGCTCAAGTCGCCCGCGGCGAGCGCCTCGCCCTGGTGCTTGTCGCGCCACCAGGCCGGGCCCGTGGCGGTGCCGGCGGGATCGCCCGGGGCGGGCATCGGCTCGTCGTAGCGAAAGGCGACGTTGAAGAAGGCGGCCGGGCTGACGGCGGCTCCGGCGCCGCCCGGGTGCGCCGCGTCGGCCGCGGCCTGCGGCAGCAGGTAGCGGCCGCTCGCCTTGTCCCACAGGCCCACGCCGGCGGCCAGGCGGACCACCTGGCCGCCGGGGTTCCAGGCGGCGTGCGGCACCCGCACCTCGATCTGGCGGCGGCCGGTGTCGACCGCGACGAGCGGAGCGGGGCCGCCGACGGGCTGCCCCGTGGCGGCATTCACGAGGTCGCCGGCCATGCCCGCCCCGGCGGGGTGCACGGTGAGGAAGAGGTCGGCGGGCGCCTGGACATTGGCGCCCGCGGGGAAGCTTCGCAGCACGCCAGGCGTGCCGCCGATGGCGATCGAGAAGGCCACCAGCGAAGCATCTTTCATCGTGTTCAGCGTGAGCCGGAACGCGGTCGCGTCGGAGAGCGGCTTCACGCGCAGCTCGACCACGTCGGCCGCGTCGTTCGCGTACGCTGGAGCGGTCGGATACGTGTAGGTGCCGTCCGGCTTCGAGAACAGGTTCCCGCCGCCCTTGGGATCCGTCGGGTCCGGCGCCTCGGCCGCCCCGTGATCGTCGTAGAGGAAGTCCTGGTAGAGGAACTCGCCGCCGCGGTAGGCGCTGGCGCCGGAGACGAGGATCGGCGCGGCGGACCAGACGCCGACGTTCTCGAGCTGCGGCGCGACCGCGGGCGCCCCGTAGAGCACGTCGGGCCCCGGGCGCGGACCCGGGCCGCTGTAGAGCGAGGTCCCTCCAGCGAGCGCAGCCGGAGCGCCGGCGACGATCGCGAGCGAGCAGAGCAGCGGGACGGTCAAGCCACGAGCGCGCATGTCGTCTCCTCCAAAGGACGCGGATGCGTAAGTCTAGGAGGCGAGCGGCGGGCGCGAGAATCCATGGCGGCGCCATTTCGGCCGAATACTTCTGGTATTTCGGTCGAATCTTCCGGGTACGCGCCCCGCGCCGCGACCGTGAGCCCGGCGGGTCGCGCGCTCAGTCGAGGCGTATCTGGCGCAGGATGCGGACGTAGTAGTCGATGCCCGACCACACCGCGAGCACGAGCGCCATCCAGAGAAACAGCATGCCGCCCGCGTGGAAGTCGATCTCGAGGCCGGTGCCCGGAATCGGATAGCGGTAGTGCAGAAGGAGCGCCTCGAGCGCGAACATCTGGAGGAGCGTCTTGTACTTGCCGAGCTCCTGCGCAGCGAACGTGACGCCGCCGCTCGAGGCGATGCCCCGGAGCCCCGTGACGGCGAGCTCGCGCAGCACGATCACCACTACCATCCAGGCGGGCACGCGCGGCTCGGGTGGGACGGCGGCGAGCATGACGAGGGCAGCGGTGACGATGAGCTTGTCGGCGAGCGGATCGAGGAGCTGGCCGAGCGCGGTCGTCACGCCGTGGCGGCGCGCGAGCCAGCCGTCCAGGAAGTCCGTGATGCACGCGACGAGGAAGGCGAGCGCCGCCACCGCGCGCGCGGCGGGCGTCGGCCAGAGGAGCGCCACCACCAGCACCGGGACGAGCCCGACGCGCACCAGCGTCAGCAGGTTCGGCAGCGCCGCGACGCGCGTGCCGCGCGCGACGGCGTCAGCGGCGGGCGAGGACACCCGCCCGTTCCCGCAGATACGCCAGCCGGTAGCGCAGCACGCGCGCGAGGTACTCCCGCGTCTCGGGGATGGGCGGGACGCCGCCCGCGTCCTCGACGGTCCGGGTACCGGCGTTGTAGGCGGCGACCGCGAGGGGCAGGTTGCCCCCGTAGCGGTCGAGCAGCATGCGCAGGTGGCGGCACCCGCCCTCGATGTTGTCGCGCGGCAGGAAGACGTTCACCACCTGGTGCTGCGCGGCCGTTTGCGGCATGAGCTGCATCAGTCCGAGCGCACCCTTGCGTGAGACGGCGAGCCGGTCGAAGTCCGACTCCGCCTTGATCACCGCCTTCACCAGCGCATACTCGACACGGTAGCGCTCGGCAATCTCGCGGATGAGGCCGTCGTAGGAGGTCGGAACCACCTGCGGGAGGGGCTTGGCCAGCTCGGCGAGGAGCGCCTCGCGCGTCAGCGGCACCAGCATGCGCGGCGCGGGCGGCACCTCCCGCATGAGGCGCGCGGCGGGCGCGGCGGGCGCATTGGTGAAGACCAGCGTGCCCGACCGGTCGCGGTAGCTATAGACGTCGGCGCTCGCCTGCAGGGCGAGGCCGAGCACGGTCGCGCTTGCCGCCGCCCAGACCGCCAGCCGCATCGTGATTCACGATACGGGAGGGGTCCCGTCGGGTCAATCGCGGCGCGCCGCTCGCGTGTCAGGCGCTTGACCCGACCCGACGGGCACGGGAAGCTCTAGCGCCGTGCCCGTCGAGAGCGACTTCCTGGTGCTCGGCAGCGGCGTCGCCGGCCTCACCTGCGCGCTCGAGTGCGCGCGCGCCGGGCACGTCGCGCTGGTCACCAAGGACCGGCTCCCCGAGAGCAACAGCCGCTACGCGCAGGGCGGCATCGCCTCGGTGTGGAGCCCGGAGGACAGCTTCGAGTCGCACGTCGCCGACACGCTCGCCGCCGGCGACGGGCTCTGCCACCGCGACACGGTCGAGGTGGTGGTACGCGAGGGCCCGGACCGGGTGCGCGATCTCATCGCCCTGGGCACGAACTTCGACCTGCGCGGCGACCCCGACGACCACGAGTACGACCTCGGGCGCGAGGGCGGGCACTCCAAGCGGCGCATCCTGCACGCCACCGACGCGACCGGGCGCGAGGTGATCCGCGCCCTCGGCGAGGCCGTGCGCGCCACGCCGAACATCACCATCTACGAGAGCCACCTCGCCGTCGACCTCCTGCTCTCGCGCGCCGAGCGCCCTGTCTGCTGGGGCGCCTACGTCCTCGACCGCGCGACGCGCGAGGTCCATCGCTTCCCCGCGCGCGCGACCTTCCTCTGCACGGGCGGCGCGGGCAAGGTCTACCTCTACACCTCCAACCCCGACGTCGCGACCGGCGACGGCGTGGCCATGGCCTACCGCGCCGGCGCGCCGGTCGCCAACATGGAGTTCTTCCAGTTCCACCCGACCTGCCTCTACCACCCCCAGGCGAAGTCCTTCCTCGTGACCGAGGCGCTGCGCGGCGAGGGGGCGGTGCTGCGTCGGCCCGACGGCGAGGCGTTCATGAAGCGCTACGACGCGCGCGCCGAGCTCGCGCCGCGCGACATCGTCGCGCGCGCCATCGACAACGAGATGAAGGTGCACGGCTTCGAGTGCGTGTACCTCGACATCTCGCACCGTGACGCGGAGTTCGTGCGCCGCCGCTTCCCGACCGTGTACGAGACCTGCCGCCGCTTCGGCATCGACATGACGCGGCAGCCGATCCCGGTCGTGCCCGCGGCCCACTACGCCTGCGGCGGCGTGCTCGCGGACCTGGACGGCGCGACCGCGCTCGAGCGCCTCTACGCCTGCGGCGAGGTGGCGTGCACGGGGCTCCACGGCGCCAACCGTCTGGCCTCGAACTCGCTCCTCGAGGCGCTGGTGTTCGCGCACCGCGCCGCCCGCCACGCCTGCGCGCGCCTCGGCGAGGATCGCCGGCGCTGGCCGGACATGCGCCCCTGGGATCCCGGCCACGCCACCGACAGCGACGAGTCGGTCGTGGTCACGCAGAACTGGGACGAGATCCGCCGCTTCATGTGGAACTACGTCGGCATCGTGCGCAGCGACCGGCGCCTCGCCCGCGCCCGCACGCGCATCGCGCTCCTGCAGGAGGATATCCGCGAGTACTATCGCGACGTCCTCCTGACCAGCGACCTGGTCGAGCTGCGCAACATCGCGACCGTGGCGGAGCTGATCATCGCCTCGGCCAGCAGCCGCCGCGAGAGCCGCGGGCTGCACTACACGATCGACCACCCGCACCCCGACCCGGCCTGGGCGCACGACACGGTGGTGCGGCGGCGGGACGGCGCGGGCGTCGAGCTGCTCGCGCCGCCGCGGCGCGCCTTCGGCTGAGCCGCGGCCGCCGTTGGCCGTCACGACCGCGCGGGGAGCGGCGCAGCCTTGCCTCTCTGCGAAGGACGGCGCCTTCCGGACGGCGCCCCGCGGCTCGTTCAGGCGAGCAGGACGGCGAGGATCCCGCTCATGAAGATGCCGTCGAAGGTGCCCGCGCCGCCGATCGACGCGATCGGCGCGCCCAGCCCCCGGATGCGGCCGAGGTTCAGCAGATCGGCGCCGATCAACGTCCCCAGGCTCCCGGCCACGTACGCCAGCGCGGGGGCGGAGCGCCGCGACATCGCGAGCGCCGTCGTGGCCGCCACCAGCGGCGGGACGAGGCCGGGCACCGCGATGCCCACGCCGCGGACCGGCCGGGCGAGGGCGTGGACGATCGCCGCCACCACGGCGACGGCCACCAGGCTCGGGGCCCAGAGCCCGTTCTTCACGACGAGGTAGAGCGAGAGCAGCGTCGGGATCACCGCCCCGCCCACGTTGATGGCGATCACCGTGCGCGGCCAGTCTTCGACCACCGGGACCACGTAGCGCATGCCGAAGAAGAGGACCTCCTCGCCCGAGAGCACCCGCTCGGGGGGCAGCTCGGCCACGGGGATGTTCACGCCGCTCCCGACGAGCGAGAGCACGAGCAGGGTGAACACGTAGCGCCGGTCCACCCCGACCTTCTCGTAGGCGTAGCCGAGGACACCGACCTCGACGAAGGCGACGAGGAAGACGACGAGGAGGAACAGCCCGAGGACGAACGGCAACGCGAGCGGGAAGAAATGGAAGCGAGACGGGTACATGGCCCCTCCCCCGACGCCTGCTGCGCCCTACCGCTCGCGGGCCTCGAAGAGGTGGAGCTGGCGCACCGGCGTCTCCTCGCCCGGCGGGATCGGGTAGTTGCCGGTGAAGCAGGCGTCGCAGAAGCTCGCCCGCTTGGCGGTGAAGGCGTACATCCCGGCGACGCTCAGATAGGCCAGCGAGTCGGCGCCCAGGTACTCGCGGATCTCCGCCACCGAGTGCGACGAGGCGATCAGCTCCTCGCGCGTCGGCGTGTCGATGCCGTAGAAGCACGGGTGCGTCGTCGGCGGCGAGCTGATGCGCATGTGCACCTCGCGCGCGCCCGCCTGCCGGATCATGGCGACGAGCTTGCGGCTGGTCGTCCCGCGCACGATCGAGTCGTCGACCACCACCACGCGCTTGCCCGTCAGCACCTCGCGCAGCGCGTTCAGCTTGACCTTGACGCCGAAGTGCCGGATCGAGCTGGAGGGCTCGATGAAGGTCCGCCCGACGTAGTGGTTGCGGATGAGGCCCATCTCGTACGGCAGGTGCGCCTCCTCGGCGTAGCCGATCGCGGCGGGCACGCCCGAGTCGGGGACGGCGATCACGATGTCGGCCGGGACCGGGCTCTCGCGCGCCAGCTGGCGGCCGAGCGCCTTGCGCACCTCGTAGACGTTGCGGCCGAAGACGCGGCTGTCGGGGCGCGCGAAGTAGATGTACTCGAAGACGCAAGTGTGCGTCTCCTGCCGGGGGAACGGGTGCACGGCGTCGATACCGCGCTCGCTCACGGTGACGATCTCGCCCGGCTCGATCTCGCGCTCGTAGCGCGCGTCGACCAGGTCGAGGGCGCAGGTCTCGGAGGCGACGACCACCGCGTCACCGATGCGCCCGAGGACGAGCGGGCGGAAGCCGCCCGGGTCGCGCGCGGCGATGATCCGATCCTCGGTGAGGAAGACCAGCGAGTAGGCGCCCTTCACCTGGCTGAGCGCGTCGGTGATGCGCTCCGTGAGCGTGGCTTCGGTCGAGGCCGCGATCAGGTGGATGATGACCTCGCTGTCGACCGTCGACTGGAAGATCGAGCCGCGCGCCTCGAGCCGGCTGCGCAGCTCGTCGGCGTTCACGAGGTTGCCGTTGTGTGCGATGGCGAGCGCGCCCTGAGCCCACTCGACCACGAACGGCTGGCAGTTCTTGAGCACGGTCGAGCCGCTGGTCGAGTAGCGGTTGTGGCCGATGGCGAGGCGGCCGCGGAGCCGCGCCAGGATCTCCTGGCCGAAGATCTCCGCCACGTGGCCCATGCCGCGGTGGCTGATGAGGGCCTCCCCGTTCGAGGCCACGATGCCCGCCGACTCCTGCCCCCGGTGCTGGAGGGCGTAGAGGCTCAGGTACGCGAGCGTCGCCGCCTCCGGATGGCCGAAGACGCCGACCACGCCGCACTCCTCGTGGAACTTGTCGAACATCCCCCCGCCGCGTTCACTCTAGCGGACGCCGCCCGGCAAGTATACTGCTAGCCTCCCAGCCGCCGCTCGAGCGCCCGCCGCCAGCGCTCGCGGGTCGCCTCGAGCGGCAGGTCGATCGCGTCGCCGATCACCAGGCTCCGCCCGCGCACCTCGCCCAGGATGGCGAGCGGCACGTCCTCGCGCCGGGCGAGGTCGCGGAGCCGCCCGAGATGTCTGCGGCGGAGCGAGAGCAGCATGCGCGACTGGCTCTCGCCGAAGAGGAGCGCGTCGGTCCGCACGCCCTGCTCGAGATCGACCCGCACGCCGAGCCCGGGTCCGCCGAAGGAGCACTCGGCGAGCGCGACCGCGAGCCCGCCCTCGCCCACGTCGTGCAGCGAGCGCAGCAGCCGCTCCTCGGCGGCCGCGAAGCAGACCCGATGCAGGCGCTTCTCCGCCTCGAGGTCGATCCACGGCGGCGCACCGCGCACCAGGCCATGGAGCACCGCCAGGTACTCGCTCCCGCCGAGCTCCTCGCGCGTGCGGCCGAGGAGCACGATCACGTCGCCCTCGGCCCGCCACCACGGCGTGAGATGCGCCTCCACGTCGTCGATGAGCCCCACCATCGCGATGGTGGGCGTGGGCGGGATGCTCCGCCCCTCGGTCTCGTTGTAGAAGCTCACGTTGCCGCTCACCACCGGCGTGTCGAGCGCGATGCAGGCATCGCGGATGCCCTGCACGCCCTGCTGGAACTCCCACATGACGTCGGGCCTCTCGGGGTTGCCGTAGTTGAGGCAGTCGCTCACCGCGAGCGGGCGCGCGCCGACCGCGACCAGGTTGCGCGCGGCCTCCACCACGGCGAGCACGGCGCCGAGGTAGGGGTCGAGGCGGCAGTAGCGGCCGTTGCAGTCGACGGTGAGCGCGAGCGCGCGCCGGGTCCCCTCGATGCGCACCACCGCCGCGTCGCCCCCGGGTCGGACGACCGTGTTGCCGCCCACCAGCTGGTCGTACTGGCGGTACACCCACTCGCGCGAGCACAGGTTCGGGCTCTCGAGCAGGCGCGCCAGCGCCTGGCCGTAGTCCGCGGGCTCCGGGATCTCCGCCGGGTCCAGGCGCTGCAGCTCCTCGAGCCGCGCGGGCTCCTCGGCCGGACGGCGGTACACCGGCGCCCCCGAGGTCAGCGCCGCGACCGGCAGCGCGCACACCTCCGCGCCCCCCGAGCGAGCGCGGAACACGCCGTCGTCGGTCAGCCGGCCGACCACCGCGGCCTCCAGGTCCCAGCGCGCGAACACCGCCTGCACCGCCGCCTCGCGTCCCGCCTGCGCCACCAGCAGCATGCGCTCCTGCGACTCCGAGAGGAGGATGTCGTAGGGCGTCATGCCCTCCTCGCGGAGCGGTACCCGATCGAGCTCGAGGACCATGCCCATCCCGCCCCGTCCCGCCATCTCGAGCGAGCTCGAGGTGAGCCCCGCGGCGCCCATGTCCTGGATGGCGACGATGTCGTCGCCCGCCATGAGCTCGAGGCACGCCTCGAGCAGGAGCTTCTCCGTGAACGGATCGCCCACCTGCACCGCCGGCCGCTTCTCCTCGCTGGCCGCGTCGAGCGCGGCCGAGGCGAGGAGGCTCGCGCCGTGGATGCCGTCGCGTCCGGTGCGGGCGCCGACGTAGATGACGGGGTTCCCCGCCCCCGCGGCGCGCGCCCGAAAGAGGCGATCGGCGGGCGCGATGCCGAGCGTGAAGGCGTTCACCAGGATGTTGTGGTCGTAGCCCGGGTCGAAGGAGAGCTCGCCGCCCACGGTGGCGACGCCGATCGCGTTGCCGTAGTGGCCGATGCCCGCCACCACGCCCTTCACGAGGTAGGGCATGCGCGGGTGCTCGAGGCGCCCGAAGCGGAGCGAGTCGAGGTTCGCGATCGGGCGCGCGCCCATGGTGAACACGTCGCGCAGGATGCCGCCCACACCCGTCGCCGCGCCCTGGAAGGGCTCGACGAACGAGGGATGGTTGTGGCTCTCGATCTTGAACACCGCGGCGAGCCCATCGCCGATATCGACCGCGCCCGCGTTCTCGCCCGGGCCCTGCAGCACCCGCGGGCCCCGGGTCGGCAGCTGGCGCAGGAAGGCGCGCGAGCTCTTGTACGAGCAGTGCTCCGACCACATGACGGCGAACACGCCGAGCTCCTCGAGGGTGGGTGGGCGCCCGAGCAGCTCCAGGATCTTCGCCCACTCCTCGCGCGTGAGGCCGTGCTCGTCCGCGACCTCGGCGGTGACCGCCCCGCTCATCCCGGCGCGGCCGCGACCGGCACGGCCCTGCCGCGCGTGACCCAGGCCTGGACCGAGCGGAAGAGGTTGAGGCCGTCGACGCCGCCGGTCAGGCGCTCGACGGCGTGCTCGGGGTGCGGCATGAGCCCGACGACGTTCCGCCCGGCGCTGCACACGCCGGCGATGTTGGCGAGCGAGCCGTTGGGGTTCGCCTCCGGCGTCGGGCGCCCGGCGCGGTCGGTGTAGCGGAAGACGACGCGCCGCTCGCGCTCGAGCGTCGCGAGCGTGTCCTCGTCGGCGACGTAGCAGCCCTCGCCGTGCTTCACCGGCAGCTCGAGCACCTCGCCGGCGCGGCAGCCCTGGGTGAGGAAGGTGTCGGTCGCCTCGACCCGCACCGTGACCAGGTCGCACACGAAGCTGAGCGAGCGGTTGCGCACCAGCGCGCCGGGGAGGAGGCCCGCCTCGCACAGGATCTGGAAGCCGTTGCAGATGCCGAGCACGAGGCCACCGTCGCGGGCGTGCCGTGCCACGGCCTCCATGATGGGCGAGCACTTGGCCATCGCGCCGCAGCGGAGGTAGTCCCCGTAGGAGAAGCCGCCGGGCAGGACGACGCAGTCGACGCCGCCGAGCTCGCGGTCCTTGTGCCAGAGGGCCACCGCCTCGTCGCCGAGCACGCGCCCGGCGGCGCGCAGCGTGTCGCGGTCGTCGAGCGAGCCGGGGAAGACGACCACCCCCCAGCGCATCAGCGCCGCTCCTCGGCGAGCTCGACGCGGAAGTCCTCGATCACGCCGTTGGCGAGCAGCCGCTCGCACATCGCGCGCACGCGCGCGGTGGCCGCCTGGGGCTCGGCGTCCCGGAGCTCGAGCTCGATGTACTTGCCCACCTTCACGTCCTGCACCTCGGCGAAGCCGAGGGCGTGGAGCGAGCTCTGGACCGCCTTGCCCTGAGGATCCAAGATGCCGCGCTTCGGGGTGACGTAGACCCGCGCCAGCAGGGGCATCAGGCGGCCGCGCTGCAGATGCGCCGCGCCGCCTCCTGATAGGCATCCTCGACGCCGCCGAGGTCGCGCCGGAAGCGATCCTTGTCGAGCTTCTCGCCCGTCCCCTTGTCCCAGAAGCGGCAGGTGTCGGGGCAGATCTCGTCGGCGAGCAGGATCTTGCCGTGATGGCGGCCGAACTCGAGCTTCATGTCGACCAGCACGATGTCGCGCTTGTCGAGGTACTCGCGCAGGACGGCGTTCACGCGCAGCGCCGTCTCGTTGATGGTGGAGAGCTCGTGCGGCGTGGCCAGGCGGAGGAAGCGGATGTGCCAGTCGTTGATCATCGGGTCGTCGAGCGCGTCGTCCTTGTAGAAGTGCTCGAGGATGGGCTCGGGGAGCGGCTCGCCCTCCGCGCGCCCGAGGCGCTTGGCGAGGCTGCCGGCGATGATGTTGCGCGCCACCACCTCGACCTTCACGATCTCGCAGCGTCGGATCAGCATGTCGCGCTCGGAGAGGCGGCGCACGAAGTGGGTCGGCACGCCCTCCTCCTCGAGGAAGCGGAAGAGCACCTCGGACATGCGGTTGTTGAGGATGCCCTTGTCGACGATCGTGCCGCGCTTCTTCGCGTTGAAGGCGGTGGCGTCGTCCTTGAAGTGCTGGATCAGGAGGTCGGGATCGTGAGTGGCGTAGAGCTGCTTCGCCTTACCCTCGTAGAGCAGCTCACCGCGATCCATCGTCGTCCTCCAAAGCGCGCGAGAAGAGGGCCTGGGTATGCCGCAGGTGGTGCTCCATGTCAAAGAGGGTGGCGAGATCCAGGGGCTTCAGGTGGCGCGCCACGTCGGGGTCGGCCGCCAGCTGCTTCTGGAAGTCACCGCCCGCCTGCGCGCAGCGCTGCACCCAGCGGTAGGCCTCGTCGCGCTTCGCCCCGCGGCGCACGAGCGCGAGGAGCACCTGCTCGGAGAAGATCGCGCCGCCCAGCCGCTCGAGGTTCGCGCGCATCACCTCGGGCCGCACCTCGAGCCCCTCGATCACGTCCGCCAGGCGCGCGAGCATGAAGTCCATCGCGATGGTGGCGTCGGGGCCGATCACGCGCTCGACCGAGGAGTGGCTGATGTCGCGCTCGTGCCAGAGCGCCATGTTCTCGAGCGCGGCCGCCGCATAACCGCGCACCAGACGCGCGAGGCCGGACACGTTCTCGGAGAGGATCGGGTTCCGCTTGTGCGGCATCGCGGAGGAGCCCTTCTGGCCGGGCGCGAAGGGCTCCAGGACCTCTCCCACCTCGGTGCGCTGGAGGTGGCGGATCTCGACCGCGATGCGCTCGCAGGTCCCGGCGAGGAGCGCGAGCTCGGCGAAGAAGCGCGCGTGGCGGTCGCGCGGCACGACCTGGGTCGCGATCGGCTCCGGCCGGAGCCCGAGCCGTCGCAGCACGGCGGCCTCGACCGCGGGCTCGTTGTTGGCGAAGGTGCCGACCGCGCCCGAGAGCTTGCCGTGGCCGATCGCGGCGCGCGCCGCGGTGAGCCCGCGCCGCCCGCGCCCGAGCTCCGCGTACCAGCTGGCGCATTTGAGGCCGAAGGTGATGACCTCGGCGTGGATGCCGTGCGTGCGGCCGATCATGGGCGTGCGGCGATGGCGGAGCGCCTGGGTGCGGACCGCCGCGCGCAGGCGCTCCAGGCCGACGACCAGGAGATCCGCCGCGTCCCGCAGCTGGAGGGCGAAGGCCGTGTCCACCACGTCGGAGGAGGTGAGCCCCAGGTGGAGGAAGCGTCCCTCGTCGCCCACCTGCTCGGCGAGCGACGACACGAACGCGATCACGTCGTGCCTCACCTCGGCCTCGATCGCCCGCATGCGCGCGACGTCGACGCGCACCTTGGCACGGAGCGTGCGCGCCGCCTCGGACGGCACCTCGCCCCGCTCGGCGAGCACGTCGACCAGCGCCAGCTCGACCTCGAGCCAGCGCGCGAGGCGCGCTTCCTCGGACCAGAGCCGCCCCATCTCGGGCCGGGTGTAGCGGTCTAACATTTCCGGGGCCCCGTCCGGTGCTCGCGCGCTGCGCGCGCTCCGGTCCTCCGATAGGCCCGGACCCCGTCGCCGGGCTCGGCAAAGCCTCGCTCCGGCTCCCCCTCGGGCCCCTCTGACCCCCTGCGCCGCACGCGGCGCAGCCGCGCGCGGCTTTGCGCATCGCCGGTGCTCCCGAAGCCGCCGTCCCCGCGCTTGCTCTCCGGGAGCGCCGCGACCTCGCGCCAGGTGACGCGGGCGACCGGCCCCACCACCAGCTGCGCGATGCGGTCGCCGCGGCGGACCGAGACCGGTGCGCGGCCGAGGTTGACGAGCAGCACCCGCACCTCGCCGCGGTAGTCGGCGTCGATCGTGCCGGGCGCGTTCAGCACCGTGAGGCCGTCGCGCGCGGCGAGGCCACTGCGTGCCCGGACCTGCCCTTCGAACCCGGGCGGGATCGCCACCGCGAGCCCGGTCGGCACGAGGCGCCGCTCGCCCGGCGCGAGCACGGTCGCGGCCTCGAGGTCGGCCAGCAGGTCCATGCCGGCGGCGTCCGGCGTCATGTAGCGCGGCAGGGGCAGCGGATCGCGTCCGGGGCGGACGCGCACCACGTCGACCGCGAGGGGCGCCGTCAACTCGCGAGCACCTCGTCGCCCAGCGCGTGGCCCTTCAGATCGCCGAGCACCGTGAGGGCCAGGGCCTCGGGCCGGAAGAGGCGCCGGCTGATGCGCAGGACGTCGTCGTTGGTCACCGCGTCGATCCCCGCGGCCACCTCCTCGAGCGGCACGTCGCGCCCGAAGTAGATCTCGTTCTTCGCGATGCGGCTCATGCGGCTGTCGCTGGTCTCGAGGCCGAGGAGCAGGCTGCCCTTCATCTGGTTCTTCGCCCGCAGGAGCTCGTCCGGCGCGAGCCCGTCGCGCGCGACGCGCGCGAGCTCGCCGCGGATCACCTCGACCACCTCGCGCGTCCACTCCGCGCTGGTGCCGACGTAGACCCCCGTGTAGCCGGCGTCGCAGTACGAGGAGAGGAAGGAGTAGACGGTGTACGCCTTGCCGCGCCGCTCGCGGATCTCCTGGAAGAGGCGCGAGCTCATGCCGCCTCCGAGCGCGAGGTTCACGAGGTGCGCCGCGTAGCGCTCGGCGTCGGTCTGCGCGATCCCGGGCGTGCCCAGGCAGAGGTGCACCTGCTCGAGGCGCTTCTCGTGAACCGACACGCCGGCGCGGGGCTCGGGCGGGGCGCCGTCCACGCGCGTCGCGCTGCCGGCGAGAACGCCGAAGTAGCGCTCCGCGACCGCGAGCAGGTCATCGTGGCCGAGCGCCCCGGCCGCCGCGATGAGGACGCGGTCGGGCCGGTAGCGTGCCTCCAGAAAACGGAGGAAGTCGTCGCGCGCGAGGCGCGACACGGTCTCGGCCGTCCCGGCGATCGGTCGCGAGAGCGGGTGCCCCGGCCAGAAGGCGAGGTTGAAGAGCTCGTGCACGTAGTCGTCGGGCGTGTCCTCGACCTGCGAGATCTCCTGCACGATGACCGAGCGCTCGCGCTCGATCTCCTCCGCCGCGAACGTCGACTGCGTGAAGATGTCCGCCAGCAGGTCGAGCGCGAGCGGCAGGTGCTCGCGCAGCACCTTGGCGTAGTAGCAGGTGTACTCCTTGCCGGTGAACGCATTCAGCACGCCGCCGACCGCGTCGATCTCCTGCGCGATCTGCGCGGCCGTGCGGCGGGCGGTACCCTTGAAGAAGAGGTGCTCGAGGAAGTGCGAGATGCCGGCCTGCTCGGCGCGCTCGTAGCGCGACCCGTTCTCGACCCAGATGCCGACCGTGGCCGAGGTCAGGTCGGGGAGCGGCTCGGACAGCACCCGCACCCCGTTGGTGAGCCGCGTCACCTGCATGCGACCTACCGCTGCGCCTCCTGCTGCTCCTGCTCCTTGAGCGCTTCCTTTCGGGAGAGCCTGATCTTTCCCGATCTGTCCACCTCGAGCACTTTGACCGAGATGACGTCGCCCTCCTTGAGCACGTCGGAGACCTTGCGCACCCGCTCGTCGGCGAGCTGCGAGATGTGCACCAGGCCGTCCGTGCCCGGGAAGATCTCCACGAAGGCGCCGAAGTCGACGATCTTGCGCACCGTGCCCCGGTAGATCTTGCCCACCTCGGCCTCGGCGGTGACGCCACGGATCTTGTCGAGCGCCTTCTGCATCGCTTCGCCGTCGGAGGACGCGACCAGCACCGTGCCGTCGTCCTCCACGTCGATCTTGACCCCGGTCTCCTCGGTGATGCCGCGGATCACCTTGCCGCCCGGGCCGATCAGGTCGCGGATGCGGTCCGGCTTGATGTGGATGGTGACGATGCGCGGCGCGTGGGTGGAGAGCTCGTCGCGCGGGCGCGCGAGCGTCTGGTTCATGATGCCGAGGATGTGCAGCCGCGCGCGCCGCGCGTCCTCCAGCGCCTGCTGCATGATGGCGCGCGTCACGCCGCCGATCTTGATGTCCATCTGCAGCGCGGTGACGCCGGCCTCCGCGCCCGCGACCTTGAAGTCCATGTCGCCGAGGTGGTCCTCGTCACCCAGGATGTCGGAGAGGACGCGCACCTCGCCGCCCTCCTTGATGAGCCCCATGGCCACGCCGGCGACCGGCGCCTTGATGGGCACGCCGCCGTCCATGAGCGCGAGCGAGCCGCCGCACACGGTCGCCATCGAGGAGGAGCCGTTCGACTCGAGGATCTCCGAGACGATGCGGATGGTGTAGGGGAACTCCTCCTCGCTCGGGAGGATCGGTGCGAGCGCGCGCTCGGCGAGCGCCCCGTGGCCGATCTCGCGCCGCCCGGGGCTGCGCAGGAACTTGACCTCGCCCGTGCTGAAGGGCGGGAAGTTGTAGTGCAGCATGAACTTCTTGTACTGCTCGCCGATGAGCGCATCGATCTTCTGCTCGTCGGAGGAGGTGCCGAGCGTCGCCACCACGAGCGCCTGCGTCTCGCCGCGCGTGAAGACGGCCGAGCCGTGGGTGCGTGGCAGGACCTCGACCTCGCAGGTGATGGGGCGCACGTCGGCGAGCCCGCGGCCGTCGAGGCGGCGCTTCTGCTGAACGATCGCCTCGCGCACGACGTCCTTCTTCAGGTGATCGAAGATGGCGGCGACCTGCTTGGCGCGCTCGGGCGTTCCTTCCCCGAGGCGCGCCACGACGTCGTCGCGCGCCTGATCGAGGGCGTCGTAGCGCTCCTGCTTGCCCGGCTTCGCGAGCGCCGCCTTCAAGCTGGGCAATGCCGCCTCGCGCACCTGCCGCTCGAGCTCGGGGGCGACCGCCGGCGGCGTCACGCTGCGCTTGGGCTTGCCGACCAGCCGCTGCAGGCTCTCCTGCAGCGCGATGAGCGGCTGGAGCGCCTCGTGGGCGGTGAAGAGCGCGTCGAGCAGCGCCGCCTCGGGGACCATCTGCGCGCCGCCCTCGACCATGACGATGGCGTCGCGGCTGCCCGCGACGATGACGTTCATGTCGCTCGTCGCGAGCTGGCTGGTGGTCGGGTTGATCACGAACCGGCCGTCCACGCGCCCGATGCGCACCGCCGCCATGGGGCCGTTCCACGGGATGTCGGAGAGGACGAGCGCGGTCGAGGCGCCGAGGAGGGAGAGGACGTCGGGGTCGTTCTCCTTGTCGTGCGAGAGCACGGTGGCGATCACCTGCGTCTCGCAGTTGAATCCTTTCGGGAAGAGCGGGCGGAGGGGGCGGTCGATCAGGCGGGAGGTGAGGATCTCTTTCTCCGCCGGCCGGCCCTCGCGCTTGAAGAAGCCGCCGGGGATCTTCCCGGCGGCGAAGGTCTTCTCCTGGTAGTCGCAGGTGAGGGGGAAGAAGTCGATGCCCTCGCGCGCCGTGGTGAGTGCCGTCGCCGTGACCAACACGACGGACTCACCGAACTGCACGAGAGCGGCACCCCCGGCCTGCCTGGCCATGCGGCCGGTCTCGACCGTCAGGGGACGGCCGTGAAACTCGATCTGGACTCGCTGGTGTCCGGGCTGCGACATCAAAAATCACTCCTCCGCGGCTCGCGGCCGCAGCAGCTTTCGCACTCGCGAGGGGGAGAAGGAGGGAAGGAAGGACGGGGAGTTACTTGCGGATCCCGAGCTGCTCGATCACGCTCTTGTAACGCTGGAAGTTGCGTCCCTTGAGGTAGTCGAGCAGGCGGCGACGCTGTCCCACGAGCTTGAGCAGCCCACGACGGGAGTGGTGGTCCTGGCGGTGCACCTTGAAGTGCTCCGTCAGGTACCCGATGCGGTTGGTGAGGAGCGCGATCTGCACCTCGGGCGACCCGGTGTCGCTCGCGTGCCGGCGGTACGCCTGCACGACTTCGCTGGTGCGCTCCTGCACGACTGCCATCCCGCCCTCTTCGTCTCGTTCGTCTCTCGCTGTTTGAGCGCGCTTTCCTAACATGGCGTTTGGGCGTTCGCAAGCCGCATTACGAGACGGTGTCACGAGATCGCAGCAGGCGCACCAGGCGCCAGGCCGGGCGCGCGCCGGCGGCCTCGATGATGGCCGCCACGTCGCCCGCGGGGTCGAGGAGGAGCGCCGTCTCCCCCGCGGCGCGCGGCGCCGGCAGGCGGGCGAGGGGCGCCTGCTGGCCGCGGCGCAGGCGCTCGAGCGCGTCCGGCGGCGCCGCCACGGCCGGATAGCCGGCGAGGGCCTCGCGGACCGCCAGCACGGGCAGCGCGGCGGCGGGCGCGAGCGCCAGGAGCACATCGACCGCCGTCGCGTCCTCGACGCGAAAGGCGCCGACGCGCGTCCGGCGCAGGCGCTCCAAGTGGGCGCGGG
>Ga0209156_10001820_pt1 | contig 17114 bp, 13 predicted proteins | sample GraSoiAngelo_124_FD_185881 | JGI IMG/M metagenome (GOLD analysis project Ga0209156, IMG submission 185881) | Grasslands soil microbial communities from the Angelo Coastal Reserve, California, USA - 14_0927_05_20cm (SPAdes) (version 2) | ecosystem: Environmental > Terrestrial > Soil > Grasslands...
GCCGAAGGCGCAAGTTTTCGCATCGCGGGCCGGATCAGTGCACATCGCGACATGGGCAAGAGCCACTTTGTTGATCTCAAAGATGCGAGCGGACGGATGCAGATTTATTTGCAGGCAAAGGAACTCGGCGCGGAAGCCATGGAAATTTTTAAGCTGCTCGATCTGGGCGATTTCATCGGAGTGGAAGGAACCTGTTTCACGACTAAAACGGGCGAGCCGACGCTGAAGGTGCACGAGCTGGAGTTGCTGGCGAAATCGCTGCGGCCATTGCCGGAAAAATGGCACGGCTTGCAGGACATCGAGGCGCGTTATCGCCAGCGTTACCTCGATCTGGTCACGAACGATCAATCGCGCGCGGTTTTTACTAAGCGTTTTGTGATTGTTCGCGAGATCCGCCGTTTCCTTGAGGATCGTGGTTTTGTGGAAGTAGAGACCCCGATGCTGCAATCGGTCGCAGGCGGAGCGGCAGCCGAGCCATTTGCGACCCATCACAAGGCGCTCGGGTTGGATCTTTATTTGCGGATCGCGCCGGAACTTTATCTGAAGCGTTTGTTAGTGGGTGGATTCAATAAAGTTTTCGAGCTCAATCGCAATTTCCGGAACGAAGGAATTTCACGCAAGCACAATCCCGAGTTCACCATGCTGGAGGCGTATTGGGCCTATGCCGATTTCGAGAAGATTGCGGACCTGGTAGAGGAAATGATTTGTCATGTGGCCGAGGCGATTATCGCGATGGAGGGTGGAGCTCCTGCGACGCCAGAGCGGGCTCGCCCGCCGCGGCGGGTAAACTCCAGTTCACCCCTCCAGTTTCAGCATCGGGATGCGGAGGGAAACGTGACGCGGACGATCAATCTAACGCGGCCGTGGCGGCGGGCGCGTTATCACGATTTGGTGCGGGAAGCGGCGGACGCGGATTGGTTTGAAATCTCAAGCGAGCAACGGCGGGAGCGGGCGAAAGACCTGGACGTGGAAATTCTCCCACAGCTGGCCGATTTCGAAGTAACGCAACACGTTTTCGAAAAACTGGTGGAAGAGAAAACTTTCGATCCGCTTTTCGTCACACATTGTCCCAAGGAATTGGTTCCGTTGGCGAAACAGAATCGTCAGCAACCGGAGGTGGTTGACGTTTACGAATTGATCATCAATGGCGTGGAAATTTCACCCGGTTACACGGAACTAAACGATCCGGTCACGCAGCGGCGACGGTTGCTCGAACAGGCGGGGGAGGAAACACAGAAAGTGGACGAAGATTTTTTACTCGCGCTCGAACATGGTATGCCGCCGGCCGGCGGATTCGGGCTCGGGATCGATCGGCTAACCATGTTACTTACTGGTGCCGAATCGATCCGGGATGTGATATTGTTCCCCCTGTTGAAACCGAAACGTGTCACCTGAGCCAACCTGGTCATGCAAATGCCGTCTGCCCCCCGATCTTTAGTTGAAGACAAGCGGCCGGATTCCGGTCAATACGCCCTTTTGCGCAGTGTCCCGATGTTCGCGGCTCTCAATGATGCCGCAGTAGAGGAACTTTGCGGCTACTTGCATCCGATCGAGCTCAAGCGCGGCTCGAGTTTATTCCGGGTCGGCGATTCCGGTGACGCGATGTATTTTATCGAGAGTGGGCGGGTTCGCATCACGGTCACGGACGCCGATGGGCGTGAAGTAATTCTCGCGTCGCTCGGTCACGGCGATTTCTTTGGCGAGATGGTAATGCTCGACGGCCATGGCCGTTCGGCTGATGCCACCGTGACGGAGGATTCGCGTCTGGCGGTACTGACGCGGGAGAATTTTCTCACCTTCGTCTCGAGTGACTCGCGCATCGTCCTGGAAATGCTGAGTGCGATTACGGGCCGGTTGCGCCGCACCGACGATCTGCTGCGGCATCGCGTTTCGCGCAATGCCAATGAAGAAGACGCCAAAAATCTCACCCTGGCGGATCGTGCCGCCGATAAGATCGCTAAATTCGGTGGAAGCTGGAAATTCATTTCGGCATCGATCCTTTTTACTTTGTGTTGGATTGCGCTCAATACCTGGTTGCTCCACGACAATGGCTTTGATGCGTATCCCTACGTCTTGCTTAACCTGGTGATCGGGATGATCGCGTCGTTGTCGGCCCCCGTCATCATGATGTCGCAGAATCGCGAAGCGCAGAAGGACCGGTTGCGGGCTGATCTTGATTATCAGGTCAATTTGAAAAACGAAATGCTGCTAGGGGAAATTCTGCGTCTTTTAGAAAAGCGCGAGAAAGATGCGCCGAAAAGATATGAGGATGAGGAGTGACAGTGTCGCAAGGCGACGAAATCCCAAAATCCAAATCCCAAGCTCTGGGTAAGCCAACAAATTCCCAAAATACCATCCTAACCGCGGATCACGCGGATAACACGGATGTGAGGAACAGAGGGAAATCAATGAAACGGACGCTGTAGAGGTAGTAGGAAGGGACCCTTGTTTTCTTGGTTATCTTTTGTTTGCGGTCCTTTGCGCTACCGGCGATCTACACGTCATCCGTTAAATCCGTGCAATCCGCGGTTTCGATTTCTGTCGTAGGTCAGTCGAGAGCCATTCCCTCGCAGGGCATTCGTCCTGCTCATGGGTCTGGTAATGACATTGCATTCGCGTTCCAAAGAGCAGCGGGAAGCGGTACGGCAACTGGTTTATCTCGTGCTCACGCGCGACATGGCCACCTTTAACCCCGACCGCTTTAAGTATTGGATCAAGGAAACTGACAGCAAGTTCCGCAAAGTCGGTCTGATGCTGAAGTTCGAGATCCGGGATCGGTTCGTCTATTTTCGGATTCGAGAGATTCGTAATGGGCGAATCATTTATCAGTTTGAATCATCGACGCGAGTGCCGTTTGACGAACGCGACGTGGTGCTTTCATACGAGGAACTGAGCTCGGGAGGACGCTAACCGGAATCCCCGCGCCAGATCGGTTGTTTAGCGATTGCGCGTCGAGGCCGGCGCTTCTCCACCGGTCTCTTTCCCGCCGAAGAGCAGAGAAAACACGGCAAAGACCGAGATTCGCGGCGCGTCATCGGTAGCTCCAATCAAGGGCGAAATATCGAAACGGGTGTTGGCCGTCGGTTTCCAGCCAATGGTGGGCCCGACGATGAAACGCCAGGATGGATCGCCGCGAATTCCTTTATCAGTGAAACCCGTGAGCTGCATTTCTGCCCCCACCTTGAGCCGTTCGTTGGGCAATAAAACTGGAATTACTACGCTCTGCGCAAAACCATATTCGCGGCCGCGGTCGCCAGTGACTTCCTGCTCGAAGAATGCATTGAAGGCCCATTCCAGTTTGCCGAAAAACTCCTCCGAAAGAAGGAGCCGGATTTCGTAAGCGTCAGGAAGTGGGTTGCGTTCGTGCAAGAAGTCTTCCGCTTCTCCTTTGCCGAGTGGCTCGGGTGGACCTTCATCGTGCAAAATGTGACCGATGCCGAACTTCCATTCAGCGAAGAGAGTTGGATTAAGCGGTATTTTGTCCCAATCTGCAAAGGCGTAACGTGCTTCGATACTGGCGCTGCGCTCCTGCCAGGTACCGCGAAAACCTTCGGTCTCATTTTCAAACGCGACGCCGAAGCGTGCGGGCAAACCGACTTCGATCTCTTCGGTAAACGAATGATCGGGCCGGTTAAATTTGAGCGCATCACCTTCGTAGATGACACTGGTATAGACCGCCCAGGGCGGAAGGACGTAGGCGTTGAGAAGAGGTGTAAAACGGCTGCGTGAAAACGCGGGTGGCGCACCGTACGCGCTCGGAACTTCCTCCCCAACGACCGTGATTTCTTCGGTAGCAGGGCTCTGAGCGAGGGCGTATTGGTTGATGGAAGGAAAGCAGAGACAACCAAAAGCGATCGTCCAGACGACGAGTCGGCGGGAGATTAGGTTTCGCATGGAAGTGGGTTAGTGGGCGAAAGCAGGCAAGACAAGGAAAAATTACAGAATTGTAATGTTTTCTTTGGACGGCCTCGGCTCACCGCAAGTGAACTGCCGCAAACTCTGTCTCGGTGAAATGAGTCACCTATTTCGGCTAGTGCCGATGGCGAACTTATCTCCAGGTCGGACGAATTCGTTCCCTTGGCGAAGAAGTTCATCCCTCCCGGCTACGACAGAACGGGGCAGAGGAGACGCTCGACAGCTGGCGCAAGTACGTCCATTTATAAAGCCAATGCGATTAAAGGAGAGCCACGAAAATGGCGTGGTGATTTTCGCGCTGTCCGGCGCAATCGATTTGCACTACGCCCCGACACTGCGCTCTCTTTTTCAATCGAAGTTGAACGAACGTTGCCCGGCGTTAATTGTTGACCTGAGTGCGGTCGATTTCATTGATTCAACCGGCCTGGCAACCTTGATTGAATATCATCGCGATACTGGTGCGCATGGTGGTGTTTTTAGTCTGGCCGGGATCAATCCGAATTTGAAAGCGATTTTTGACGTAGTGCAATTCCACAAGCTGTTGGCGATTTTTCCGACCGTGTCGGAGGCAAAAGCTGCGATCAAGCGGCGCCAGGTTCCGCCCTACATGGCAGATGAACCAGCGAGTAGCTGACGAGGAACGGCAATTTTGTTGTAACGCGGAATTCGGGCGACGAAGAGGCGATTAAGTCAATTCGGAAAAGGTTTCGGGGGGGTGGCCATTTACCCTGTTCGGAGCTTGCCTGAAATGAGGGTCTTAAGAGGCGGAATGATTAGTCCCCATCGCCATTGTTCCTACAAATTTCTTCAGCTCCTGAAAATCGATCGGCTTGGTCAGATGATGATCGAAACCGGCGTCCATGCTGCGGCGCACATCCTCCTCCATGCCAAAGCCGCTGAGAGCGATGCCGACAAGTGATTGTCGCTGTTTGGCTGCGCGCATGATGTCACAGCCGTTACCGTCAGGTAGGCCGATGTCGCTGATTAGTCCGTCGAAACGCTCGGCCTCGAGAAGCTTGATCGCGGCCTGAACGCCTTCCGCGGTGAGAACCTTGTGGCCTTGTTTACGCAGCAGGGCCGCGAGCACTCGTAGCGTCTGAGGATGATCTTCGACCACCAGCAATTGCAGGCTTTTGGCAGGTCCTTCGTCAGCGATGGAGCCTGAGACGCTCGCTGTTTTTGGGCTCTCCACCGAAGCCAGAGTGAGTTTAAAGGAGGTGCCGCGGTTTGGTCCTTCACTATGAACGGTGATCGCTCCACCCTGTAATTCGAGCAGCCTTTTTGATATCGTAAGCCCAAGGCCAAGCCCGCCAAATTTCCGGCTAATTGAACGTTCACCCTGTTCGAATGCCCGGAAAATCCGATCTAGCTGTTCAGGTTCAATTCCAACTCCGGTATCGGTAATCTGGAACACAAAACGCCCTTGTTCGTTCCTAGTTCGAATCGTGATGCGACCATTCCTTTTGGTAAACTTCACCGCATTGTTGATCAGATTCCAAAAAACCTGCTGAAGTCGAACGGCGTCGGCCCAGACATGGTGGCGGTCGGCGCCGAAGTCCACGAGCAGATCCAACTGTTTCTCGAGAATGTTGTCGCGGGCGATTTCGAGGCTGTTGCGGAGAAGACCGTGGACATCGACGACCTCGAGATGTAGCTCGATTTTTCCGCGGGTAATGCGGGTGAGGTCCAACAGATCATCGATTAAACGCGCTTCCAATTGCACACTCGTGCGGATGGCGGTTACTTCTTCGCGAAGCTGGGGCGAGAGATCCTCATGTTCGGCCAGATAACTCGCCGCGGCTAGCGCTGGGGTCAGCGGCGTCCGTAGCTCGTGACTAAGGACAGCGAGGAAGTCGTCCTTGGCTTGGCTCGCCCTTTCCGCGGCGATTTTTTCGATGTTGAGCTGGCGCACCTGTTCTTCCTGCTTCTGCCTGGCTGCTTCCGCCAGCATGCGATTGGTATCGATGCGAAACAGCATTCGTGTCGTCCACCAAATAGCCGCGAAAAATAGAACCATGAAAGTGGTGGCGGAATGGGCCGCACCAAAGGTCGGATCATACAGTCCGGCTCTCTCCGCGGTTTGGCGGAGGGCACCGATCAGAATGGGAAGAAGAATCGCCAGCGGAATAAGTCGCCGCGCCAGCATACCCGCTGCGGTCTCGCTGACGATGATTGCCAATGTTCCGCGGTCTGCGCGCGCAAGAAGAATTCCGGTTGCGAGAAGGAAGAAGGAAACCGAGGTCAAAAGCGAGGCCGGCGTGTAAGCGCGGGCCGTGTAAAAGCCGATCAGGTAGTGGGAATACGCGACCAGCGAAAGAATCGCGATTACCGCAGTGACGGCACAGGCTACCTCGGCGGGACGAAATCCACGAGCTGTCTTCCAATTGAGTGAGAGCAGGGACGCGCCGATCAAAACAAAACCGAGCGAAATTCTTGCGCCGTTGACTTCGACCAGGGAACCGTCGGCTAACGGCGACATCACCAACCATCCTAGGACGGCCACATCATGACGGTAGAGGAGGAGATTTAATCCACCCATGACGATGATCGCGCCGGCAAGGAGTTGTCCAATGATGCTGCGCTTTTTCGGGGCGTCGATGGGTTGGCGCAGAAATAGGGCGGCACTCGCGGCTAGCAGACCGCCCGCGGTAAAAGGATTCATTGCAATCATGCCAGGGGCGAAATTTTTCAACAGATCGATTTGAGCAATCCATCCTGTCAGCACGGTGACGGCGATCGCGGCGGTAAGGCGACTGGTCGCTAAGGGGGCGACCTGTGTGATCGGAGCTTTCAATGAATCTGAACCGGTTCGAAGTAGCAACGGAGCGAATTCCGTGCTAAAGCATGTTTCGCATTGAGGAAGGCGCCTCTTTTAGCGAATTAGACTCTTGCTTTTCCGGCAGTAACGAGCGATTAAAAGGCCAGCGCCATACGAATAAACTTTTGCCGATAGAGAAAAACCCCGAATTACCGTGATCAGACCATCCATTAAGACGGAGATATTCGTGTGCGATGAGTGCGGGCAAAGGAAGCGGCTGAAGACCGCTTCGCGTCATTGGTGCGATTCATGCAGTCACGGTTCGCCCGTGGAAATGCGACCAGCGCGAGATAAGCGGGTCGTGCAGCCGCAAAAAGCGACCACGACGCATTAAGGGCTACTTTGGACGCAGGCTGAACGTCAACGCTGCGGGACTCCCAGGCCGGTTATCGTCTCCGATATTGCGGCCGATATACCCGATATACTTTGGGAGGTGCGGGAGCGGCGAACTTGCGCCTGCGCAGCTTGAATCGCCTCGCGCGCTGCGCGCCTGAGGCCGCCAGTCAGTCCAATTCTGGAGAGCAGCCAGATGATCCATTTCGTCGGATCCCACTGCCACGATTTTACTCCGTTGCGATAATCGTGCTGAAATTCGTGGTGATAGTTGTGATAGCCTTCCCCGAAAGTGAGCAGTGCCATGAGGAGTGAATCGCGCGCGCTACATCTGGTGGAGTAAGGCCGGCGACCAAGGGTGTGACAGGCCGAGTTAATGAAAAAAGTGCAATGCTGAATCACCACCACCTTGGCGACGCCGCTAATGAGAAAAGCTCCGAGTGCCCCGATCCAGCCATTCCAAACTGCGCCCAGCAGCACGGGCAAGGCGAAACCAATGAGAAGAGCGATGGTATGGACGTGCTGATGTTGCCACATCACCAGCCGATCTTTTTTTAGGTCGCCCACGTTATCGAACGGCGGCTGGGGCAGAAGCTTGAACAGGAGCCAGCCGATGTGAGCATGGAAAAATCCCTTGGTGATATCGTATGGGTCCTCCTCGTGATCGACGTGTTTGTGATGGCGCCGATGTTCGCTCGCCCACATCAATACCGAATTTTCGAATGCAGCCGGGCCAAACATGAGGACGAAGAGTTTCACCGGCAGTCTGGCACGAAAGGCAAGATGCGAAAATAATCGATGATAGCCAAGGGTGATGCTAAAGCCGGTGGCGCTGAGCAAGAGGAAAAACAAGATTACCTGGAACCAATCGATGCCGAAATACCAGAGGTAGATCGGGACCGTGGTGATACTGAGGACGAACGTTCCGATAAGGAACGAGCTGGTTAACCAATTAACGCGATGGAATGGAATGCGGGAAAACATGATGCGGTGCCTATTACCCGCAATCAGCGCGCCAGAACAACGTCTTTTTTCGTCCAGCTATGAACTTGCTGGCAATGAGGGCAGGTGAACTTGGGCGTTTTCACTTTGGCAGCGGCCCAGAGTTGTTCGTCGATTGTCTGACCGGTCGTCGCCAGCTTGGCCGTAGCGGGACAGCGAACAAGTAGTCGCTTAATCACGGGGCCGGTTTTTGCTTTTCGGACGGCGGGTGTTCCAAAAAATTTCATTTGGTTAGAGGCGGTAGACGATGCGCGCCTTATCAATGTCGTAAGGCGACATCTGCAGTTTAACGCGATCGCCGATGGTAAGTCGAATAAATCGTTTGCGCATTTTCCCGGAAATGTGCGCGAGGACAAGATGCTCGTTGGCGAGCGCAACCCGGAACATGGTGCCGGGCAGGACCGACATGATCGTTCCTTCCAACTCGAGGGCTTTTTCTGAATTCATGGTCGAGTGCAGGCCGGCCCCGAAAATTCTCGAAGCCGGCCGCAACAATCGATTTCGGATCTACCGACGATTGCCCGCGAACGAACCCTTGCCGCCGTATGGGCGCGGACGCTCTTCGCGAGGACGCGCTTCACTGACACTCAGCGTGCGTCCGTTCAATTCCTTGCCGTTGAGCGCGCTGATTGCAGCTTCCGCTTCGGCTTTTTCATTCATGGTGACGAACGCAAAGCCGCGCGATTTGCCGGTCATGCGGTCCATCATCAGCGCTACTTCGCCGACCTGGCCATGTTGTTCGAAAAGATCCTGAAGATCGTTTTCAGTGGTCTCAAAAGAGAGATTACCTACGTACAGTTTCATTGTGATTTTTGGAGCAAACTTGCGAGCTACAGAGCTGTTCCCGGGAATCGGGTTTCAAATCACCAATGAGACAAACTCACCTGACGATCTACCACGCAAAGAACAAACAGATTCAATCCAATAAGCTATTACACTCGTTCATTTTTCCCAAAACACAAACTGGTATTCCGAAATTGCGTCACTAGCGCGCGGGATGGCGAGTTCCAATGAATCTGGAATGATCAAGCGCCCAGCAAGCTTACGTCATCGAGCGCGACAATGATTTCGCACCCGATGATGAGCTTCGCCAGGTTGTCCAAGTCGCGCAGCGCCCGGTCTTCCAAAATCCGTCGCCAGAAATTCATCGTGGCGGGCAATTTCCGGTCGACAGTTTCCAGCTCCATAAGAACGGCTCAGCAGTTCATCTGGCCCTCGCCGGTTATTTTCGAGGCCCCTTCGGTTAATTCGGTCCGCGGCGGCTGATTGTTTTTGAGCCGGCAGAAGTGCGAGGCCGAATCTAACATTTCTCACCATCGCACGGGTTCCTAAATCGTTTGCATCAAATCACAAAATTTCTTTTCCAAGCTTCAGCTTGCGGCGAAGGCATCGCCAGAGAATCATTTGGCGAGCGAAGTTATCTAAACGGTGGTCGCGCCGGGGGCGTTCGAAGATCAGTTGTTCAACTTCGAGCCGCGAACCATATTCATCCGCATGAAAGATTCCGTGGTGAGAGGACGCGTGTTGCAACTTTTGTATGAACGACGCGGCGAAGGTTTTCTTCCTTTCGGCGCGGCGGAGCGGGCCGTGCCGGCGCCTGAAGGAATAAACAATCGCGACTGGCTTCAGGCACTCGCTCAACTGGCCGAGTACGGTCTGATCGATTGGAAGCCGATTGAAGATAAAAGCGGGATGGGTTTGCTGGGGGGCTTTGCCCGGATGAACGAGTTTGGAATGCACGTTCTGAACAGCAGCGCAGCGTCGCCAATTCGAATCACTTTCGATGAAAGCCGGCGGGCTGGGGTTGGCGGCCCGCAAGAAATAAAGATGCCAGGGGCAGAGATGCAGGCATTAAAGGATGCGTTTGAGCAGATCATCCTCGCGATCGGGCAGACAAGCATTTCCGAGGGAGAGAAAAAGGAAGCGCGATCGTTATTGTTAAAGTTGCTGCAGAGCAAAGCCGGAGTGCGTGCGTTGGGGGAAAACGCGCAATCGTTGATTACGAAGTACTTCGCGGGTCTTTAAAGCCAAAAGACACCGCGCGCGTAAGCAGGCGGCGGGGAGGGAATTCAGCGTTGCGGCCGCCTGCCGGTCATTCCGTGTTTTGCTTGGAAAATAGCATGGTAACTGCTCGACCAATCTTAGATCGAATAGCGAAACTCCTGTCCCACCGTGAATTCATTATCGGAATTTGGCCGCTTTATCTCCGATCGTACAGAATGGATTGCCGATCGATGGAACAAAACGACCGAGGGGCAGCCTGAGCTGGCATTTTCAGGCAACACCACTTACCAACAGTTGGCCAATTATCTGCCGACCCTTTGCCAGGACCTGGGCAAACGCCTCGCAAAAGCAGGAAAACCGCGTCGAAATAACAAAAAGCGCTCCGCCGATACGCAGCCGCAGCACCTCTGGGAACCAGGGTACACCCTGGACAAGATCGTTCGCGGACTGGGGCAAATCCGGCAGATAATCTCTGTTGATTGCCTGGACGCGTTTGCCCGCGAACTACCCGAATTCCATGCCTCCGCGCGAACCAATACCGAGACTGTCATTCACCAGTTTTTTAACGACCTGCTGGTAGAATCGGCGCAACAGTTCGCTGCTGAGAAGGAGAAAGAGCTCGCCGGCAGTGAGCAAAACAGCCAGTCGATCCTCGATTCCGCACTCGATTGCATCATTGTCATTGGCGATGACGGTCGCGTGCAGGAATGGAACATCGCGGCCGAGCGTTTGTTCGGTTATTCGCGCGCGCAAGCGCTGGGCAAGGAAATGGCGGATTTAATTATCCCCAGGGAATTGCGGGCCAGACATCGCGCCGGGATGGCCCAATACCGCGCCACTGGCGAGGGCTCATTACTGGGCAGGCGTATCGAAATGCCTGCTCTGCGCTCGGACGGTTCCAGAGTGGAGATCGAGCTGGCCATTACCCCCTATCTGGTGAACGAGAAAGCGGTCTTTACCGCCTACGTCCGTGATATCAGCGAGCGCGTGCGAAGTGACGCACGTCGTGCCGCGCAGTACGCCATCGCCGCCCTAATCTCTGGTCAGGCGCCGCTGATCGAACTTGGCCCGAAAATTCTCAGTACCATTGCACGGAGCGGCCGCTGGCTCTTTGCCGCGCTCTGGGTCCTGGATAAAAATGGAAAGCTTGTTTGCCATTCGACCTGGAGATCACCCGAGCGTGATATCGACGAATTCGAATCCGAAACCAGGCGCCGCGTGTTCTCCAGCGGGGAGGGTTTGCCGGGACGCGTTCTCGTTTCACGCGCGCCCACCTGGTTACCAAATCTTGAGGCAGAGACCAACTTCCCGCGGGCGCTGTTCGCGCGGATGAGCGGATTGCAGGCCGCGTTTGTTTTTCCGTTAATGGGTTCCATCGGAATCAATGGCGTAATTGAGCTCTACAGCGACGAGGTGGTGCCACCGGACGACGACCTTTTGCGTCTTGCCGGTGCGTTGGGAATTCAAGTTGGCCTTTATCTCGAGCGCGAGCGAACGGAAGAAGAGCTTCGCCGACAGAAGGAAGTAGCCGTGATGGCTAGCCAGGCAAAAGACCGTTTTTTGGCGGCGCTCAGCCATGAGCTTCGGACCCCGCTAAACCCAGTCCTGATGTGGGCTTGCTCGGCATCTGAAGACAAGAATGTCGATCCTGAAATGCAGCAGGGTTTGAAGATGATTTGCCGCAATATCGAAATGGAAGCACGACTGATCGACGACCTGCTTGATCTTACCCGAATCGCTCGCGGCAAACTTCAAATGAATCTTCAGCCGTGTCGTGCCGATGCATTGCTGAATCACGCTCTGGAAATTGTCCGTAGCCAGTTATTCGTAAAAAATTTGCGCCTCTCGGTTGATCTGACCGCCAGCAACCATCAGATCATGGCCGATCCTACGCGCATCGAGCAGGTTTTTTGGAACCTGTTGAAAAACGCCTACAAATTCACGCCTGAAAATGGTGAGGTCGTGGTCCGTTCGTACGATGCGGCTCCGGATCGTGTGATTTTTGAAGTTAGCGATAGCGGCCGCGGAATCGACGCGGAGGTGATGCCGAAATTGTTTACCGCTTTTGAGCAGGGGACCAGAAGCGGCGAAGGTCTCGGCCTGGGTCTGGCGATCTGCAAAGCAGTCTTGGAAATGCATCAGGGAAAAATCAAGGCCGCTAATAAAACGAGCGGACAGGGCGCGGTCTTTACGGTGGAATTGAAAACGGTTCCCGCGCTGAGCGTTATCGCTCCCATCGAGCGCAAACCTGCCGCGGTTTCGCCACGTAAATTGAATATTCTGATTGTCGAAGACCACGACAATACAGCAACGGTCATGAGCAAGTTGCTAAGGCATAATGGGCACGAGGTCGTCACCGCCTCCACTGTGCGCCAGGCTTTGGAAGTCTTACACACAACTCCGCTCGATCTTCTCGTTAGCGATCTTGGTCTTCCGGATGGCAATGGCTTTCAGGTGATGCGAGAACTGGCCAAAATTAGCGACGCCAAGGGCATAGCGATCAGCGGCTATGGGATGGAGGAGGACTTGGAGCGCAGCAGTCGGGCCGGTTTTTCCGCGCATCTGACCAAACCGATCGATGTACAGAAATTGCAGGAAACGATCCAGCAAGTAACAGCGGCGGCGTAGTAAGACCAAATTCGTTTTCTTCCTAGCGGTCTGGCGCTAATCGATTCGCTCGACGCGCATTGTCCGTCATCCCGAACCCCGAACGCTTTCGGGGTGAGGGACCTCTCATCCGCGCGGGTGGCTTACACCGAGTAGCTTGCGTGATCAATGCATCTTGGCGAGGTCCCTCGCTTGCGCTCGGGATGACAGAGTGTTCGCTCGTGAGAATATAGGGCGGCGATCTTCGCCGCCGTTTCATTCGTTGGTGGCCAAGATGGCCGCCCTACAATTCTTGTTTCGCGAGCGTGATGCCGAGGATGCCCCAGGCTTTAAATGAGAAGCGCATTGGCACAAAACACACAGAAGCCGCCCCTTCCAGCTAAATCTTACCGGTTCGCAGGAACAGGAATCAGACGCCGCGGGCGCTCACCCATTGAACGGCGTAACGCGCAACCTGCCGCGCGTTATCGAGCCTTAGCTTCTCTTTGATATGAGTGCGATGCGTTTCAACTGTCTTTGGGCTGAGGTGTAATGTTTTGGCGATGGCTTTCACTTCTTCGCCTTTGCCGATGCGTTCGAGAACTTCCAGTTCGCGATCGGTTAAGCCATCGGTTGGATCTGCCCCCGGTTCGCGTTTCGTTAGAACAACATTGGAAATCACTTCACTGGCCATTGAAGGGCTGAGATAAACGCGGCCGTCGAGTACTTCGCGCAGGGCAATGAGAACGCTGCCCAATGCATCCTGCTTGGTCACGTAGCCGTTAGCGCCTGCGCGAAGGGAACGCACCGCGTAAGTCGGTTCGTCGTGCATCGACAGGATAAGAATCGGCATCTTCGGAAATTCAGCGCGCAGCGATTTTGTTAACTCGATTCCGCTCGGTCCTTTTAGGCCCAGATCGACGATCGCCAGTTTGGGCCGCAATTTGCGCACCAGCGTCATCGCTTCGGGAGCACTGCTCGCCTCGCCACAAATGGAGTAGCCGTCATCAGAGTTGATCAACTGAGCAAGGCCGTGGCGAAAGAGCGGATGATCATCCACGATCAGGACAGGGATCGCTTGTGGTAGCTCCGATTTCGGATTATCAACAACACCGCTGGAAAACGAATCCGTGGCGATTGTTTCGGACGAGTGCGCGGCCGCGGGGACGGAGCCTTTGCGCGGTTTGCGTTTCCTTTGTCCATCGGCGCGTGCTGTCGATTTCATTTGCGCACATAACAAGTCACGCGCGTGCCGTGCGGCTTTATTGGCTTGATCTCCAGCCGCGCCCCAATTGAACGCGCGCGATATTGCATAATGTGAAAGCCCATGCCCGATCCAGCGGGGGAATTCCCCGGAATTCCGACGCCATCGTCGATTACACTCAGCTCGATCCCTTTGGCCGAACGTTTCATCCGTACAATAATTTCGCGCGCGCGGGCATGTTTGTTCGCATTGATTACGGCTTCGCGTGCGATCCGGTAGAGATGCAGAGCCACGGTCGAGTCCTGAACGGAAATTTCTTCGTCGGCCTCCAATCGGCACGACACCGGCCAATGCCGCTGCTTGACCAGCGCTGCGAGCGCTGTGACCAAACCGGGCGGTTCCATTTCCACCGGATGCAAGCCGCGGGCGATCGTGCGCGCTTCCGTCACTCCGTCATTGATTAGCTCTGCGATCTCTTCGATGTGCTCCACTTCGATGACTCGATGCTTTTTGAGCCGCAGCGCGACCGAGCGCGCCATAAACGCGATGGCAGTAAGATGTTGGCACAGACTGTCGTGCAAATCCTGGCCGATGCGGCGTTGTTCGCGGTCACTGATGGCGAGTATCTCGCCTTCCAGTCCGCGCGCACGATCTTCCAGAAAAGCCTGGGCTTTTTTTTGGTCGCTGATGTCGATAATAATCGCAACCGCCGATTGGGTTTTGCCTTCGGCGTCGCGCAATGGCGACGCACTAACACTCACCCATAGAGCGGAGCCATCTTTGCGAAGATAACGCTTTTCGAGCTGATACGGTTCGCCTTTCGTGACGATTCGACGAAAAAGTAGCCGGCTCTCTGTCGCGTCGCCGGGATGCGTGATCTCAAAAATGGTTTTGCCGACGAGTTCACGCTCTTTGTAGCCAAGCACTGAACAGAATTTTTCGTTCGCAAAAATGATGCGCCCCGTCAAATCAGTGCCTGTTATTCCAGCGGTGCTTTGGTGGATGACCGCGCGCGAGCGTTCCTCCGATTCGCGCAACGCATTTTCCGTGCGTTTGCGCACGGTGACGTCGTGCAGGCAATTGATCGCTCCGATTATTTTTCCCTGCCCGTTCCTCAAGGCCGTCGGACTAACGAGAACGTTTCGCCGAGCGCCGCTCGATTGCTCGACTACTATTTCCAAATCAGCCGCCGTTAATTTTTCGCCTCGCAGGGCTCGCGCCATTGGGCAGTTGTCGTGCCGCATCGGCCGGCCATCTGGATAAAAAATCTTGAGCGAACCGCAAAACTTTTCGCTTGGGTGATTCCTTTTGGGTTCACGTCCCCACAACTCCACGGCGTGCTGGTTGTACTCCTGAATCAGGCCTTTGGCGTCGCAGGTATAAAGCGCGACCGGCACTAAATCGAACAAGGTGCGATAACGCTTTTCCGACTGGCGGATCGCTTCTTCTGCCCGCTTCCGCTCGGTAAGATTGATAATTGCCGTTTGATAAAACAGCACCCCGTCTCGCATCGACGAAGTCATGGGGGAACTGGCCAAATGGGCGAGCATGATTTCGCCACTTCGTTTTTTCAGGTGCAGTTCTGTTTCGATCCGGCTTTCCGATGAGCGGCAGCGGAGGAGATGATTTAAAAAAAGTACGGAGTCTTCTTTCGTGACGTAGAGCGCAAACGGCTTGCCGATCAATCGGTCGCGCGAGCCGCCGAGGAGTTGCGCCGCAGCCAGGTTGATCTCTTCAATGTGACCGACGCGGTTAAGACTGACATAACCGATCGGCGCAAAATCGAAAAGATCGACATAACGTTGTATGGCGGCTTCCAGTGCCGTCGCGGGATGTTTGAAGACGGGGCCGTTGGCGGGATGCCTCGTCGCGCTATTTCTTCTTGCCGCTCCGTTCGCCGATTTTTTCGGCTCACGGAATCCTCGTTTTATTTCCTTCATGTCCGCCCGAATCACGTCGCGAGCGGCTCCGCCAGCCGATGTCTGCCGTTTGCGGAAAGCGAGCTTGCGTTTGCGTTTCAATGTCCTGGAGGCGTGCTTCATAGCGTGCAATTCCTTGTAGCGAGAGAATGTTACCACAAATGGTGAATCGCGCAGTCCGAAGGCAGTTTACCCGCCGTTCGACACGGTCTCTCCTTACCAATATGCACGCGAAGATCTTTACTCGGGAGCGCACCACTCACCTGCTGTCTCAGAGGGCCTCTTACGTGCAAATTCGTTTCCCGATGCGAAATGGCGGGGAGTACTGGGAAGCTGTTGGAGAAATTGAGACCGTTCGATTGGAAATCGGGAAAGCTAAATAGGGAACTGTTTTGTCTCAATCAATTTAGAATCCACGGTTTCGTCGAAGGATGCACTCACTTGCCGCCAAAGTGAAAAACGAATCACCGATTCTCGATGATCGGGGCGAATCGGAGAAGGTCACTTCCCGCGCGCGCCTGAGCATCGCCGAATTATTACGGAAACCACTCGATGTCCTTTCGATCGCCCTTAGCGGCTATTCGTGCTCGCGATTTTTTACACGATGTATTTTATGCGATCGGTGCTGCTGCCAATCGTGCTCGCAGTCCTTTTAAGCTGCCTTTTTCGCCCGATCGTACGCGCGTTGGCGCGAATAAAAGTTCCTCCCATCATTAGTGCTGCGGTCATTCTTGCGGCGCTGCTCGCGCTCATTGGCTACGGCGTCTCCTCGCTCATGGCGCCCATCGCCAGCTGGCTGGAAAAAGCTCCCGCCGGATTCTCCGAACTCCAACACAAGCTGATGCCGTTGAAAAAATCGATGACGCAAGTGGCGCAGGCTAGCGGCGAGATCGAAAAGCTCGCAACCCCGGATTCACCGACCAAGACGGCCGTGGAAGTGAAGAGGCATCCCCTTACCGAGACGCTCTATATGCGCACTCCCGAATTTATTGCTGGCGCCGTTTTGTTCTTCATCCTCCTTTACTTCCTTCTTGCTTATGACGGAGTGTTTATGAGCAAGGTCATCAAGTTAATGCCCACGCTCTCGGACAAGAAAACCGCGGTCTCGATCGCGCATGACATTGAGTCGCACGGGTCGCGTTACCTGTTGACCATCACAATCATCAACACCTGTCTCGGCCTTGCGGTCGGGACTACGGTCGGGCTACTCGGGCTGCGCAACCCGATCATGTGGGGAGTGATGGTCGGCGTTTTGAATGTTGTTCCTTATCTCGGAGCGCTCACCGGAATGATCTGTATGACCATCGGCGCCGTCTTAAGCTTTGATAGCCTT
>Ga0209156_10001822_pt1 | contig 17106 bp, 11 predicted proteins | sample GraSoiAngelo_124_FD_185881 | JGI IMG/M metagenome (GOLD analysis project Ga0209156, IMG submission 185881) | Grasslands soil microbial communities from the Angelo Coastal Reserve, California, USA - 14_0927_05_20cm (SPAdes) (version 2) | ecosystem: Environmental > Terrestrial > Soil > Grasslands...
GGTGAAGGTGAAGGACGGCTACGCCCGCAATTACCTGCTGCCGAAGGGGCTCGCCTACCCGGCCACCGAGGCCAACAAGAAAAAGATCGCCTACGAGGCGGAGCGGATCGCCCGCCAACGCGCCGACGAGAAGAACGCCGCCGAGACCGAGGCCACGCGCATCGCCGAGGTGCGCCTCAGTTTCGCGGTCAAGGTCGGGGAGGAAGACAAGCTGTACGGCTCGGTCACCGCGGGCGACGTGCAGCGCAAGCTCGAGGAGCTCGGGATCAAGGTGGACAAGCGGAAGGTGGATCTCCCCGAGCCGATCCGCGAGCTGGGCGAGTTCCGCGTCGGGATCAAGCTGCACCCTGACGTGCGTCCCGAAATCCAGGTGACGGTAGTCAAGGAATAGCCGCCCCGCTCAACGTCCGGACGAGGATGGCCATACTACTGATATGCGGGCGCGGAACGCTCACGGGCGGACGGAACAAACGCGCGCTCGGGGCGCTATGACTAGCAGGCGAAGCGGGCGCCCGGCGGGGCGCCCCGGCGGCGATGCGCTCGCGGCACTGCAGCTCGTGACGGCGGCGCTCGTCGACCGCAAAGGCATCGACCCGATGGTGCTCGACCTGCGTGGCTTGACCGCGGCGGCAGATTTCTTCGTGATCGTGTCGGGAACGTCGGATGCGCACGTGCGGGGGATGGCGGAGCACCTGATGACCGCGCTCGAGCCGCGTGGCATCGTGCCGCATCACGTAGAAGGGCTGACGCAGGGCCGGTGGGTGCTGCTCGACTACGTGGATTTCGTGGTGCACGTTTTTCATCCGGAATTGCGGGAGTTCTATCAGCTCGAGCGCCTGTGGGGCGACGCCCCGGTGCTCGCGGCGGGCGCACCCGAGGGCGGGTCGAAAGGATGACGGTCATGCGACGCATGGGCGGGATCGTGGCGGCGCTCGCGCTGTTCGGCGCGGCGCCGCTTGTGGCGCAGTACTTCGGGCAGAACAAGGTGCAGTACCAGAACTTCGACTTCCACATCATCCAGACCGAGCACTTCGAAGTCTATTACTATCCGGCCGAGCGGGCGGCGGCGCTCGATGGCGCGCGCATCGCGGAGCGCTGGTACGCCCGGCTGTCGCGGGTGCTGCATCACCAATTCCAGGGCCGCAAGCCCATCATCTTCTACGCGTCGCAGTCCGACTTCCAGCAGACCAACACCACCTCGGGAGACGTGGGCGAGGAGACGGGCGGCTTCACCGAGTTCTTCAAGCACCGCATGGTGCTGCCGTTCACGGGCGCCTACGAAGAACTGGACCACGTGGTGGGGCACGAAATGGTGCACCAGTTCCAGTACGACGTGTTCAGCCGGGGCCGCGTGGGCGCCGGTATCCAGACCTATGTGAACATCAATCCGCCGCTCTGGTTCATGGAAGGGATGGCGGAGTATCTCTCGGTCGGGCCGATCGACAACCACACCGCCATGTGGCTGCGCGACGCTTCCGTGGAAGGCCACCTCCCGACGCTGCAGCAGTTGAGCTATGACGAGGTGTTCCCGTACTACTTCGGGCACGCGATCTGGGCCTACATCGGGGAGAAGTGGGGCGACGAAGCGGTCGGCCAGGTGCTGCAGGCATCGACGTCCTCCGGGGTCGAGGGCGCGTTCAAGCGCGTGCTCGGCGTGTCGCTGGACGAGCTGATCAGCGGGTGGCGCGACGCGGTGCAGACCACCTACCTGCCGCAGCTCGCCGACCACTACCGCGCCCGGCGCATCGCGCAGCCCCTGCTCACGCGCAAGCGCTCCGACGGCACGCTGCATATCGCTCCCGCCCTCTCCCCCGACGGGCGCCAGATCGCCTACTTCAGCGAGAAGAACTCGTTCTTCGTCGATCTCTACCTCGCCGACGCGGAGACGGGCAAGGTGCTGCGGCGGCTGGTGAAGTCCACGCTCTCGAGCAACTACGAAAGCCTGCGCTTCATCAATTCGGCCGGCTCATTCTCGCCGGACGGCCGCTTCTTCGCCATCGCCGCCAAGCACCGGGATCGCGACGACCTGGTGATCCTCGACGTGACGGAGGACGAGGAGGTGCGCCGCATCCCGCTGCCGTTGAACGGGCTCACGACGCCGTCCTGGTCCCCCGACGCCAAACAGCTCGTCTTCACCGGCTACGACGGCGGCATCTCGGACCTGTTCGTCGTCAACGTCGACGGGTCGGACCTGCACCGGCTCACGAACGACAAGTACGCCGACCTGCAGCCGTCCTGGGCGCCGGACGGCAAGACGATCGCGTTCGCGACCGACCGCGGGGGCAAGACCGACTTCAACGGCCTCAAGTTCGACAACATGCGGATCGCCCTGTTCCATCTCGACAAGGGCACCGTCGAGCTGCTGGCACATATGGATCAGGGAAAGAACATCGATCCCGCCTGGGCGCCCGACGGCAAGTCGCTCGCGTTCGTCTCCGACCGCTCCGGCATCAGCAACGTCTTCCTGTACGACTTGGGCGACGCGAACATCTATCAGCTCACCGACGTGTACACGGGCGTGTCGGGCATCACGCCGCTTTCGCCGTGCCTCTCCTGGGCGCACGAGGCCGACCGCCTCGCCTTCGCCTATTACGAAGAGGGCGAATACAACGTGTACGCGGTGGACAATCCCCGCTCGCTGCGGCGGCAGCCCTACCAGCCGCCCGCGACGACGCCCGTGACGTCGTTGCTCGCCGCCCAGCGGCGCGAGGCCGGGCAAGCAGCGAAGCCGGCCGACGCCGCGGCGACGCCGCCGCCCGCCGCGGAACAGCGCGGCGGCGGCTCCGTGTACCGCTCGCCCACGGGATTCCGGGCCTCCGGCAGCTCGCCGCAGACGTCCGACTCGGGCGCCGGGGCCGCGTCTCTGTCGGTGAAGGCGCTGCTCGACTCCTCACCCGCCCTTCCCGACACGACCGAGTTCACGCTCAAGGATTACCATACGCGCTACACGCCCGATTACGTCGCCCGCCCGACCGTGGGGTACGCGCGCGACAACTTCGGACGCGGCTTCTTCGGCGGCACGGCCATTTCGTTGTCGGACATCCTGGGCAACCACACCATGGTGTTCTCGGGCGCCGTCAACGGCCGGTTGGCCGAGGCGCAGGTCCTCGCCGCGTACATTAACCAGGCGCACCGCCTCAACTGGGCGTTCGGCGGCTCGCAGGAGCCCCTCTACTTCTACCTGCCCACCCAAGCCGCGAACAACCACGACGGCACCTACACGTACGCGCAACAGATCGAGCGTTTCATCATCCGCGACGCCTTCGTCCAGGGCTTCTATCCGTTCAACCGGTTCGACCGCGTGGAATTGGGCGGCCACTTCTCGAACATCTCGCAGGACAAGCTGCAGCAGCGCTTCCTCGTGGACAGCGCTACGAACAGCGTGCTGGACGTCGCGCCCCCCGAAACGATCGGCGGACCTTCGATCAGCTACTACGGGCCGCAGATCGCGCTGGTCCACGACAACGCGTTGTTCGGGTATGTCGGCCCGTTCGCGGGCGCGCGCTCCCGGCTCGAGATCTCCCCCACGTTCGGTGACTGGCGCTTCACGTCCGGCCTCGCCGACTGGCGCCGCTACTTCTTCGCCCGACCGTTCACGCTCGCCGTGCGCGGCCTGTTCTTCGGCCGGTTCGGCCGCGACGCCCAGACGTTTCCGCAGTTCCTCGGGAGCACCGAGCTGCTGCGCGGCTACACTGCGGGTTCCCTCCTCAACAACGATTGCTTGAGTCCGCGCACCAACAGCGCCAACGGGGAGACGCGCTGCACCGTGCTCGACCAACTCATCGGATCGAAGATCGCCGTTGTCAACGCGGAGCTGCGCTTCCCCTTGACGCGCAGTCTGGTGCTCGGCTTCCTGCCCGTGGGACTGCCGCCCATCGAGGGGGCGCTGTTCTACGACATGGGACTCGCCTGGAACGGGACGTCGTGCGATGGCTCGATTGGCTCGTGCGTCGTGTGGAACCGGACCGGCCAGGATCCCGAGGTCTATCGTGCGCCGGTGCGCAGCTGGGGCGGCTCGATCCGGATGAACTTCCTGGGCTTCGTGGTGCTGCGGTTCGACATTACGAAGCCGCTCAATCGTCCGGAGCATCCCGGCGCCTACTGGACCGTGAGTCTCGGGCCGACGTTCTAACTCCGCACGGCTAAAACACTTGTCCTGGCCTCGCCGGTTGCCTATCTTGTCCGGCGAGGCCATTTGCCTACGCGCCGATCGTACCTCCTCATCAGCCTGACGCTCTGGGGCTGCCGCTCCAGAGCGCCCGCCGCACCATCGTCCCAACCACAAGGCAAGCAAGCAGTTAGCAAGGCGGCGGCCGGTGCGGCCCGGACTGCCGGTGTGGCGATCCGCATCCCCGCCAAAGGGGGCGTGCCCCGGGTCTACCGCCTGCCGGGCATGGCCGAGATCCCGACCGCGATCCGAGGCCGGCTGCCCCAAGTCCGCCGCGTGATCGGGCTCGACGCGGAGGCCGAGTTCCTGTACGTCACGACGCCCCAGAAGGACACGACCAAAAAGAAGAGCGCGAAGGCGAAGAGCGAGAAGAGCGACACCACGCTCAAGAGCGACGTGCTGGCGCTCGATCTCGGAAGCGCACGCGTGGACACCGTCGCGGCGGCGATCGAGCAGGCCACGCTCGGCCCGGACGGCACGCTCTACACGGTGGACGGCAAGGGACGCGTCGTCTCGGCGGCGCGGCGCGTACGGGTCGCGTGGCCGCAACCGCTGCCCGCAGTGCCGCTGCAAATGTTCGGGGCCGCGGACCAGCGGCTCGTCGCGGCCGACCCGCCCAAGCTGATCACCGCCGCCGCCGACCAGCCCCCGACGAGTCGGCCCCTGCCCGCGGGCAGTGATTTCGCGGCGACCCGCTGGGGCGATCTGGTGGCCGTCGCGACGGACTCCGGCGTTCTCCTGATGGATCCGTTGGGCCGGCGCGACGCGACGTTCATCGCCCTGAGCGACCACCCGCGCGCGCTGGTGTTCTCGCCGTCGGGCCACCGCATTTACGTCGCCCGGCGCACGGAACCCGGCCTGGCCGCGATCGATCGCTACGATCTGGACGAGATCGACGGCGTCGCGCTGCCCCTTCCCGCCGAAACGATCCGGCTGGACCCGCTGGGGCGCTGGCTCCTGGCCAAGCCGACCGGTGGAGACTCGGTATGGGTGGTGGATCTCCCCGTGAAGCGGCTGGTGGGGTCGGTACCGTCCACGTGGCGTGTGGACCTCCCGGCGATTGGGCCGGACGGCGCGCTGATCGTACGGCGGGGCGACGACATTGTCTCCTACCGGCCCGATTCACTTACCGAGGCGGGGCGTGTGAAGGGTGGGGCGTCGGACGTCTGGCTGCTCACGGCGTGGCGGCCCCGCGGGAGCTACCGGGGCGCGTTCGCGGATGCGGACGCCGGCGCGACGCCCGCGGACCAGGCGGCCGCGGCCGACACGGCCGGCCCCGAGGGCCCCATGTACGTGCAGGTCTCGACCTCGCAGAACGAGGCGTGGTCGTCGGAGATGGCGCAGCAGCTGACGCGAGCCGGGCTGGGCGCACGCGTGCTCCAGCCCAAGAATCCCGACGACGGCTACCGCGTGGTGCTCGGGCCCTATCCCACTCGCGCGCAGGCCGAGGCGATCGGCCGCAAGCTGGGCCGTCCCTTCTGGATCTACCAGCCCACGCCGTGAGCGGCCGTCCCCTGCCGCGCTCGCGGCTCGATGCCCTCGTCCCGTCGCTCCTGACGGGACAGGCGCTCGTGTCGCTGGTGCCGGCGACCGGAGATCACGCGTGGGCCGCGGGGGCGGCGTGGGACGTGGCGCGCGCCGCGGCCAAAACCGACCGGCGCGTCGCGTTGGTGGACCTGTGGCTCGAGCGTCCCACGCTCCACGACGTGGTCGGCCTCAGCCCGGCCGAGGGCATCGTGGACGCGTTCGAATACGACGTGTCCCTCACCAAGGCGGCGCACGAGATCGACCGCGTCTTTTTCATCGCGGCCGGGACGGTCACCGCGCACGCGGGCGACCTGTTCGCCAACCCGCGCTGGCGCAAGCTGCACGGCGGCTTCCGTTCGGAAGACGCCTTGCTGTTGCTGTATCTCTCGGCCGGCGCATTGGCGCGGCTGTCGACGGTACCGGACGGGCTGATCGTCCTCTCGGCCGACGGCTACGAGCCCGAATCGTCGATTGGTCAGGGGATCAGCGCCGCGATGGAACGCGGCATCCCGTTGCTGGGGGTGGTGCGCGAGCGCTGGACGCCGCTCGCGGCGCCGGCCCCCGACCCGCGCGCCGTGGCTCCGCCGCCGGGACGGATCTCGGCGGCGATGCGTCCGCCCGTCCGGGCGGGCGTGTTGCACCGCCGGACCCGCCCCGTGATCATCGCCGCGACGCTCGCCGCCGGCACGGCCGGCGGCTGGGCCCTGCTGGCCCGCGGGGCCGAGCAGCGTGCCCCGAGCCCGCCCGTGCACTCCGCTCCGGCTCGGGCGCCAGCCCCCTCCACCACGCCCCAGCCGCGTGCCGATTCGCTCGCCTGGACCGTGCAGCTCGCGGCCTACGCGCGCCTCGACCGCGCGCTGGCACTCGCCGACCGGCTGGCTTCCGACGGTATCACGCCGTTCGTCACGCCCGTCGCGCTCGGCCCGCGGCGCGGCGGCACCGTATGGTATCGGGTGCTCGCGGGCGGATATCGCACGCGCGACTCGGCGGTCGCCGTGCGGGCCGCCTTGTGGAGCCGCCGGCTCGCCCCACGCGGCCAGGGCGACGTCCTGCGCGCGCCGTACTCGTATGCGGTGAGCGGCACCGCGGCGGCGGACGATCTGCGGGCGCGCGGCATTCCCGCGCTGGCGCGCGATGAAGACGGCCGCCTGCTGGTGGGCGCGTTCGAGACGCCTGAACAGGCGGGCGTGCTCGAGGCTCGCCTCAAGCGCGCGGGTGTTCGCGCCACTCTCGTCACCCGGATGGGGACTACACCATGAGATTGACCCGGCTGGAGCTGTCGGGGTTCAAGTCGTTCGCCGGCGCGGTCGAGCTGCCGTTCGAGGCCGGAGTGACGGCCATCGTGGGGCCGAACGGCTGCGGCAAGTCGAACATCTCCGATGCCGTGCGCTGGGTGCTGGGCGAGCAGTCGCCGCGCCTGTTGCGCGGCGGCAAAATGGAGGACGTGATCTTTCAGGGCTCCACCGGGCGCCGTCCGGTGAACGTGGCGGAAGTCTCGCTCGTGTTCGACAACACCGACGGCACGCTGCCAATCGCGTACCAGGAAGTGCTCGTGACGCGCCGGCTGTCCCGCTCGGGCCAGAGTGAATACCTGCTGAACCGATCGCCGGTGCGGCTGCGCGATATCCAGGACTTGCTGCGCGGCACCGGCCTCGGCGCGGACGCCGCGGTCGTGATGGAAGCCAAGATGATCGAGGCGCTCCTCTCCGAGAAGGCCGAGGAGCGGCGTGCGCTGTTCGAGGAGGCGGCCGGGATCGGCCTGTACCGCGACCGCAAGACGAGCACCGAGCGCCGGCTGGAAGAGACCGCGGCGGACCTGGCCCGGCTCGAGGATCTGGTGAGCGAGGTGCAGACCCAGGTGCGCAGCCTGGCGCGCCAGCGCGGCAAGGCGGAGCGCTACGGCAAGATGATCGAAGAGCGCTTCGGAATCGCGCTCACCCTGGTGCGGCGCGAGCTCGAAGACTTCGATCTCGCGCTGGGCGGCCTGGGGCAGCGGGCCGAACAGCTGGCGGCGGCGCTGCCCGCGGAGCGGGCGACGCTGGCGGACGCGGAGCAGGCGCGCGAGGTGGAGGTGCAGGCCCGGCACACCGCCGAGGCGCGACGCACCGACGTCGAGCGTCGCGTGAACGAGGCGAGACTGGAGGTGGGCCGCCTGGAGGGCGATCTCGCGCTCGCCGCCGAGCGGCTGCGCAACGCGGGCGAGCGCCGTGCCACGGCGGGGCGGCGGCGCGAGCAGGAGGCGGAGCGCGCGGCGCAGACCGAGCGCGAGCGCGCGGCGGCGGAGGCCGAGTGCGCGGCCGCGGAGCGCGACCTCGCGTCGGTGGGGCAGCAACTGGTGGGTCGGACGGCCCTCGAGCAGGACGTGCGGGATCGGCTGACCACGCAGCGCGCGGCGGTGCGGGAGCTCGAAGAGGAGGTCCAGCGCCGGGCGGAAGCCTTCCGGGCGCTCGAGGTCGAGCGCGCGGCGCTCGAACGGGAACAAGGCGAGCTGGGCCAACAACTCGCGCACGCGTCTCAGGAGCGGGCCGCGCGCTCCCAGGCCGAGTGGGCGGCGACGGCGGCCGTGGGAGCCCGGACGCAGCAGGCCGCGGCGCTCGAGCGGGCGGCGGCGGAGGCGGCGGAGCAGCTGGAGCGGACCCGGCGCCAGGTGGCCGAGCTCAAAGAGCGGGAGACGAACAGTCGGGCAACGCGGGGTCAGGCGGAAGAGGCCTTGGCGCAAGTGGCGGCGCGGCGCGACGCGCTGGCGGAGCTCGAGCGCCAGCGCGTGGGGCTCGCCCCCGCAGCGCAGGCCCTGCTCAAAGAGAAGGCGCTGTTCGGCGACGCGGTGATCGGCCCGCTGTCGGATTTCGTGCGCACGGGGCGGCGCGACGCGGAGCTGGCGGAGCAGCTCTTGGGCGAATGGCTGCACGCGGTGCTCGTGCGCGATGCGGCGGCGGTGGACGCAATCCGTCGCTGGCACGAGCAGGCGCAACCTGGCCCGCTCGTGCTGCTCCCCAGCGTCCCCGGCCCGGCGCTCGCCGCCGACGGTCATCCCCTTGAGCAGGGTCTCCGCGTGGACGGGCCGGCGGCGGCGTGGGTGCGCGCGCTGCTCGCCGGACACGAGGTCCTGGACGGCGAGGGCCCCGGGGGAGGGGGGGGCAGCCGAGCGCTGCGCCGTGCCAACGGCGCCGTGTTCCTCGCGGGCCGGACGTCCGGGAAGGGCGGCGCGAGCGGACCGCTGCAGCGACGCGCCGACCTCGAGGCGCTGGCGCAGGAGGTCGCGGACGCCGAAGCGGCCCGCGGGGCCGCCGCAGCGGCGCTCGAGCGTACGGTGGCCGAGCTCGCCGCTGCGGAAGCCGCCTTCGCGGCGGCGGGCGAGGCGTCGGAACGGGCCCGTCACCAGGAGCTCGAGGCGGGGGCGTCGAAGGGGGACGCCGAGCGCGCCGCCGCCCACGCGCAGCGGGAGGCCGCCGACGCGACCGCGCAGGTCGAGCGCCTGTCGACGCGCCTGTCGGAGGTGGAGGCCCGGCTCAGTACCCTGCGCGGCGAGGTCGAAACGCACGACGTGGAGCGGGCGCGGCTCGACGAACGCCTCGGCGCGGAGCGGCAGCGCTTGATCGAGCTCGAGACCGGGCAGGAAGCGGCTCGGGAGCAGCGGGTGAAGTGGCAGGTGGATGCGGCCCAGGTCGAGGCGCGGCTCGCCGCGGGGCGGGAGCGCGCGGCGCGCGCGGCCGCCGAAACCGAGGAAGCCCGCCGCCAGGTCGCGACCCTCGTGGAGGAGATCGCAGCACTGGACCACGATACCGCGACGCTGACGGCGCAGCAGACGCAGTGGGAGGACACACTGAAAGAGCGCCGCATCGCGGTGGGCGCGCTCGAGGCGGCCGCGCGCGAGGCCGAAACGCAGGTGGCGGAAGCGGACGCGCGACTGGCCCGAGCGGAGACGGCGCTCGAAGAGGCCCGCAGCGCGCTGGAGGCCCGCGGCGCCGAGGAGCACAAGCTCGAGCTCGAGCGGACCGAGATTCTCGGCCGTCGCCGCGGCCTCGTGGCGCAGGTCGAGGCCGAGTGGCGCAAACCGCTCGACCAGCTGCTCGCCGAAGCTCCCGAAGTGCCGGGCGACCTGGAATGGCTGCGCCAGGAGAACGAGCGGCTGCGAGCGGCGATCGACGCGGTCGGCCCGGTGAACGCGCTCGCCGTCGACGAGCACGGCGAGGAGATGAAGCGCCTCGAGTTCCTGATGACCCAACGCGACGATCTCGTGGCCGCGCGCCAGTCGCTGCAGCAGGCCGCGCGCGAGATCGACCAGACCGCCAAGACGATGTTCCTGGAGTCGTTCGGCAAGGTGCGCGAGAACTTCCGCACCGTGTTCCAGACGCTGTTCGGCGGAGGGGAATGCGACGTGCGCCTGGCGAACGAAGCCGAGCCGCTCGAGAGCGAGATCGAGATCCACGCCGCGCCGCGCGGCAAGCGCACGCAGCGCATTCATCTGCTCTCGTCGGGAGAGCGCACGCTCGTGGCGGTGTCGCTCCTGTTCGCGATCTTCCTGACGAAACCCAGCCCCTTCTGCCTGCTCGACGAGGTGGACGCGCCGCTCGACGACGCCAACGTCGGCCGCTACGTGCTGCTGCTCGCCGAGTTCAAGGACCTGACCCAGTTCATTGTCATCACCCACAACCCCCGCACCATGCAGGCCGCCGACGCCGTGTACGGCGTCACCATGCAGGAGCCCGGCGTCTCGACCATCGTGGGCGTCCGCCTGGGTCAGATGGAACCGGCCTGAGTGGAGCTCGTCACCGTCGGGACCGGCACCGTCGCGCCGTCCGGGAGCCGGACCTCGGCGTGTCATTGGGTGAGCCGCGGTAATCTCAAGATCCTGTTCGACTGTGGGGCCGGGGCCCTGCACCGGCTCGCGCAATTCGGCCTGCCGTGGCACCAGATCACGCACGTGGTGCTGTCGCATTTCCACCCCGATCACTGGGGAGAGCTGCCGATGCTGGTGTACGCGCTCAAGTACACCGCCGTGCCGGCGCGCCGGGAGCCCTTCGTGATCCTCGGACCGCCGGGCGTCGTGCGGCTGCTCAAGAAGCTCGCCGAGGGCTACGGGCCGTGGCTGCTCGACCCGGGGTTCCCCATCGGCATTCTCGACGTGCAGGCGGGCGAGCCGTTCCCGCTCGACAAAGACGTGAATCTCGAGACGTTCCCGGTGCCGCATACTCAGGAAAGCGTCGCCCTGTCGCTCACCGCGCCCGAGGGACGGCTGGTGTACACGGGTGATACGGGCCCTTCGACCAAGCTCGCCCGCTGGGCCGCGGGGGCCGACCTGCTGCTCGCCGAGTGCTCGCTGCCGGCCCAGCTGGCGATGGACATCCACCTGACGCCGGAGCAGGCGGGCGACCTGGCCCGCGAGGCCGGCGCCCGGCGGCTCGTCTTGACGCACTTCTATCCGCCGGTAGAGAATTCGGACCCGGCGCGCACGGCCGCCACCCACTTCAGCGGGCCGGTGACGGCCGCGAGCGATGGAGACCGGTTCACCATCGGAGCGGGAGGGGGGGGCGCGTAGCAGTGTTGATCGTGATGCGACACGGCGCCACGGAAGAAGAGGTGCGGCGCGTGATCGCGGTGATCGAAGAGCTGGGCTACAAGGCACGTCCCATGCCGGGCGCGCAGCGCACGGCCGTCGGTCTCGTCGGCAACGACGGGCGGGTGGACGCGTCGCGCCTCGAGGGCCTCCCCGGCGTGCAGGACGTGATCCACGTCTCCAAGCCCTACAAGCAGGTGAGCCGCGAGTGGAAGAGCGAGAACACCGTGGTGCGGCTGGGGGCGAACGGGAGCGTGAGCGTGGGCGGCCCCGAGGTCGTGACGATCGCGGGACCGTGCTCGGTCGAGAGCGAGCGCCAGATCATCGAAGCGGCCCGGCTCGTGAAAGAGGCGGGCGCGGTGGTCCTGCGGGGCGGCGCCTGGAAGCCGCGCACCTCGCCTTACGCGTTTCAGGGTCTGGGTCGCCCCGGGCTGAAACTGCTCGCCAAGGCGCGCGAGGAAACCGGCCTGCTGATCTGCACCGAGGCAATGGATCCGGAGGGAATCGGCTACGTGGCGGAGGTCGCCGACCTGATCCAGATCGGCGCCCGCAACATGCAGAACTTCTCGCTCTTGAAGATCGCGGGCCGGGCCAAGAAGCCCGTGCTCCTGAAGCGCGGCATGTCCGCTACCATCGAAGAGCTCCTCCTCTCCGCCGAGTACCTGCTCGCCGAGGGGAACCACGACGTGATCCTGTGCGAGCGCGGTATCCGCGGGTTCGACACGGCCACGCGCAACGTGTTCGACCTCACCGCCATCCCGGTGGTGCACAAGTTGTCGCACCTGCCCATCATCGCCGATCCGTCGCACGGCACCGGGCTGCGGGACAAGGTGATCCCGATGGCCCGCGCCGCGGTAGCCGCGGGAGCGGACGGGATCATGGTGGAGGTGCATCCCAATCCCGAGCAGGCGCTGTCGGACGGCGCGCAAACGCTCTATCCCGATCAGTTCGCCCAGCTCATGCGTGAGGTGCGGGTGATCGCGGACGTGATCGGGCGGCGAGTTGCAGAACCGGCGGGGGTGGGGGCGTGAGGCAATTGCGGATTGTCGATTGCGGATTGCGGATTGTATGAGCGCGCTTCGCTGCGCGGACGCCGGGCTCCCCAACCGACGCCCGCCAATCAAATCCGCAATCCGCAATCCGCAATCCGCAATCATTGCGATCGGCCTCTCCCTCGGGCTCCAGAGCCCCGACCCCTGGCCTGTCCTCGACCACGCCACCGCCGTGTATCAGACCATCACGAGCCTCTCGGCCGCCTTCACGCAAGTGGTGGCCAATCCGATGCTCGGCGCGCCCGACACCGCGCGCGGCCTGCTGTACCAGATGCGCCCCAGCCGCTTCGCCATGCGATTCACGGACCCCAAGGGCGACCGCATCGTGGCGGACGGGCGCTTCCTCTGGCTCTACACTCCCAGCACCACGCCGGGCCAGGTGCTGCGCTCCCGCATCCCGGAGTACGGCTCGACCGGGCCCAACCTGATTGGACAGTTCGTCGAGCATCCGCGCGACCGCTATACGGCGCGCTACGTGCGAGTCGATTCGCTCCCCGACGGCGTAGCCGACGTGGTGGTCCTGGTGCCCAAAGCGGGTGACCAGCCTTACAGCGAGGCGACGATCTGGGTGAGCCGGGACGACGGTCTGGTCCGCCGCCTCGACATCATCGAGTCGTCGGGTCAGCGGCGCAGCGTGATGCTGCGGGACATCCGGGTGAACGGCGGCGTGCCGGGCCGGGAGCTTACGTTTTCGCCCCCGGCCGGAGTACGGGTGGTAGATCAGTAGCGAGCGCCGCAGCGATCCGCGCCGCGGTGCCCTCGTCCATCCCCCGCTTCTGCGCCAGCTCGAGCGCGGCCCGCCCCAAGACCCGATACAGCGCCGCATCGTCCTGCGTGAGTCCCTCGACGTGGCGGCGAATAGTGGCCTCGTCGCCCCGGGCCACCGGGCCCGTCAGCGCGCCCAATGGCCCCAGACGCCCCAGATTCTCGAGCGTGCCTTCCACCAGCGGGCGCAGCGCCTGCCAGGCCTCGGCATCGGTGAGCCCGGCGTGCCGCAGCAGCCGCTGCGCGACCGCCTCCACCACCACGAAGTAATTCGACGCGAAGACGGCGCCGGCGTGATACATCGGCTTCGCCTGCGACGCAATCCGGAAGGGACGCAGGCCGACGTCCTGGGCCAGCCGTTCCGCCGCTTCCACGGCGCGCGGCATGCCTTCCACGGCGGCCCAGGCACCTTTGAGGCGCTCCGCCGCGCGCTCGGGCTCGGAGATGGTCTGGAGCGGGTGGAGCGAGCCCAGCGCGGCGCGCGAACCGACGAGGGGCCCAAGCGCTTCCTGCCCATGGACACCCGAGAGGTGCAGGACCACTTGGTCGGCGCGGATCGCGCCCGCGTCGGCGAGCGCACTGGCCAGCCGGCGAATGCCATCGTCGCGCACGGCGAGGATAACGACGGCCGGGCGGGCGATCCAGGGAGGGGGCGCGTCGCCGGGACCGACGGTGAGCGCGAGCGGCCGCGGCACGGCCTTCTTGGTGCGGCCGTGCAGCTCGACCGCGTAGCCGGCCCCGGCCAGCGCGAGCCCGAGCCCCACCCCCGCCCGGCCCGGCCCGATGATGCCGACCGAGCGGTTCAGTTGCGCGGCGTGGTCGGCGCCTGGGCGGCGGCGATCGACAGGAGGTCCTGCGGCGACTTGGCGCGGCGCGCCAGCGCCAGCGCCGCCTGCACCTGATGGTCCTCGTCCATCCGGCGCCGGACCTCCGCGGGCCGACCGAACACGTAGCGCGTGATCTCGTGCCCCAGATCGTCCGCGATCAGGGTGCGGGCGCCCGCCATCACGCTGTCCGGCACGGCGACGCCGCGGGCGCGCAACCGCCGCAGCACCTCGCCCACCATGTCGGGCGTGACGCTGAACGTCGGGCTCTTCACCAGTCCGGAGCCCTTGACCTCGAGCGCGTAGCTGGCCCGCACGTCCTGGTACGTCGGGATCTTGCTCCCCACCGCCTTCATGAACGCGCGCTCGCTCGTGGTGAACGTATCGGGCTTGACGAACAGGTCCGGCCGGATGCCGCCGCCGCCCAGGACGACGCGTCCATGATCGGTGTGGAACACCAACGACGAGTCGACCTTCGAGGTGTCGCGCCCGAGCTCCGCCGCTTCGGCCTGGGCCGCCTGGTCGTCCTCGCTCTTGCTCTTGCGTTGGATGGTGCGGCCACTGGGCGTATACCAGCGAGCGGTGGTCAGCTTCAGGGCCGTCTCGGGGGTGAGCTGCCAGAGCGACTGCACCAACCCCTTCCCGAACGTCGGCGTCCCGACCACCACGGCGCGGTCGTGGTCCTGGAGCGCGCCGGTGATGATCTCCGCCGCGCTCGCGGTGCCGCCGTTCACCAGGACGACGAGCGGGAGGCTGGGCCATGACTGGGGCTTGGCGTCCCGATACGTGCGCGTGGAGTTGGGGGCCCGGCCGCGCTGGGCCACGACCTCCTCGCCGGGATTGAGGAACAGCTCGCTGACGGCGACCCCCTGATCCAACAGGCCGCCCGGATTGCCGCGCAGATCGAGGATCAGCGACTTCATGCCCTTCTTGAGCAGGCTGTCGACGGCCTGGCTGAGCTCGGGCGCCGACTTTTCGCTCACGGGCGTGAGCAGGATGTAGCCGACCTTGGTGTCGAGCATGGTCGAGACCTGCACCGAGCGGACGTGAATCACGGCGCGGGTGAGCTTGAACGTGAGCGGTTGGTCGATGCCCACGCGGTGCACCCGGAGTTCCACCGGCGAGCCCGCCTCGCCGCGCAGCTCCTTCACGGCTTGATCCTGCTTCCAGCCTTCGGTGGAGCGACCGTCGAGCGCCACGATCTGATCGCCCGTCTGCACGCCGGCGCGCTCCGCCGGCGTGTCCGGCAGCGGCGCCACGACGGTGATCCAGCCGTCGCGAACCTCGATCTGGATCCCGAGACCGCCGTAGTTGCCGGTGGTGGCCTCGTTCAACGCTTTGAAGTCGTCCCGCTTGAGGAACACGGAGTAGGGATCGTGCAGCTGGTCGAGCATGCCGTCGATGGCCAGCTCGTAGAGCCGTCGTTCGTCGACCGAGTCGACGTAGTAGTCGGCCACGTGCGCGAGCACGTCTTCGAACAGGCGCGCCTGCTGGTACACCGAGCCCGCAGGCGCAGCTTCGTGCTGGAGCAGCCACCCACCCGTGGCCAGGGCCAGGCCGGCCACCACCGTGACGATCACTATCTTGCGCAGCGTCATGACGTGCCTCGTGTTGGAAGGGCCGTCGCCGCGAGCACTTCCTTCCAGGCGGCATCCAGCACGGCCTTTTTCGACTGCGTGGCGTCGACATGGACGACGCCGGGACCCCGGGCATGGCGGTAAGCCTCGAGCACCCGCCGATGAAACGCATCGTCCTGCCGCTCGAACCGGTCCTGCACCTTGTGGGCCGCCCGCTGGCGCGCCCGGCCCACGTCCACCGGGATGTCGAGCACCAGCGTGACGTCCGGCACGAGCCCTCCGGTCGCCAGCCGGATGGCCTGCGTCACCTCTTCAGCCGGCAGCCCGCCGCCCGCGACCTGGTAGGCCATGGTCGAGAGGTCGAAGCGGTCGGCCACCACCACATCGCCCGCGTCCAGCGCCGGCCGGATGATCCGGTGCACCAGATCGGCGCGCGCCGTCAGGAACAGGAACAGCTCCGCCGCCGGGGCCATGTCGTGAGGAAACTTGAGCGCCACCTTGCGCGCCGCTTCCGCCACGGGCGTCCCGCCCGGCTCCCGCACGGCCACCACGTGACGGCCCTCGGCGAGTAATCGTGTCGCCAGAGCGCGCACCAGGGTCGACTTGCCCGCGCCCTCGGGACCTTCGACCACCACGAAGACCCCCGAGTCCTCAGCCCCCATTCCCTGGTCCCTAACCAAGCGTGATGATGGGGCTCGCCGACCCCTGCTTCATGCCGTCGTAGATACGCGCATTGACCTTGGCCATCATTTTTTCGAAGTTGGCCTGCGCGGCTACGACCTGCTGGTACACCGAATTGGCCTGGACGCTCTGGAGCGCCCGGTCGTAGCGCTCCACCTGCTCTTTACCGGGCTCGCGACCTTCCTGGCTCGCCCGCTCGATCTCCTGCGCGATGCGCTCGACGTCGGCGAGCAGCTGCTTGCAGGTCGCATCCTCTTTCATCCGGTCGCTGGCCCGGAGCAGCGTCTTGTACTCGTCGCTCTGGCCCAGCAGCCGGCCCAGTTCCTGCGCCTTCTCGTCGATCACGCGTCCTCCTCGAGGATGGCCAGCACGTAGCGCGGCCGGCCGAACAGGTCGTCGTACACGTGCACCCGCGACCAGGCCAGCTCCCGGGCGAGCCGCGCGACGCGCTCCGCGCGCCGCTCGTCCACCTCCAGGGCGAGCAGTCCGCCGGGCTCGAGCACGCCGCGCGCACCGGCGAGCAAGGCCCGTGTGGCGGCGAGCCCGTCCGGGCCGCTCACCAGCGCGTCGCGCGGCTCGAACCGCGTCACGGACGGGTCGAGGTGCAGGTACTCGGCCTCGGTCAAATAGGGCGGGTTGGAGACGATCGCACGACAGCGCTCGCCCGCGAGCGGGGCCAGCAGGTCACCCTCCCGGACGTCGACCGGCGCCGGCGGCCGCACCAGCGCCAGGTTCTCGCGCGCCAGGGCCGCGGCCTCGGGCGACCGTTCGACCGCGATGACACGTTCGAAGCACCCCTCGACGGCCAGTGAGAGGGCTATGCAGCCGCATCCCGTCCCAACGTCGGCCACGACACCACGCATCCCGCATCCCGCATCCCGCATCCCGGTCTCCCGCAGCACCAGATCGACCAGCCCCTCAGTCTCCGGTCGCGGAATCAGCGCCCGCGCGTCGA
>Ga0209156_10001829_pt1 | contig 17068 bp, 12 predicted proteins | sample GraSoiAngelo_124_FD_185881 | JGI IMG/M metagenome (GOLD analysis project Ga0209156, IMG submission 185881) | Grasslands soil microbial communities from the Angelo Coastal Reserve, California, USA - 14_0927_05_20cm (SPAdes) (version 2) | ecosystem: Environmental > Terrestrial > Soil > Grasslands...
AGGGTGCCGCCGTGCGCTTGGGCGAGCGATTTAGAGATCGCCAAACCGAGCCCGAGCCCGCCATAGCGGCGTTGAAATGCGCGTTCGCCCTGCTCGAACGGATCGAAAATACGATTCATGATTTCCGGTTGGATTCCGATGCCCGTGTCGTGCACGGCGATGGCGAGCAGCTGTGGTTCCGGATTGGAGGAGGAAATGGTGATCTCGCCATGATCGGCCGTGAACTTGATCGCGTTCTTGAGCAGGTTCCAGACGATTTGCTGGAACTTGGCCGCGTCACCGGAGACGTGATGGGTGCCGCCACGCAAGTTGAGGTTCAGCTTTAAATTGCGCGCCTGCGCTTCCGGGCGGCAAATTTCTACGACGTTATTGATGACTTCGTGGGCATCGAGTGTCCCGAATCTGAGTTGCAATTTATCTTTAGTGATTCGGGTGAGATCGAGGAGATCGTCGATGAGTTGGCTTTCCAACTCAACGTTGCGTCGAATCATTGAGAGCGAAGTCTTTGATTCGGACGAGCGCGGACCGTCCGACTCGAGAGTATCGAGCGCCGCCATCACCGGAGTCAGCGGCGTGCGCAGTTCATGCGAAAGCATGGCCAGAAAATTGTCTTTCGTTCGGTTCGCAGCCTCAACCATTTCCTTTTGCTGTTCGATCGCAGCCTGAGCGCGGTTGCGTTCTGCGATCGCGGCGGCAATGGCCATGGCCGTGATCGTCAACGCCGCTGTCCACAATTGCAGCATCAGAAGCGATTGGTTCTCCGTTTGCAAGAGGAAGGGCCCGAATCCATGGAGTGTTCCCCAAATTGCGATGGCCGAGAGAACAAAGATGCCAGTCGCGGTTTCGCGCGGGGTGAATCGAAATGCAGTCCAGATGACGATCGGACCGCAAATAAAGGAAATTGGATAATTGCGCGCGGAAATGGGAAACCATCCGCCAAACACGGTCTCGGCCAGCAGCACCAGTAACAACAAGAGGACCGAAACTTCAACCGCTTGTTTCCGGTTCCACTTGCGTTGCGTCGCGGACACGCTCCAGAGCACAAGCAACGGGGCTACAACCAAATCTCCGGAAGCATCACCGAGCCACCAGGTCAGCCAAATTGGCCAGTAGTTGGACCATTGGGCGAACTCGCCAACGGCTAGACTGCTAACGCCGGCCGTAGGAGCGACCGCGCTGCTGATAAGGGCTGCGAGCGCGAATGTGAAAACGCCCTGGGGACGATCGAACACTCGCGGGCCACCGGCAAATCTGTTCACGAGCCAGGCACCGCAAATCGCTTCTAAAGTGTTACCGCTGGCGATTCCGAACGACGTCAAGATATTTCCTACTGTTGTCAGGTTTACCAGAAACGCGCCGACAAAAATCGCGGGCCACACACGGAATCCGAGAACAAGCAAAGCGGCCAGAGCGATTCCGGCCGGCGGCCAGACGGGCGACGCGCTCTTGTGAACAAAAGCCAGGTGAAGTGAGAGTTTGCCGGCAATTAAATAGATCAGCGTTAGGACGCTGATCGCCGGCAGCGTGGGAATTTTCCTGGCATTCATTACCCGACCGCCTCTGCGAATCGCCCTACCTGTTACGCGGCTGGCAACATCGGTCAACCGATTTGTGAATAATTGTGAATAACCCCAAACGAGTCACGCGATCGATTATCAGTGCCGGCGTGGAGAATTGCCGCTCTCATCAGCGGCGGGAACATCAATAATCGCGGCAGTAGGGATATTTCGATTCGTTGCCTAGCTCAGGCGGGAATTCTGAGTAACCGGCGTGAATATACGGGATATCGCTCGGCAATACTGGCCGATAGCTGTCGTGCCAAACTGGAAACGGGAAGGTGAAAATTTCGAAGAGGCCGGTGAAGTGTCGTGCGGTGGAACGGCCAAGGCCGCGCACGATGCCATAACTGGCGGCGGCGGCGTTGCCTTCCTCTTTATTTATTTTGCAAACCGTGACCGGCAACTCGCTGGAAGCGTAAAGAAAATTTCCAATGCCGCGGCCGAGTTTGCGCGTCGGGCCGTAATCGTTGCCGGGCGGATCCTGAATGTCAGCGAACGCGCTTGCTGCAAGAGCAACGCCAACCAGCGCCACGAGCAGATGCTTTTTCATAAACCGCTCCAAAACCTAAACAACTTCTCCATCACAAAATCAATATTTAATTTTTTATTTTTTGTGCCGCGTTGTTAGATCGACAATCGCTCAGCCAGTCGGCGGACCTTGGAAATAAAATAAAACGAACCGGTTAGCGTCGTACAAACCGTGGCCGATGATCACCAGCCAGAGATTGCGGCCGGATGCGAGAACCAAAAAGCCCATCACCAGAGCAAGGGTGCCCGTGATCGCCATGCCGAGGGGATTTTGATAAGCATGCGACACTCCGAAAAGCACCGCCTGCATGACGTTGGCGATGATCCATCCACCGCGGTTTCCGCTAAACAACATCGCGAATCCTTGCATCAGAAATCCGCGAAACATGAATTCCTCATAAAACCCGGCGCCGATCAGCGCGTAAAAAACCCCGTAGATTGCGAGCTCTAGATTTCCCTGCACATCTTTGAACCGGCTCAGGTCGCGGCGAAACCCGGCTTTTTCCGAAATGTACATTCCCGCGAACACAACGGCGGCGATCGCGATTCCGAACAGAAATGTTTTCCACCAGTTCGTCGGTTGTTTCAGCCCGATGTCCGCCAGTCGTTCACCTCTCAGCCAAATCAGCACGCACGCGATCAGGACCTGAAACATTTGAATCGCGGCGTCGAACACAAGGCCCGACTGCATGTTCTTCGGCGTGTAGACTGCAACTGCGGCGCCTTCTATTCCAAACACGACTGCAACCAGGATAACGATATCGATCAAGTAACGGAACCGACGCGGCGTGCGACTCGCGCCTGCGGATCCGATTTGATCCTGCGTCATCCTGCAAATGCTAGCCGTTCGACGGCCGATTTGGACAGACGAATTCTGACCATTTGTCTGATCGCTGACCTCCGACCTCCGACCTCTGACCTGTGACCTGTGACCTCTGATCTCCGGTGTCTGGTCAGTGAAGCTCCCGGCTCCAACCAGTCATCTGAAATACGACCAGGAGATCTCGGTGGTTGATGCCGGATCGAAATTTCCAATTGAACAACGTCATCACCGCACTCGCGTCCAGTTCGCGGTGGTGGGTCGATTTCATCACTTTCACTTCGTCAACGACTCCGGTCTTCTCGTTGATGATAAGCCGGTAAATACCCTGACCTTGATAGCCGAGATGTTGCGCTTTCATTGGATACTCAGGATCGGGAGCGGCGACGGTATCTTTTTTGAACTTCCCGTCGATCCTAACAATGTCGGTGGCATAGCACGGCGTTAGGAGCGCGAGAAACAACAGTGGTAGCAGAATTCTGAGGGGCGTCTTCATACATTGACAAATCGAAAAACACCAGCCAATCGGACGTGCCATGAATCGTCCCAGCGGGAATGGAGCCGACTGGAGTCGAGCGACATGGACAAAGCCCTGAAGGGGTGAGCGAGGGGGGAGCGAGCGAAGTGCGGGTTAACGCATTTCATTAAGAGTCTCAAGCGCGCGACGTTAGAGAAGCTGCGTTCCCGGCGGGAATGGAGCCGACTGGAGTCGAGCGACATGGACGTCAGCCCTGAAGGGGTGAGCGAGCTGGAGCGAGCGAATCAATCGAAGTGCGGGTTAACGCATTTCATTAAGAGTCTCAAGCGCGCGACGTTAGAGAAGCCGCGTTCCCGGCGGGAATCGAACCCACATTTAAGGTTTAGGAAACCCTTGTTCTATCCGTTGAACTACGGGAACCGAGAAATCGAAAAAGAATACATCGATTGCATAAGGATGAGCAAATTGTGATCTCGGGTGCGCGCACTGCTGGCAGGCGCGAGTTTTGAGCTGGACTCTCAAGCAAAAGCGCAATTATCAATTGCTTTGTTTTCAGATAACTTCACGAGGTGTCCGCCGAGGTTAAAAAAGAGATCGGGCTAGAGATCGGCCACGTCCTTTTCATCGACATTGTCGGCTACTCCAAATTGCTCATCAACGAGCAGAGCGAGCAGATGCAAAAGTTGCGGGAAATTGTGCGTGGCACGGAGCAATTCCGCCTCGCCGAAGCGGCGGGCAAATTGCTGCGTTTACCCACTGGCGATGGCGGGGCTCTGGTCTTTCGCACGAGTCCTGACGCGCCGGTGTTGTGTGCTTTGGAAATCAGCAAGGAACTAAAACGTCATCCTGAATTTCGAGTGCGGATGGGGATTCACAGCGGCCCCGTCAATGAGATCACCGATCTAAACGAGCAAGCCAACATTGCTGGGGCCGGCATCAACGTGGCGCAGCGAGTAATGAATTGTGGTGATGCCGGTCATATTCTGCTGTCCAAGCATGTCGCGGAGGACCTGGAACAATACCGCCAGTGGCAGCCGCACTTGCACGATCTTGGCGAGTGTGAAGTGAAACACGGCGTCCGCATTCACGCGGTGAATTTCTACACCGACGAAATGGGCAACCCGGAAGTGCCGGAGAAATTCAAAACTGTAGGGGCAGCCACGGTGAAAGCACCTCCGAAGTCGGCTATTCCAAAATGGGCAGCGATCTTGATCGTCATCGCGATTGCTATTGGCAGTTTTCTTTTCTGGCAACGACAGAAACCGAAAACAACTGCGTTTGCATCTTTAATTCCGGAAAAATCGATCGCCGTGCTTCCATTCGAAAACCGCAGTGAAGATAAAGCCAACGCCTACTTTGCCGACGGTATCCAGGACGAGATTCTGACCCGCTTAGCCAAGATCGCCGATCTGAAGGTGATCTCGCGCACTTCCACCCAGCATTACAAGAGCGCGCCGGAAAACCTGTCCGAGATCGCGCGGCAACTTGGCGTTGCTCACATCGTGGAAGGGAGCGTGCAGAAGAGCGGCGACTCTGTGCGCGTCAACGTGCAGTTGATCAAGGCAGCCAATGATTCCCATCTGTGGGCTGACACCTTCGATCGCAAGCTGACTGACATCTTTTCGGTCGAGAGCGAAGTGGCTAAAGCCATCGCCGATCAGTTGCGGGCCAAACTGACCGGTCAGGAGGAGCAAGTCATCGCCGCCAAACCGACGGATAACGTCGAGGCTTACGATATCTACCTGCGTGGTGTGGCCTATAATCTGAAACCGTTAAACACCGCTAACTCCCTCGCCGCACAGAGATATCTTAGAGAAGCGGTGCGGTTGGACCCGAAGTTCGCCCTTGCCTGGGCGCTGCTGTCATACGTGGATGCGCGCGGCTACATCACAGCGACTCTTCAACCCACGGTCGGCTTGCGTGAAGAAACACGGCAGGCAGCCGAAACCGCCTTCACACTTCAGCCCAATCTCGGGGAGGCCGTCGTGGCCAAGGGCTTTTACCACTATGCCTGCCTAAAAGATTACGACACAGCGGTGCATTACTTTGAGCAAGCGCGTCAGTTCCTGCCCAATAACAGCCGTATTCCTGAATCACTGGCCTATGTCGCGCGGAGACGCGGCCAGTGGGACCAGAGTGAGTCGTATTTCAACGAAGCCGAGCGGCTCGACCCGCGCAACGTTGACCTACTCTCCCAGCACGCGTTTTCCTATATGTGCCTTCGTCGTTTCCCCGAAGCGCTGCGGAAATCTGATCAGGTTCTCGATATCACGCCGGACGACGTCGATATCTTGGCGGTAAAAGCGGCTATTGCACAAGCCGAGGGCGATCTGTCGCGCGCGTCGGCGCTCCTCGCTCCGCTCCGCCCGGCCGCCGACCTCACCCAGGCTTTGGAAACACAAGTTTACCAAGCGATCTTGGAGCGTCGCCCGGCGCAAATCATCCCTCGATTAAAAGAAATATTGGCCAAGCCCGATCCAGATTTGGGTTACTTGAATGGGGGGCTGCGCTTTTGGTTAGGCTGGGCGCAAGAAGTCGCCGGCGACCATGCCGCGGCCCAGGAAAGTTGGCGGCAGGCACGCAGCGAACTGGAACCTTTCCTCAAAGAACAGCCGGAAAATTTTATTCTGATTGGTGATCTCGCGCTGATCAATGCTGGCCTCGGCGACAAAGCTGCCGCGTTGGCACTGGCGGAACGGGGCATGGCCACGGTCCCGATCGAGAAAGACGCATCAGCTGGTACTCCGTCGATCGAAATCTTTGCCCGCGTTGCAGCGCAGATGAAGGAACCCGACCGTGCCATCGCTGCTTTACAGAAACTGCTCTCGATCCCGGGCCAGGGTGCGCTGGCCGAAAACGTGCCGCTCACTCCTGCGCTGCTCCGACTCGATCCAATGTTCGATCCGCTCCGGAATGATCCGCGCTTCCAAAAACTCGCGTCGGCCGAACCGAAAACGGCGAACAAATAAGGCAATCTCGTGGCCGAGCTAAAGTCGCAAATTGTTTTGCACGGCTGTTCGCGTGCGTGGACATGGGCGGCGAGCTAACAAAATAGTGCTGAAATTTGTGTCACCCGGATGGGTAAAAATGTGCACATTCCTGATTACGCGTGAGGAACCTAACAATAATTCAACGGGTTTGAATACAGCGATTTGCGCACTGCTGATGACATCAGCGGATTGGTGCAAAAGTGGCGTTTTGCCCTTAGGAAACCCTTGTTCTATCCGTTGAACTACGGGAACCGAAAAATCCAGAAAGAATAAACGGATTGAAGGAAGTTGAGCAAGTTGCTCACCGCGGTTCGCCTTCCTGAACCGCCCAGCTTTGTTCTCGACGGTCGGCAGAAAGCCCAATTATGAATTGCGTTGTTCTTACGTAATTTCACGACGTGTCCGTCGAAGTTAAGAAAGAGATCCAGCTGGAGATCGCGCATGTCCTGTTCATTGACATTGTCGGTTATTCGAAGCTTTCGGTTAACGAACAACACGCGGCGGTCGAGGAACTGAACGGGATTGTTCGCGCCTCAAAGCAGTTTCAGGAGGCTGAAGCCGCGGGTCGCCTGATTAAAATTCCGACGGGCGACGGCATGGCGCTGGTCTTTTACACCAGTCCGGAAGCGCCTGCACAATGTGCTGTTGAAGTCAGCCGCATTCTTAAAGAGCATCCACGCCTACAACTTCGGATGGGGGTGCACAGCGGTCCGGTGAGCGGGGTGATCGATGTGAATGATCACGCCAATCTCGCCGGTGCTGGTCTCAACACGGCGCAGCGGGTGATGGATTGCGGAGATGCTGGACATATCCTTCTCTCGAAACGCGTCGCCGACGATTTAGGAGAATACGGGCATTGGCGACCGCTCCTGCATGATCTTGGTTTGTGCGAAGTAAAACACGGAGCGCGTGTCGCGATCGTGAATCTTTACGCGGATCAAGTGGGCAATCCGCAGCTGCCAAAAACGTTCCAAGCCCTGAAGAAGCACACAGCGCGAGTGCGCTGGGCGACGACGGCGGCAGTGTTACTCGCGCTCGCCGCGTTTGTCGCCGGCATCGTGGTGTTTTCTCGTTATCGCTTCCGATCGACGCTGGCTGCGCCGGAAAAAAGCATCGCCGTTTTGCCTTTCGAAAACCTGAGCGAAGAAAAGGAGAACGCTTTCTTTGCCGATGGTGTGCAGGATGAGATTTTGACCGATCTGGCTAAAATCGCCGATCTCAAAGTCATCAGTCGCACTTCGGTCATGCAATACAAGAACGGCATCAGCCGTAATCTGCGTGAGATTGGCGAGCAGCTCGGTGTGGCACATGTTTTAGAAGGAAGCGTGCAGCGGACGGGCGGTCGAGTGCGCGTGAGCGCGCAATTGATTGATGCGCGCACTGACGCGCATCTGTGGGCGGAGCATTACGATCGTCCACTTGATGACGTCTTCGCCATTCAAAGCGAAGTCGCACAGGCGATCGCCGATCAGTTGAACGCTAAGCTCTCCCCGGCGGAAAAAGCAGCCATCAAGGAACGACCCACGGGCGACCTGGTGGCCTACGATCTTTATTTGCGAGCCGAAGCTCTTCGCGCCGCCACAAGTTTCAATGCGCGGCTGAAGGAAAATCTTCTCGAGGCCACGCGTTTGCTTGAGCAGGCCATCGCGCGCGATCCGACGTTTTTCCTTGCCTATTGCAGACTGGCTGAAGCGCATGATCTCATTTACTTTTTCGGAAGCGATCACACGCCTGCGCGCCTTGCACTGGCGAGCACGGCCATCCAGACCGCCCTGCGTTTGCGGCCCGGCTCCGGTGAAGCGCACCTTACCTTAGCGGCGCATCTCTACCGCGGTTACGGAGACTACGAACATGCCTTGGACGAACTGACTCTGGCCCAGCGCGCATTGCCCAACGATCCGCTGGTCTTCGAACTAACTGGTTTCATCGCTCGACGACAAGGTCGGTGGGAGGAATCAACAACGGATCTTAAGCGCGCCCTGGAGTTGGACCCGCGTAACCTCTTTTTCCTCCAGCAGTTGTCCTTCACTTATGACTGGCAGCACCGCTATCGAGACCTCGCTTCAGTTCTGGACCGGGCGCTCAAACTGGTTCCTTCCGACCCGGAGACACGGGTGGCTCGAGCATTGATCGATTTCGCGGAGCGAGCAGACGCAAGACCGGTTCATGCCACCATCGAGACTATTATTGCCGAGGACCCTGCGGCTGCCACAAACATCGCCGATCGGTGGTTCTATATTGCCCTGTGCGAGCGCGACAACTTCGGCATCTCTCGCGCGCTCGCTGTTATTCCTCCTGAGGGGATTAGTCAAGGCAGCATTTGGTCACCTCGCGCCTATTTCGAGGCCGTGGCCGCCCGCGCTCGTGGTGATGCGACCGTCGCCCGTGCCGCATTCACCGTTGCTCGCGCCGAAGTTGAAAAGACTACGCACGACCAACCTGATTACGCTCAAGGGCTCATCATCCTCGGCTTGATCGACGCCGGTCTTGGCCGCAAAGACGACGCTATCCGGGAAGGACGACGGGCAATTGAACTAGTGCCTGTGTCAAAAGACGCTATCGATGGCGCTGATTTCATATTAAATCTCGCGGTCATTTATGCTTGGACCGGCGAGAAGGATCTCGCGTTGGAACAGTTGAACAAAGTGAGCAAACTTCCATACGCACCATCTTATGGCGACCTCCGTCTTTCTCCCGAGTGGGACCCTCTACGCGGCGACCCGCGCTTCGAGAAAATCGTCGCCTCGCTCGCGCCGAAGCAATAGAGCGACAACTTTTCGGACAAATTCCGCCACTGACTCCCGCTCTGCTCCGGCTCGATCCAATGTTCGATCCTCTCCGGAATGATCCGCGTTTCCAAAAACTCGCCGGCGCGCCCGTACCGAAAACAGCGGACAAATAAGGCGACGCAGTTACGTCAGTAATCTCGTCGCTGACCTGAGCTGCAAATTGTTTTCCACGGCTGCTCGCGAGCGCGGCCATGGGCTGCGTGCTAACAAAAACAGTGCTCAGTTTTGTGTCACCCTTTGTGTCACCCGGGCATGTAAAAATGTGCAGATTGCTGATTACGCGTGAGGAACCTAACAATTATTCAACGCACTCGATTACAGCGATTTGCGCACAACTGACGACATCTGCGGATTTGTGCAAAAGTGGCGTTTTGCCCTTAGGAAACCTCCGTTCTATCCGTTGAACTACGGGAACAGATCGGAAGGCAGAAGTTAGAAGGATGAAGGATGAAAATCCAGAAGCGAGATTTCCGATCTCTTTGTCCGACAATCTGCGAAATCCGCGGTTGAAACTCGCGTCTTTTTACCTCGCCGCGCGCGAAATATTTTTGGAATGACGCTCAAAGCGCGCGCAAAAGTTGTCATCGATCTTTTCAAACAAACGGTGCAGGAATGGCTCGACGACGACGCGCCGCAACTCGGCGCCGCGCTCGCTTACTATAGTGTCTTCTCGCTCGCGCCGATGGTGTTGCTGCTGATCGCGGTCATCGGCATTCTGTTTCGAAATGATCCGGTCGGCGCATGGAGCAGGATCACGGAGCAAATGAGTTATTTTTTGGACAAGAGTGCCATCGAGATGGTGCAACAAATCGCGCGTCAGGTTGCAACTCCGACAAAGAGCGCCCTCGGCGGAACGATCGGCTTCGCGCTCGCGCTCTTCGGCGCAAGTGGCGTATTCGGTCAATTGCAGGCCGCGCTCAATACCATTTGGGGAGTGAAAGCGAAACCGGGCCGCAGCATTTGGAGATTCGTTCGGTCACGCTTTCTCTCCTTCGCATTGATCGCCGGCATCGGTTTCCTGCTTCTCGTCTCGCTTGTGATTGAAACTGGGATCAAAGCGTTGAGCCATTACTTGCAAAGCGTGCTTCCCGGCGCACTCACTGTCATCGTTCCGGTCTATCTCGCGTTCGATTTTGTGATCGTGACCGCGGTCTTCACGATGATTTTCAAAATCTTGCCGAACGCGACAACCCGCTGGCGCGATGTCTGGATCGGCGCCGTTCTCACGGCGATTTTGTTTTTGATCGGGAAATGGGCACTCGGAATTTATCTCGGCAGCGGAACCGCGGCGTCAGCTTACGGTGCAGCCAGCTCGCTCATCACGTTACTGCTCTGGATTTACTACTCGTCGCAAATTTTACTTTTCGGCGCCGAGTTTACCCAAGTTTACGCCCGCACATGCCGCCCCAACATCAAACCCGACAAATACGCGGTCGCGATCGAGCTCAAAGAAATCGAAAAACCGGCATAACTTATTTTGCGACTTTCATCGCTAGCTCTTTAGCGAGGAAGGCCCAGGGGTCGGTGGTTTCTTCAATGATTTTAGGTGGATCGGCCTCTGCGTCGGGCGATGCCAACATAAGTGCGGCTTCGGCCGCCTAATTTAACATCGAGCTCGCCACGGGACGAGTCCGTCCGTCGGCGGACAAGGGACTGCTCGATCCACCTTCAATGCAATCTGTGAAATCCGCTGCCTGCCCGCCGTGGCGGGTAATCCGAGGTTGGTCGGTTTATCGCATCAACGCCATGAGTTGGCTGCGGCTGGTGACTTCGAGTTTGTGGAAAACCGCGTGTAAATGTTTTTTCACCATTTGCAAACTCAAGCCCGCCTCATCGGCGATCTCCTGGTTACTCCGCCCGTCGCAAACGAGTCGCGTGATTTCTTGTTCGCGCGCCGTGAGCCGGGCGAGATGCGGCAAACGGGAGGCCGCTGACTCAGCATGCTGAGCCGTGTGACGGCGCAAGGCTTCGCACTCGATCAGAAAATGCGGTCGCGCCAGGTCGGCCGAGCTGAGTTGTTTCAGGCGAACTGTGGCGCGTAGATCCGGCGACCGGGGATGGTGCACGCGTTCTCGTTTGAAGACTCTGCGCGTCGCGCTCGGGCGTTGCGCGTGCGCCCATTGTTGTTTGAGCGAACGACATCGATCTAGTATCTCGGGTGGGATCTCCGACCTCGCGTTTGTCAATCGCGCTTGTTCCCATCCCTTTTCCCAAACGGCGCAGAAATCGCGCGCAGCCCTGTTTCGATAAATCAATTTTAAGTTCCAGCGCAAGAGCATTGTCGGCAACGGCAGTTGCCTCAGGCATTCTTCAAAATCCATCCGCACTGCGCGTTCCCGTCCAAGCGACCTGAGGCGCCGAAGCGCATTCAAAAATTGTGGGTAAAGCTGTCGGAGCAATTTCATCTCCGCCGATGACACATCGCCCTGGGTCGCCGCGCGCATGATGACAATCGCGCAAACGAGTCTCTGCTTTTCCCGGAACAGGAGGCACACGGCCTGAGCGCATTCCTGAGGCGCCATGAATTGGCGATAGAACCGCGATTTCATGAAGCTGCGGCGATTGGAAAAGAGATCGCCGATGCGCACGATCTTTTTGCGCCGCTGCGCCGCAATACAACTCTTAAGCGGCTCCGCTGTGAAAAAACCATCAGGCATCGGCAGCGTCCATCTCGTGAGCGGCGGCAAAATTGGATTGTGTTGCAACATGAATCCGATCAAACGATTTGGGACCGTGGCAGCGAGCAATTGCTGGGCGGCTTTCCAGAACGCATCGACGTTCATCGCTCGCTGAAGACTGAGCAGATATTTCTCGGCTGCCGGATCGGCCATCGATCCGCGCCTGACGCTGACTCCCGTGCTTGGCCTCATCTCTTGGTCCCGTCTCGCGCGATTCCCATTCGCGTTCCTGGGCGTAAGATTGCGCCGTTCAACAATCAGGAAATTAAAAAAGGCAACCTAAGTTACCTGGCGATCATCAAACGGTGCGTGAGATTGACGCTAGAAAGGAAAGAAAACATAGCAAATGAAACTCGACATCAACGTGCCGGTAAGCGGCCTGGACTTGGCAAGCCTTCTTCATGGTGAGGAGGGGCTTTTCCTCTGCCAAAACAGAGGACAAAACTACATCACCGTAGCAAAGGCTGGTCACTCGATCGCCTTTGGGCCTACGCCAATTGGCCGCGGCATCCAGCAACAACCGTCGGCCAGTCTTGGCCCTGAGCCCTGGTTCGTCACGAAGATCAGCAACTCGACTGAGTTCGCTGAACTCCGGCTGACATCCAGCAGAGAAGCCCGCTAAGGCAGGAAAGCAACAGAGAGTAAGCAGAATCAAAAGCCCCGGTGGGGAAAACTCACCGGGGCGTTTTGTCTGTCCTGTGTCGCGGGCGTTGAATGAGCGTGTTCTAACAGTTTGACTAGCCCATTTGAATCATTTAAAGTGTTCAAATGAGCAAAGCGGCGAAAAACAAAAAGAAGCGAAACGTTGTTCGCGAACACCCGAATCGGAAATATGGCTCGAAACGCCCTGTGACACTCTCGCGAAAACAGACCAACCTCGCGCCAGCGCAAGTGATTCACCGCGTAAGTAAAGGCCTTCCGTTTAGTGAGCTCGAACATTTGAGAGGCGAGATCGACGAACCGCTTGAGTCGGTGGCGCGGCGACTCGCCATTTCAAGATCGACATTGCAACGGCGCAAAACCGAACGGCGTCTTTCGCCGCAGGAATCGGATCGGGTCATGCGGTTTTGGCGATTGACTCAGCAGGCAGCGAAAGTCTTTGGCGACATGGCGCGTGCGCGGCAGTGGTTGAAATTTCCGCAGCGAGGTCTGGGCGGCGCCGTCCCGCTGGATTACGCCAGCACCGAAGTGGGGGCGCGAGAAATCGAGAACCTGCTCGGGCGAATCGAGTACAGCGTGTATTCCTAGAGCGGCATGCGTTCGGCTTGGCGCATTGTTCGCGCGGAGCGCGTTGACACGGCGTTCACAGGTGAAGGCAGCCGGCTTTACGGCGGCAGGTGGAACTCGCGCGGCACACCGGTCGTTTACGTGAGCGAACACGAATCTCTCGCAGCGCTCGAGATTTTCGTTCACACCATGCCGTTATCCCCAACGGAGCGATACTTCTCTTTTCGAGTCGATTGGGACGACAAATTGACTGAATACTTTCCAATCAAAAATCTGCCACCCGATTGGAACGCCGAGCCGCCGACGAATGGGAGCATGCGCGTTGGGGACGACTGGGTTCGTACCGGGCGCTCCGCCGTGTTGGCGCTACCCAGTTTACTGAGCAGAAGTGAGCTCAATTTTCTGTTGAACCCGACTCATCCGGACTTTAAAAAGATCAAAATCGCTTCGCCGGTGGAGTATCGCTTCGATCCAAGAATGCTTGGGCCTTGATCATCCGTGGCATCTACGTAATCCGCGGTCCAATTTTCTAAGCGTGGCTATTTCGCGACTTTCACCCTCAGCTCTTTGACGAGAAAGGACCAGCGGTCAGCGGTTTCTTCGATCATCTTCGTTGTCGGTTTGCCCGCACCGTGGCCGGCTTTGGTTTCGATCCGGATCAAGGTTGGCTTGTCGCAACCTTGCGCGGCTTGAAGTGCTGCCGCGAATTTGAAGCTGTGCGCGGGCACCACGCGATCGTCGTGATCGGCAGTCGTGATCATTGTCGCGGGATAACAACAGCCCCGCCCAGGCGGGGCGATGTGATGGAGCGGCGAGTAGGCGTAGAGAAATGGAAACTCGTCCGGTTTATCGGCGCTTCCGTAATCGGAAGTCCAGGCCCAGCCGATCGTAAATTTTTGGAAGCGCAGCATGTCCATCACGCCGACGTTCGGAAGTGCGGCGCCGTAAAGATCAGGGCGCTGCGTCATGCACGCTCCAACCAGCAGCCCGCCGTTGCTGCCGCCGCCGATCGCGAGTTTTGGCGTCGACGTGTATTTATTGTCGATCAAGTACTGGGCCGCGCCGACGAAATCGTCGAACACGTTTTGTTTCACGCGCAGCATTCCGGCTTCGTGCCATTTCTCGCCGTACTCGCCGCCGCCGCGAATGTTCGCCAGCGCGTAGATGCCGCCCATCTCCATCCAAACAAGATTGGCCGGAGTGAAGGATGGCGTGCTGGAAATATCGAACCCGCCATAGCCGTAAAGGTAAGTCGCGTTCTGCCCGTCGCGTTTCATTCCTTTTTTGTAGGAGATGAACATCGGGACCCGCGTTCCATCCGTGCTGTTATAAAAAACCTGCTCGGTCGTGTAATCGTCCGGGTTAAATTTTACTTTCGGCTTAAAAAGCAGCTCGCTCGCGCGCTTGTCGAAATTGTAACGGAAGATTTCAGTCGGCGTGGTGAAACTGGTGAACGAATAAAATGTTTCGCGGTCTTTGCGTTTGCCGGTAAATCCGCCGGCGGTGCCGAGTCCGGGCAGCGCGATCTCGCCGTCGGACGTCCCGTCTAGCTTGAATTGCTTCACGGCGCTGTGCGCGTCCTTCAGGTAAACCGCGATCAAGCGCTCGCCGACGGTGCTGACCGATTCGAGTTTATCTTTCGATTGCGGCACCAGCTCGTCGATTTGCGCTGGAAGCGGTTTGCTGGTGTTGATCGTAACGATCCGGCCAAGCGGTGCGTTTAAATCCGTCCGGAACGCGAAGACTGGGCCTTCGTTGTCGATGAAAGTGTATTCGGCGTCCGCTTTATTCAGCAGCTCGATGACGTTCGAATTCGGATCGACCAGGTTCTTGTAGAAGATCCGGGTTTTCGGGTCGGTCCCGCGCTGGACGGTGATGATGAGATAACGGCCGTCGTCCGTGACTTCGGCATTAAAGAGCCACTCCTTCTGATCAGGCCGCTCGTAGATCAGTTTATCCTGCGATTGCGGTGTTCCGAGCTGGTGGAAGAAGAGTTTGTGATTGTAAACCTGCGAGCGCAGTTTGTTTTTCTCGTCCGGCTGGTCATAGCGGCTGTAGAAAAATCCGCTTCCGTCTTTTTTCCACGATGTGTTCGAAAACTTGATCCAGTCGAGAAGATCTGGTCGATCTTTGCCGGTCTCGACGTCGCGCACTTTCCATTGTTGCCAATCGGAGCCGGCGGTAGCGAGACCGTAAGCCATCAGTTTGGCGTCGTCGGTCACATCCATGCCGCCCAACGCGATCGTCCCATCTTTGGCGAGCGCATTTGGATCGAGCAGCTCGCGTTCTTTTTCGGAAAAATTGGCCGTGGTATAAACCACGTTCTGATTTTGCAAACCGGTATTCTTGGAAAAGAAGTAGCGGTTTTTCTCTTTAAATGGGACGCCGAAGCGCTCGTAATCCCAAACTTCGGTCAGCCGTCTCTTGATCCCGTCGCGCTCCGGAATCGTTTTGAGAAAATCGAACGTGATCTTGTTTTCGGCTTCGATCCATTTTCGCGACTCAGGCGCGTCCGGATTTTCCAACGGCCGATAAGGATCGGCCACCTTGGTGCCGGAATAATCATCGACCTGATCGCTGATCGGTGCCGCCGGATATTTGAATTGGGTCGATGGTTCAGCCGCAAAAATGACCGCGACCGGCAAAAGAAGACCGAGCGCGCGAAATTTCCGATGCATAAGTCGGGCAACTATGCCGAGGCCACGGAGATGAGCACCTCTTATTTTGTGAGGATTATCCCTCTATTTTCGATGAGGTGTGCTAAGTCAATCACACCTATCTGATTTGCGTGTTCTGCTTTCCGCTCGCCTTTGAGCTGATAACCTTCGTTCGCAAAAATGAAATCAAAGCCCGTGGCATTGCGGTTGCTTTTAGGAGCAACCGCAAGCTAGGAAGTCAATAAAACGAAACTGAATAGTTCCTCAGCTTCAGCAGCGACGGTCCCGCGGACGCGGGACCGCGCTTTTTTTGCAGCGTGACACTGCCTGGCCTAATTGAAAATCCGGGTAGAGACTTAGTTGCTAAAGATCACGCCGAACATGCCGTGATCCTCATCGGCGATGCCAGCGTTGAAGAACAACCCGCCATTCGTGAGGACCATTCCCCAGAGACCATCGAACTCGAGCGGAATTCCAAAAACATCACGCGGCGTGCCGACGAAACTACCGGTGCCCGGACTGTAGGCATTGATCCGGCCATCCCCGAAATTGCCGACCCAGAGGGCGCCATTCACGATTTCAAGGCCCCAGGGAGCATTCAGTCGCCCCTGTGAAACCAATCGCCGCAAGAATTGGCCCTTCGTATTGAAAACATCGACAAAACCGAAGCCCGCGCCGGCAAGATCATCATTGGGATTCGATGGATTGATCTTCGCATAAGTCACGAAAATCTGACCGCTGAAATTACGGATTCCAAATGGCGCGTAGCCAGCGGGGAGATTTGGATCGGTAAATGGAAAACCGGCTTGGAGGACAAAGCTTCCGTTGTAGGTCTCGACGTGACCGGAATGAAAATTCGTCACGTAAAGGTAATTCTGACTATTGGCGACACCTAATGTCGCGCCTTTATAAACCGCGCCGCTCGCGCCATTGTCCACCGCTCGGAATGCCTGAGTGTTGTTGAGATTTGGATTCCAGCCGGAAATCATTCCGTCTTCGCTGACGAAGATGAGTTTGGCCGGCAGCGAATTTGTGCCGTTGCTGACTTTGAAAACCGATGTGTCGTTCCACACCGTCCCGGTCGGATTTGCGCCATCGACGTTGCTGGCGCTCGGGGGAATGGTAATGACAAGCGGATTGCTGAAGCTCGGCGCGGGTGTGCCGTTCTGGAAATAAGCGGTCGCGACTCCGGCGCCGTTGTCTGCAACGAACAATGTTCCCGATGAGGAAACGGCGATTCCCCACGGATTTATCACGTTGGAGTCAGTGATTTCCGCGACCCCAGGAATGTCTCCTTCGAGATTTTCCCAGTCGAAGTTGGCGCGCGCGGTTACCGCGAGCG
>Ga0209156_10001832_pt1 | contig 17049 bp, 13 predicted proteins | sample GraSoiAngelo_124_FD_185881 | JGI IMG/M metagenome (GOLD analysis project Ga0209156, IMG submission 185881) | Grasslands soil microbial communities from the Angelo Coastal Reserve, California, USA - 14_0927_05_20cm (SPAdes) (version 2) | ecosystem: Environmental > Terrestrial > Soil > Grasslands...
GGGCCCCGGTGACCGAGAGCGTGGGGTAATACTGCCCCTTGGCCGCGCCGTACGTGGCGGCGGCGGCACGGGCGTCCGCCCATGCGGCGCTCGTGGCGGTATTGTTCCGCAGGGCGATGTCGATCACGTCGGCGAGGCTGAGCTGTGAGATCCGCGCGCCAAGATCCGGCGGTACCTCGGGTGGTGGCGGTGCGACGGTGGGGGCCGGCTGTCGCGGAGGCGTCCAGAGCACGTTCGGCGCGGGCGCGGTCCCCGCCACGCCGCGCACGCCCGGAGTTCCGCAACCCGTGAGCAGCGCAGCGGTGGCCGTGACGAGCGTTCCGAGCGGGAACGTCCTGCCAATGGAGGGACGAGGGCGGAGGACGTCTGGCTGGTGCGTCAGCATCCGTTCACGCATTCGGCTCAGTGTGAATGGGTGGCGGCTGGATCGGGCTTCCCGGGATTATACGCACGGCCCGGGGGGTGCGTGGAGCCTGGCAAAGGAGGTCGAGTGTCCGGTGTGGAACGGGTGCGGCTGGATCGGTGGCTCTGGGCCGCCCGCTTCTTCAAGACGCGGGCGCTCGCGGCGGCGGCCGTCGGCGCCGGCCAGGTCGAGCTCAACGGCGCGCGCGCCAAACGGGCGAAACCGCTCGCGGTCGGCGACCGCCTGCGGATCCGGCGCGGCCCGTTCGAGTATGTGGTCGTGGTACGCGCGGTCGCGGAGCACCGCGGGTCGCCGGCCGTCGCCGCCGGGTTGTACGAGGAGGACGCCGAGGGGCGGCGGCGGCGGGAGCGGCTGGCCGAGCAGCTCCGGATCGCGCCGTCGCTGCGCTATGAAGGAAAGGGGCGGCCGACGAAGAAGGATCGGCGCGAGATCGAGCGGCTCAGGGGCGACTAGTCCGGCGGCGCAGCACCTTCGGCTGTCGCCTGTTTGGGAGAGTTTGCCAACCTACTGGAGGCCGAGCGCCACGCCCAGCCCGATGGCGGCGGCGCCCAAGGCCAGCAAGGCGAGCAAGAGCGGGAGCGCGAACCGCAGCCAGTCTTCGTAGCGCACCTGGGCCGCGGCGAGGATCGCCATGAGCGCACCGTTGGTGGGCGTGAACAGCTCGCACAATCCTCCGCCGTACTGGTATGCGAGCACCGTGACCTGGCGCGACAGGCCGAGCAGATCCGACAGGGGCACGAGGATCGGCAGCGTGAGGACGGCGTGTCCGGTCGGGCTCGGCACCGGGACGTGCACCAACGTGTGTACGACCATCATGCCGACGGCGGCGAGCCCGAGTGGCAGGTGCGCCACCGGCGCGAACAGGCCGTGCACGAGGGTATCCACGATCCGGCCTTGCTCGAGCGTCACGAAAATCGCCCGTGCGAAGCCGATCAACAGGCCGGCGTACGCCATGGACCGGAAGCCCGCGACCAGGGCGTCGGCCGTGCCGGCCACGCCCAGCCCGCCGACCAGCCCCGCGGCTACGCCCATCGTGAAGAACAGGGCCGCCATCTCGTTGAAGCCCCAGCCTCGCCGCACGCCGGCTACGAGCACGACGAACGCGCCGAGCACCAGCGCGAGCACCGCCGTACGACGGCCGTCGAGCGAGCGAGCGTCGGCGCCGGGGCCGTCCCCGTTTCGGGGCACGGTGCGGCCGCGCGCGGCGTAGCGCAACGTTCCCCAGATCCACACTGCCAGGGCCGCCGTCAGGAAGGCGAGGCGAAACAGCGAGCCCGACAGCAGCGGCAGCTGCGCGAGCTGCTGCGCGATGCCCACTTGAAAAGGATTGATGGGGCTGAACGCCGCCCCCACGGCTGCGGCACCCAGGCTCATGGCCACGGCGATGACCGGTTGGACGCCCAGGCGGCGAGCGAGCAGCAGCATCACCGGCACGAGCGCGATGATTTCCTCTTTCATATTGTCGAGCACGCCGCCCAAGGCGAAGGCGAGCGCGGCCACGGGAATGACGAGCCGCTCCGCATGCCCGAAGCGCCGCACCAGCCAGTCGACCCCCTGTCGCAGCGCGCCCGTCTCGTCCACCACGGTGAACGCGCCCCCGATCAGGAACACGAAGAAGATCACCGCCGCCGCGTCGCCCATGCCGCGCGGAATCGCGACCAGCGCCTGAAAAGCGGTCACCGGTCGCGGCGCGACGGCGTGGTAGGTGCCGGAGACCACGACGCGACGACCGGTGGCGGCATCGTCGCGCCGGTCGTATTCGCCGGGCGGCAGCACGTGACTCGCCAGGGCGGCGACGAGCACGCAGCCCAAGAGCAGCGTCAGGGGGTGGGGAAATCGCACGCGGGGCTACGCGCGGGCGAGTCGCCGGAGCTCGTTCGACTCGTACACCTGCGGTCCGCGGGGCCCCTGGCCCGCGACGCGTACCATGGCCCGGGCCACCGCTTGGGCACGGATGGGCCGGAACCGGGCGAGCGGGCCGACCATCACCCAGGCGACGAGCGGACTCAGCACCGCGAGCAGCCACTCCGCGGGCCGGCGTTCGGGGCGAGACCCGAGCAGGAACGACGGCCGGAAGATGAGCACGGCGTCGAGTTGCAGGCGCCGCAAGGCCGCTTCCGTTTCCCCCTTCACCCGGCTGTAGAAGACCCGGGAGCGGGGGTCGGCACCGAGCGCGGTGACGACCAGGAACTGCGTGGCACGATGCCGCTCCGCGAGTCGGCCGAGCTCCACGACGTACGTGAAATCCACCTTGCGGAAGGCATCCTGCGAGCCGGCCCGTTTCATGGTCGTGCCCAGGCAGCAGAACACGTCGTGCACGCGGGGGAAGTCGCTGAGCTGCGCCAGACGGTCGAAGTCGATCAGGCGCTGCGTGAGCTTCTTGTGCGTGAGCGGCACCTCCCGGCGAGCGAGCACGGTGACGCGGTCGTACGCCGGATTCTCGAGCAGCAGCCGCAGCACGTGGCTCCCGACGAGGCCCGACGCACCGACGACGAGGGCGGTGCGGGCCACCCGCTCAGCGCCAGAGCGAGAGCAGCACGCTCATGATCACGAGGTACGCGAGCTGATAGCCGGCGTCAATCACCCAGGCGGCGATGGGCTTCTCCGAAAACACGTTGGCGGCGAGTCCGATCGTCGCCGCGAAGCCGAGCCAGCACAGGAATCCGAGCCACAGGCCCTGCGCCAACGTCGTCGAGTTCGTGTAGCCGGCGAGCAGCGCGACCACGTACGCCGTGACCACGTAGCACAACGCGGACACGGCGTAGGCGCGGGTCATGCCCTTCTTCTTCATCTCCTGCACTTTCTCGGGCGTGTACCCTTGCGCCTGCATCCATTGTCGGGCGAACAGGACCGGGGAGTACCAGAAGGCGCCGAGCACGAAGGTGAGGAGCGCGGCGACGAGCACGGCGAGGACATTGACGTTGGCGGTCGGCATCGGCTCTCCTTTGCAGTCGGCGCGCCGCCCGGCGGCGCTCGCGTCCTAGGGCACCACGCGCTTCGAGCGGAACGTGCCGTTCATGATGGCGTTCCCACCCTCGGCCGGCCGCATCTCGAACGTGCCGTTGAGCGAGTCGCCGTGGAGTCTGCCCGTGGTGGTCGTGAGGACGCGGCGGTGCGTGGTCGGGCTCTGGTACGGCCCGATCTCGTCGACGAGGGCGGTGTCGCTGACCTGGCGCGCCCGCACCGGGATGGGTGCAGCGTCGACTTGCGCGAACATCAGCGTGCCCCGGAGCGATCCGTCCTCCGCCACGCTCGAGACGATGCGGAACGGCGTACCGGTGTCGCTTTCGCTGTGGTACGCCCGTCCGTCCCAGGTGCCGGCATACTTCTGAGCGGGCCCGGCGGCGGCTGCGCGCGACTTGTCCGCCGGGGCGCACGCGGCCGCAACGAGGGCCGCGCACAGTACTGAGCGCATTCTTGAAGCCTCCGGTGACGACGGGAACGGTGGAGTATGGCGGGGGGTCGCCGTGGACACAAGGAAGCGAGCGGTCACCAGTGGCCGTGCATGCGGGTCGTGTCACCCAGATACGCGAACTGGATCGCCGTCATGTACCGGGCGGCGACGCTGCGAACGTCGCTCGGCGAAACGCCGTGCAGACGCTTGACGAATTCGTCCCCGGCGCGATAGCTGCCGAGGTACAGCTCGGCGCGCGCCAGGAAATCTGCTTGCCCGGGCGCCGTGGCGTTCTCCGCGAGGTACTCGAACCCGAAGGTGTCGATGAAACGGGACAATCCGAAGTAGTCGAGCTCCCGGCCCTCGAGCTCCCCGATTTGCTCGATCATGAGCGGGAGCACCTGATCCGGTTTGGGCGTGCTGACGTACGCCCCGCCGACCGGTATGGCGGCCTCGAGGTACGGCGCAAAGGCGGCGTACGAGAGTCCCCGGTCGGTCCGGATCGCGCGGTGGAGCCGGGACGAAAGGAGCGCCGTGGCGACGCGGAAGGCCCAGTAGGAGCGGCTCGTCGGAGGGGGCCCCGCGAACAGACCCAGCATGTACGTGGTGGGTATCGGGCGCTGCTGGATCAGCCAGTGCGCCTTGCGCGAGGGCGCCGCGGGCGGGAGGACCCAGTGGTAGGCGCCCGGCGGCAGCCGGCCCAGCGTCGCGGTCACGAGCGATTCGACATGCACGCGCGTCACGTTTCCCACCACCGCCAGCAGCAGCCGGGACGTGACGAGCTGCTCGCGCGCATACGTCTTGAGGTCGGCGGCGGTCAAGGCCGCGAGCGACGTCTCTGTGCCGGCTGGGTCGAGCGCGTAGGGATGGTCCGCGAACAGGGCCCGCATGGCGAGCGCGTGCAGCCGCTCGTCGGGCTCGGTGTAGCGGCGATGCGCCTCGGTCAGGAGCCTGGCACGGACCTGGGCGACGTCCTGCTCGGCGAGCGTGGGATGCATGATGCGATCGGCGAACACGCGCCAGGCAACGTCGAGGTCGCCGGCGAGCACGGTGAAGCCGAACATCGTCCAATCGAGGTCCGGCTCGATGATCGTGATGGCGCCCGTACGGGCCAGCGCGCGACGGGCTTCGTCGCCCGGAAACTGGTCGGTGCCGTACGCTCCTGCGCGCAGCAGCAGCGCCTCGATGCCCGCGGTGCGCTCCGTGAGTTGACGGGTGCCGCCGAGCAGATAAAGGCGCATCGCGACGACATCGTTCACCTGAGAAGAGCGCTGGATCACGCGGATGCCGGATACCACGTAGGACGCGGTGAGGGTATCCCCGGGTCCGCCGGGCGAGCCGGGACGCGGGGAGGATGAACCGCCCCGCGCCGCGACCAGCAAGCCGAGGGCGATGGTCCCACGCGCGTAGAGCGCGGTCACGGCGCTCATCGCGCGCCCGCCACGCCGCGCCGCAAGGCCGCGGCCACCTGTTCCGTGGTCTCGGGCGGGGCGAGCACACCGATGACGCGCGGCCGTCCGACGATGTAGGCGCGCGCGAACCGTCGCAGGTCGTCCACCGTTTGCGCGGCCATTCGGGCGTCGTAGCCCAGGTAGTAGTCGAGCCCGGCGCTGCTCCACCAGCTGGCGAGCTGCGGCGCCAGCAGGGAGGTCCGCTCGAGCGTCAACGCCATCGAGACCTCGCGACGCTTCCTGGCGATCGTGAGGTCCTCTTCGGTGACGCCTTCGAGCGTCTCGAGACTCTCGAGCTCGTCGAACAAATCTGTCAGGGCCTCCTCCGCCCGCTCGGAGGTGGTCTTCCCCACGATCTCGATCGGCCCGGTGTGGTCCAGTGTGAGGTAATGGCCCCACACGGACTGGAAGGGCCCTTGGTCGACCAACCGGTGCTGGAACGCGGAGGCCGGGTCGTCGAGCACGTCGAACAGCGCATCCGCGGCGTATGTCGCGGCGGTGTCCGTGCCCACGCCCGGACCTTGCAGGGCGACCCGGATGGTCACGTCGCGCACGTCGGCCGCTACGACCACGGCGGTGCTGGTCGTCCGCGGGGCGATGGGGGGAAGGGGGTGGTCGACGAACGGATCGGGCCCGGGCCGCCAGTCGCGGAACGCGTCGCGGGCCTGTTCGAACACGCGATCGCTCGACACATCGCCGGTCACGATGAGGGCCGAGTTGTTGGGGAGGTAATAGCGGGCGTACGTCTGCTTCAGGCGGTCGAGCGTAACGCCGGCGAGGGAGGTGCTGTCGCCCCGCACGTCCTTACGGCACCAGGACGCGCCCCACAGCATCCGGTCCACGTGCCGCTGGAGCTGCTCCTCCGGGTCGGATTCGTCGCGCTGCAGCTCGTCCAGGACGACCGGTCGCTCGGCCTTCAAGTCGCCGTTCGAAAAGCGCGCCTCCCGGACCAACCGGGCCACGAGCTTGATACCCTGTTCCACGTTCCGGGACGGGACCGCGACATGGTAGTAGACGACCTCCTCCGAGGTGGCGCCGTTGTAACGGCCATTGAGGCGTGAGACTTCGAGGCCGAACGCATCGGGCCTGCCACCACCGTACGAGCGAAACAGCAGGTGTTCGTAGAGGTGCGCCATGCCCTGGTCGGCGGAGTCCTGGGTGAAGGCGCCGTTGCGCACCGCGACGAGCACGGTCGCGAGCGGGACCGTGTTGTTCTCGACGGTGATCACCTCGAGGCCGTTGTCGAGTCGCGTCCGGTGGATGAAACGGGCGGGCGAGGAATCTTGCGCGCTGGCGGCACCCGGCGCCCCCGCGAGGGCGGCCAGGGTCGGCGCGACGAGGCGCCAGCGGAGCGGGAGACACGACGCCATGGGACCCTAATCTGGGATGCGGACGGCCGGGGCGGCTAGCGCGCGACGTCCTCCGTCGCGAGGAGCCCGGGCTCGTCCAGCACGATGACGCACCTGCCCTTGTCGGACGAGCAGGTAACCACACCGCGCCGGAGCACCTTGACCGGGTTCGAGTCGGGAAGCTCGAGAGGGTAGCGGGCCGCGCGGAGGGCGCCGTCGAGTACGCGCAACCGATCGCTGCCGGGGGCGAACGTGATCTGTTCCACCTTCGGCCCCGACCCGAACAGCAGCGTGACCGTGCCCTGCAGGTCCTCTCTCAGGGTCGTCCCCAGGGGGACGCTCCGCAACTGGACCAGCTCTGAGCGTGCCCGCTCGACCATGGCGTCGATCTGCCGGTCGCCGCCGAGCAGCTTGGCGAGGTGCGCGCGCGTGTCGGGCAGCGGGCGGCGCGCCGCCAGCGCCAGCGCGTACGTGCGAGCCGCGTCGTCCTTGCGCCCCAGCCGCTCCTCGATCTGCGCCAGATGGTCACCGACTTCACCGTTCAGATTCAAGAGCCACGCGGCCCGGACATACCGCTCGGCTTCGAGCGAGTTGCCCTCGCGGAAGTACACCCATCCCAGCGTGTCCCAGAACGCGCCGAGACTGGACACGGCCGCCGCATCCTTGAGCCCGACGTGATCGAGGGTCACGTTCCGGGCGCTCGCCGCCGTCGCGTCGACGGCCGAGCGGGCGTACTGCTCCGCGCGCGCGAGGTTCACCCCCTGCACGGCATACGCATAGGCCACGTTGTTCCACATCACCGGAATCGGAGCGAGCTCGATCGCGCGGTCGAACTCTCGCTGGGCCTTGTCGGGCTGACCGACGCTCAGGTATGCCTTCCCGAGGTCCACGTGCAGTTGCGGGTCGTCGGCGCTGATCGAGATCGCCTGCCCCAGCTCCGTCACGGCCGCCGAGTCGCGATGCTGCTCGGCGTACATACGGCCGAGGTTCGCGTGCGCGTAGCGGTCGAGCGGGCTGACCTTGAGCTGCTGTTGGAACGCGTCCCTGGCCTCTCCGTACTTGCGCTGCCGCCAGAAGGCCAGGCCCAGGTTGTTGTACGCGTACTGATCGTACGGATTGATGTCCGCCTGCCGCTTGAACGCCACGATCGCGGAGTCGAGCATCCCCAGCCGCAGATAGGCGCGCCCGAGGTTGTTCCAAGCCCACTGGTGGCGCGGATCGAGATCCACCACCCGTCGGAGGAGGCGGAGGGCGGTGCGAGCGTCCCCGTTGTTCAGCGCAGCAAGGGCGCTGCTATGCAGCTCGTCGGCCGTGGCCGAGGCTGGAGCGGTCGAGTCGGCTCCCGAGGTGGCGCGCTCCAGCGCGATCTCCTGGCTCTCGTCCTCGCGGATCACCCGGACGAATGCCGTCAGGTCGCGTTGCCCGGTGCCGGAGAGGATGCGACCGGTCAGATGGAGTGCACGCTCGGCGAGCATGGTGTCGCCGTGCACCGAGTAGCTCGAGTGGTACTCGCCGTAGGGTCGCGTCAACGCGACCGGGACCGGGGTGCGGGCCGTGACGCTCGCGGGCAGAACGAGCCTCAGGCGCGCCGTGTAATCCTGGTCCGGCAGAGACGCATGCAGACCTGCGGTGTCGCTCGTGTCTCTCGGCAAGTCGAGCGTCGGCAGGGGCGCCGGGACCCGCGCTCGCTTGCCGGACCACGTCACGTACCCGGCCTTGACCAGCTGGAACGCGACCTCGAACGGTTGGCGCGTGGCCGTCGGATTGCCCGGCTGGACGTCGGTCACGTCGCCGTATAGACCCTCGGCGGAGGCCAGCGCCGCGCCGAAGGATGTCCATTGGGCCGCCGGTGCCGCCCGGAACCCCAGCCGGAGGAGCACTTCGGCGTCGCCGCGGACCACGTGGCGCACCGCGACTCTCAGAGTGCCGAGGTCCGTCAGCTGGCCGGTGACGTCCACCTCCAGCTGCGTCGGGAACGGCGGCTCACGCGGCGTCAAACGCAGCTGCGGTGCGGCGTCCGCGCTGACCACGAGCGCCTGCTTGTTCCGGAGGCCGTACAAGAGGAAGCCGAACGGCGATACCCCGGGCGTCGCGTCGAGCCAGATGAGGTCGTCGCCGGCCGGGATCACGCTGATCACGTGGTCGAACTGCGCCGGAGACGGGACGTCGCGGTCGATCTCCGCCTCCGACGAGATCAGAGCGGGGAAGGCGCGCACATGGACCGCCGCGAGCAGGCTGGCGAGCAGGGTGTGCTTGTCCTTGCAGTCGCCGTACTGATTGGCGAGCACGTCCTTGGCGGCGTGCGGTTGATAGCGTCCCACGCCGAAAGAAAGGCTGACGTAACGGAAGTCCTTCGAGACGAAGTCGTACAGGGCCTCGAGCGTATCCCGCAGGGTACGGCGGTCACGCACCAGGTCCTGTGCCTTCGCCCGGATCTCCGGGCCCACCGCCTCGCGCTCCCGCGCCAGGTCACCGTACCAGCGCCCGACATCCTCCCACGAGCGGAACGTGCTCACCTGCACCGAATGAACCCTCGGGATCCACGGATCCTCGGCGGCCCGCCGACGCCGTGCGGTCTCCGAAGGCACCTCGAGGTTCGCGTGCTTCCAGCGGTACACGCGCCGGTCGCCCGAGTCCGACACTTGGGGTTCGATGCCGGGCGCCGACTTCACCTTCACGTAGCTGCCCCGTGGCACGTCGAGCTCGAGGCGCTCGTCCAGCACGACGCCGTCGGTCGTGAAGTCTTCCTGATACCAGAAGTGGCCGGGGGAGAGCGGCGTCCGGCGCAGCCACACGGCATGCAGTTCGAGCGTGTCTCCCGGGCGGAGGGACGGAACCGTGAGAATCTTGTTCCGCAGATCCGAGTAGACGGGAGCGAGCCGCGCGACCGGGGCGGTGACGTCCTGCACCGCGTCGGGGCCGGCCGCGACCGTGGTGCCGCCGACCTTGTGGACCAGGACCGAATCGATTTCCAGCGTCTCTTCGGCGGAGTTGTAGTCGTAGGTGATTTCGCCGAGCGCCTGCACGCCCCCTTCGGTCTGGACCCGCACGCGCACTCTCAGGTCGCGTCGACCCGTACCATCCGCCTCGAACCGCACGCGCTGGTACAGGCGCTCACTGACCAGAGGCTGCTGCGCGTAATCAGGCCGCGAGGACTGTTGAGGGGAGAGGAGAGCGGCGGCAGCCGCCAGGCCTGCGACGAGGGCCATCGGCGGCCGGGAGTGTTGCACCGCTCGTGCCGACATTTCCCGAGCGCGGTTGGGAGACGCGCTGTTGCGCGGCCGCCACATGGCCGCCTCGCGACTAGCCGAACACCTCCAGCGCCACCTCTACTCGCCCGAACGGGGCGCTCACCTGCACCCCCTGCACGCTGCTCTTCACCTGCTCGAACATCTCGCGCGCGATCTTCACCCCCTCGGCCAGCGCGGCCTCCTTCCCCTTATCCTGCGCCCGGCGCATCCGCTCCAACACCTCGGCCGGCACCACGACCCCGGGCACCTCGTTGGCGAGAAACTCGGCGTTGCGGAGCGACACCAGCGGCCAGATCCCCGCCACGATCGGGATGCGATACGCTTCCACGCGCTTGAGGAAGCTCTCCAGCTGGCGCACGTCGAACACCGGCTGCGTGACGGCGAACTCCGCGCCCGCGTCCACCTTCCAGTGGAACCGGGACAGTTCGCGGTCCAGCTCCACGGCGCCGGGGTTCACTCCCACGCCGATCGCCCACCTGGTCGGCACGCCGATCGGATTGTTGCCCGGGTCGAGCCCGTGGTTCAGCCGATACACCAGGTTGGTGAGGCCGATCGAGTCGATGTCGAAGACGGCCGTCGCCTCGGGGTAGGGGCCCATCTTGGGTGGATCGCCGGTGATAATGAGGATATTGCGCAGTCCGGCCGCGTGCGCGCCCAGGATGTCCGACAACATGCCGAGCAGGTTGCGGTCCCGGCAGCAGTAGTGAATGACGGTCTCGATCCCCACTTCTCGTTGAATCAGGATGGCCGACGGCAGGACGCCCATCCGGCTCTGGGCCCGCGGACCGTCGGGCACATTCACCGCGTCCACCCCCGCCGCCTTGAGGGCCCGGCATTGCTCGAGCATCGGCGTCGGGTCCACCCCCTTAGGCGGCACGATTTCCACGCTCGTCACCAGCTTGCCCGCGGCCAGCTTGGCACCCCAGCGCGAGCGCGCGGCCAGGGGCACCTCCTCCACGCCGGCGGGCGGCGCGACCGTCTCGCGCGACTGCACCACCGGCTGGTGCCGGGGCACCACGCTCGCCACGTAGTCGCGGATCTTCTTGATGTGCTCCGGGGTCGTGCCGCAGCATCCGCCCACGACGCGGGCGCCCGCCTCGATCATGCGACGGGCGTAGCTCGCCATGTACTCGGGTGAGGCGAGATAGATCTTGCGGTCGCCCACGTCCTTGGGGAGGCCGGCATTGGGCACGGCGGAGATCGGTCGGTCGGTGGCCTTCACCAGCTTCTCGACCGCCTCCAGTACGCCCGCCGGGCCGACCGAGCAGTTCACCCCGATTACGTCGGCGCCCCACTCGGCGAGCTGCTTGGCAAAGGTCTCGGGTGCGGTGCCGTAATGGGTGAGGCCGTCGTCGCCGATCGTCATCTGCGCGATGACGGGCAGATCGGAGACGCTCTGCGCCGCGCGCAGTGCCTGGTGGATCTCGTCCACGTCGGAGAAGGTCTCCAGGATGAACCCGTCCACCCCGCCCGCCACGAGCCCCTGCACCTGCCGCTGGAAGTGCGCGAACGCCTCCTCCCGGGACAGGGCGCCGAACGGCTCGAGCCGCACTCCGAGCGGCCCGATGGCGCCCACGACACTGGCCCGGCCGGCGCTCGCTTTGCGGGCCAGCTCGGCCGCGGTTCGGTTGATCTGTTCGGTGTCGTCGGCGAGCCCGAAGGTGCGGAGCTTGACCGGGTTGGCGCCGAAGGTATTGGTCTCGAGGATCTCGGCGCCGGCGCGGACGTAGGCCTCGTGCACTTCCTGGACGAGCTTCGGTTGTTTCACGCTCAGCTCGTCGTAGCAGACGTTGAGGAAGAAGCCCTTGGAATACAGCATGGTGCCCATCGCCCCGTCGAGGACGTGGACTTTGCCGTCATTCAAGAGGTCGCGGAGGGTGATGGTCATCCTGGCGTTTTAGCGAATTGTTTAACGTGGCTGCAATAGGCCGCAAATCACCACGAACTCGGTTGTCGCTCGAAATCTAGCGTCTCCCACGTATCTTACGCCATGCCTGCGCTCGCGCCGCTGCATCCCCAGATCGTCCACTTCGTCATCGCCCTCCTGTTCTGCGGCGTCCTGTTCCGGTGGCTTTCGTTCCTCGGCTCGGAACGGCTCGCGTTCACCGGGCCGGCCGCCGCCACGCTGTTGCTCGTCGGCACCGGTGCCGCGGTGCTGGCCGTGCAGTCCGGTCTCGCGGCGCACGGGCCTGTCGAGCGCGTGCCCGGTGCCCGCGCCGCGGTCCAGGACCACGAAGCGTGGGGGCAGCGCACCCGGAACATCTTCCTCGGCGTGGCCCTGCTCGAGATCGTGGCGCTGGCCGTCCGCCGCACCCGCTACGCCACGTACCACCGCGCGGCCCTCGTCGCCTCCGGCGTTGCCGGACTCGCGGGCGCGTACGCCCTGTACCAGGCGGGGGACAAGGGCGGGGACCTGGTCTACAGTTATGCCGGTGGCGTGGGCATCCGGGGCGACGATCCCAGCGACGTCGGCCACCTGCTCATGGCGGGGCTCTATCACCAGGCGATGGCGGACCGCCGTGAGGGGAAGTCAGCGGACGCGGCGCAACTCATCGGCGAGCTGGCGCAGCGCTATCCCGACGACACCGCGGTCCGCCTCTTGACCGTGGAGTCGCTCATTGTGGACAGGCACGACGGCAAGGGCGCTCTGGCAGCGCTCAAGTGGTTCCCCGCAACGCCCGACAGCCGCTTTCTGCGGTTCCGGGTCGGGCTGCTCCGTGCGGATGCCCTCACAGCCGCCGGGCTGCCGGATTCGGCGAAGCTGCTGCTGCAGGCGATGAGCGCGGAATTCTCGAACACCGGAGCGATTCGCGATCGCCTGGCGAAGCTGAACTAGCGATGCCCGATCTCCTCGCCGCGCGCTCGCAGATGGGCGTCTCGCTCGCATTTCATATCGTGTTCGCGGTCGTCGGCATCGCCATGCCCGTCATGATGGTCGTGGCGGAGCGGCGCTGGCAGGTGACGGGGCACGCGATCTATCTGGACCTCGCGAAGCGCTGGGCGCGGGGCACCGCCATTCTCTTTGCGGTCGGCGCCGTCTCCGGGACGGTGCTGTCGTTCGAGCTGGGACTCTTGTGGCCGGGGTTCATGCGGTTCGCCGGGTCGATCATCGGCATGCCGTTCTCGCTCGAAGGCTTCGCGTTCTTCACGGAAGCGATCTTCCTGGGCGTCTACCTGTACGGGTGGGACCGCATTTCGGCGCGGGCGCACCTCGGCGCGGGCGTGGCGGTGGCGCTGAGCGGTGCGGCCTCGGGGATCTTCGTCGTGATTGCGAACGCGTGGATGAACGCGCCGACCGGCTTCCAGCTCGTCGACGGCCGTGCCGTGAACGTCGACCCGGTCGCGGCCATGGCGAGCCCGGCCGCGTTCCCGCAAGCGCTGCACATGACGCTCGCGGCCTACGCCGCCACCGGGCTCGCGGTGGCGGGGATCCACGCGTTTTTCCTGCTCAAAGACCCGGCGAACGCGTTCCACCGTCGCGCCCTCGAGATCGCGCTCCTCGTGGGCGCGCCCGCGGCCGTGCTGCAGCCCATCTCCGGGGACATGGCGGCCCGCCACATCGCGCGGTACCAGCCGCTGAAGCTCGCCGCGGCCGAGGCGCTGTTTCGCACCGAGTCGGGCGCGCCGCTCTCGTTGGGGGGCTGGCCGGACGTGGCCCGGCGGGAGACCCGCTTTGCCCTCGAGATCCCGCGCGGGCTGTCGCTGCTCGCCTTCCACGACCCCAACGCGCGGGTGCAGGGGCTCGACGCGGCGCCGCAGGACGAATGGCCGAGCGTGCCGGCCGTGCACCTCTCCTTCCAGCTGATGGTGGCGCTGGGGACCTACATGGCCCTGGTCGCCGTCTGGGCCGGATGGCTGGCGTGGCGGCGGACCGACCTGGCGCACCACCGCTGGCTGATGCGGGCGCTCGCGCTCGGCACGCCGACGGGGTTCATCGCCGTCGAGGCGGGGTGGATGGTGACGGAGCTGGGTCGGCAGCCGTGGGTGATCTACGGGGTCTTGAAGACGCGCGACGCGGTGACGCCGATGCCCGGCCTCGTCGTCCCGTTCTTGACCTTCACGCTGCTCTACTGCTTCCTGGGCGTCATCGTGTGCTGGCTCCTGTACCGGCAGATACTGCGCAGCCCTGACGTTCCGGAGTGGCGGGGGTTCTATATGCCGGGAAGGGGGAAGCGGGAAAAGGGAAGCGAGGCGCCCTAGCATGAGCCTCGCCGATGTGCTCGCCGGAGTCATTTTCGTCGCCCTCAATGCGTACACCGTGCTCGGCGGGGCCGATTTCGGCGGCGGCGTGTGGGATCTCTTCGCGACCGGCCCGCGCAAGCAGCGCCAGCGCGATCTCGTCGCCGAGGCGATCGGTCCCGTGTGGGAGGCCAATCACGTCTGGCTGATCCTCGCGGTCGTGCTCCTCTTCACCTGTTTTCCGCCGGCGTTCGCGCGCCTCGGCACGCTGCTGCATATCCCCCTCTCGCTCGTCTTGATCGGCATCGTGTTGCGCGGCTCGGCGTTCACGTTCTGGCGTTACGGCGGCACCGAGGACAAGGAGCTGCACCACTGGGGTGTGACCTTCGCGATCGCGAGTCTGATCACCCCGCTGCTGCTCGGCACGACCGTCGGTGCGATCGCGTCGGGCGCGCTCGGGGAAGGGGGAAGCGGGAAGGGGGAAGGGTTCTACAGCATCTACGTTGGGCCGTGGCTCAATCCGTTCACGCTGTCCGTCGGGGTGTTCGCCCTGGTGGCCTTCGCGTTTCTCGCGGCCGTCTACCTGACGCTCGAGGCGGAGGACCGCGAGCTGCGGGCGGACTTCCGGGCGCGCGCGTTGGGCACCGGGGTGGCGTTGTTCGGTGCGGCAGTCCTGGCACTGCTCCTGTCCGCCCGGTATGCGCCGCGCGTGCGCAACGGGCTGATCTTCGCGGGCTGGGCCGTCCCGCTCCACGCGTTCACCGCCGTCGCGGCGATCACGGCGCTCGCCGCCCTGTGGCGCGGCGCCTGGCGCGTCGCCCGCGTCGTCGCCGCGATTCAGGTCTCGCTGATCTTGTGGGGGTGGGGATTGAGCCAGTATCCGTACCTGCTTCCCCCCGACGTGACGATCGCCGACGCGGCGGCGCCCGCCGCGACGCTGCGGCTCGCCCTGGGCGCGCTGGCCCTTGGGGCGGCCGTCCTGCTGCCGTCGCTGGCCTATCTGTTTCGGGTCTTCAAGAAGCGTCCAGCAGCGCTTGCGTGAGCGCCGCGGCCGTCACACCGCGCACCGCGAGCCGGGCGGTCACAGTCCAACGAGGGCCAGCAGCACCTGCTTCAGCACCCAGAGGGCGAGCCAGGCGGCGAGCGGGCTCCAATCCATCGTGCCGCCGGCCGGGAGCAGGCGGCGGATCGGCTCGACCACCCAGTCGGTGAGGACATAGGCCGGCCGCAGCCACCAGGTGTAGCGGAACCGGCCGAACCAGCTCGCCACCACCCGCACCACCAGCGCGACGAACACGACGTTGTACGCGGCGACGATGAGAAACGCCAGCGCGACACGCGGGCCGCCCGCGAACGCCGCGCCGACGCCGTACAGCTCGCCCGCGAGCCAGTTCAGGAGCGACAACAGGACCACGCCCACCGCCGCGACCCCCACGACCAGCCACCATCCCGCGTGCACCGGGTTGCCGCCGGCCCGGACGAGTCGCCGCTCCACGGGCCGGATCAACGGCTCGCTCGCCGCGCGCAGGGTGCGGCCAAGCGCGCCGAACGGCGACACGCGCTGGCTGCGCACCAGCCAGGAGGCGAACGCCGCGACGAGACTCACGCCGAACACCGCGATCACGGCGTACCGCGCGACGGCCTGGATCTCCGGCATGTCAGGGCACGAACACGTCGACGACGTCCGTCTGCGCGAACCCCGCCCTCGGGCCCCCGCCGATTACGTAGAGCCGTCCGCCGAGGGCGGCGGCGGCGAGCCCGTGACGGGCGAGCGGCAGCGCCGGCGCGACGCTCCAGCGGTCGGTCGTGGGATCGTACGCCTCGTGGTTCGCGAACACGCCGCTGCGGCTCTCGCCGCCGACCGTGTGCACCGTTCCGTCGAGCGCCGCCGCCGCGAGGCCGCCGCGCCGGCTCGGCATCGCGGCGCGCGTCGTCCACCGGTCGGCCGCGGGGTCGTAGGCTTCGACCACGTCGTAGTTACGGTCGGGATCGAGCGGCCGACCCCCGATCGCGTACACCAGACCGTTCACGGCCGCCGCGGCGAGGTGGTCGCGGGGCGTCGGTATCGCCGCGCCGTCGCGCCAGCGGTCGACCGCGGGCTCGTAGATCGCCGTCGCTTTCACCAGGCGACGCTCGAGACCCCATCCACCGACGACGATCAGCTTGCCGCTGACGGCGGCGGCCCCGGACGCGCCGCGCGGCGCCGGCAGCGCCGCGCGCGGCTCCCAGCGGTTCGCGTCTTCGCGGTACAGCCAGAGCGTGTTTTCCGGGACGAAGCTTTCACCGGTGAGACCGCCGACGGCGTACAGCGTGTCGCCCACCACGGCGAGGGGCATGTGGTGACGGGGCGCGGGGAGGTCGGCGATCCGCGCCCAGCGGTTGGCCGTGGGATCGTAGCGGAACGCGGCCGCGCTCGCGTGATTGGTCCGGTCGATCCCGCCGGCGACGTAGATCCGCCCGTGCAGCACGGCGGCGGAGAGCTCCTGCATCGGTTGGGGGAGCGGTGCGGCGGGGGACCAGTGACCGTCGACTCGGACGAGCGCCGTGCCGGCAGCGAGCAAGAGCGCCGCTTGAGCGGCAGGGCCGAGCCGCGGCGTCAGCCGCGACTCGCGCTCACGGTGCAACGGTCCACGTCCCCTCGCGGCGCAGCAGCGCCCCGAGGTCGGCGGGCTCGCCCGAGAACCCCGCGGCGCGCGCCTGCGCGTACACCTCCGCTTCGTAGGAGGCTGCCGGATTGCAGTACAGCACGCCCAGCGCCACGGGAAACGCCGGGGGCTCGAGCGCCGCGAGCAGCTGCGCCAGCGCGCGGTTGGTCTCGTCGTGCACCAGGATGTCGCCGGGCGGCACGCCGCCCTCGCCCACCGGCACGACTTCGAGCGCGACCGTCCCGGCCTTGAGGCGCAGCCCGCGCTCCCGGTTCGGTCCGAACAGCAACGGCTTACCGTGCTCCACGTGCAGCTGCGCTTCGGCCGCCACGTCTTTCGACGTGAAGTGATCGAAC